>Ga0209542_10016786_pt1 | contig 12089 bp, 14 predicted proteins | sample RifCSPhighO2_01_FD_184028 | JGI IMG/M metagenome (GOLD analysis project Ga0209542, IMG submission 184028) | Soil microbial communities from Rifle, Colorado - Rifle CSP2_plank highO2_0.1 (SPAdes) (version 2) | ecosystem: Environmental > Terrestrial > Deep subsurface > Rock core/Sediment ...
ATTTTAAATTCCCAATTATCTATAAAATAAGCGGGGTGAATGCCCAAAATTAAAAACTCCTTATTTTTTCAATCTGTTTATTTCCACTTCAATTTCTTTAATTACGTTTTTATTGCCAATTTCTCCATCTAAACTAAAAACAATAAATACCTTGCCTTGATATTTTTTCTCAAAATCAAGAAAGTTTGCTTTCATTCTTTCGGTTATGGAATAATTGCCAAAATTCGCTTTTGCAGTTATCGGTTTGATTTGTATGCCGAAAGCTTTATCGTCCACAAATCCTAAATAATCTATATCGCCAGCATGATCAAGATCGTTGTTGCTCTCAATAAATTTTACTTCTGGAAAATGTTTTGCTAATCCGTCATTTACTACAGATTTTTCACGAATAAAACCATCGAAAGTGCGATTTATTGTTAAGTTATAAATATAATCTTTGCAATCTTGTAGCGACAATTCACTAAAAGCGGCTTGCCATTCCGGTATTACGACCTCAGTAATTTTATCATGCAAACGTTCGCCCAACTCTTCCAAAATTTCTGTTGTTATCTTTATGGGTTTTTTACTTTCAGTAAATGCTTTTTCAAAATACCATTTTTCCCACTCGTCGATTGTTTTGGGTTGGCATTCTCTTATTAACGCCATTACCGCACCGACTTTATTTGGTCGAGACAATTGATAAGTTTGGCAAGCATAATTTAATACCTTTTCCTTTTTGCCAAAATCGGTTGAAAATTTCTTTGATGTTTTATTTTTCATAATGATTTTGAGATAAATTAATAAATTTTTCTTTATATTTGTAATCAATTTCATTATTAACAAAAACATAACCTTCTTTAATCAAATGAGCGTTAATAAAAGTTTTATTTTGTAGATATAAATAACATAATAAATTATTTTCTGTATCGTATTTTAGATTATCAAATCTTAAAAAGACTCTTTGTCTGCTGGTTTTGTTTAATAAATATTTTTTAGCGTCTTCGATTTTTTCAGGATTAATTTTTATACCTAATAATTTAATAACTAAATTGTTATTCAATTTAATGGTCTTTGGGTCTATTATTTCTTTTACGGTAAAAAAATCGATTCTTTCCGTTTTACTATCGTCTATTTTTGATCCAAATTGTAATTTTTTTGGATTCATTTTTCTATCAAGTTTAATCGGGTCTTTGAAAATATAGGGCAACTTAGAGATTTCTTCGGTATAATCGTCCTTTGTATTTCCTTGATCTGTAAAATTTACAGTGGAATTATCAAACATTTTGTTAGCGTTAAACTCTAATTTTTGCTTGATTGTATTTATGAATTTTTTATTTATTTCGTAGCCAACTGAATTACGACTCAAATTCCTCGCGGCCAACGCTGTTGTGCCGCTACCCATGAATGGATCCAATATTGTGTCGCCAACGAAAGAAAACATTTTTATCAATCTTTTTGGCAATTCCTCTGGAAACATTGCGATATGGTCGTTTTGTCTTACTCCATTAAAATGCCAATGACCCTGAAAATATAAATTCCATTCTTCTTTGGTGAGTTTTGATAATTCTTTCAATTCTTTATTCAATTTTTGCGGTTCCCCATTTTTTTTAAATATCAAAATAAATTCATAGTCAAGTTTAATTATTCCATTTCGAGGATAAGGGAAAGATCCCATTATTGTTGCTCCGCCCGTTGTGTTCATGGTAGTAGTCTTTTGCCAGATAACGGATCCCATATAGTCAAAACCGACGGTTTCGCAAAATTTAATAATTTCCGTTCTTATCGGTATGACCTTATATCGTCCATAATAAACCGAACGAGCGAACTGATCTCCAATATTAATACATAAACGACAGCCGTTTTCTAAAACTCGGTAGCATTCTTGCCAAACTAAATTTAGATTGTTTATATAATTTTCATAACTGTCATGATAACCAATTTGATTATCGGTGCCATAGTCTTTTAATTGCCAATAAGGTGGCGAGGTTATGACCAAATGAGTTGAATTATCTGTCAATTCTTTCATTCGCCTTGAATCGCCTCGTATGATCTTATGATTAGTTTTCATGTTATTTGTTGTCATAATCTCATTCTACATTAAAAAGTAATAGTTAACCTGAATTTTGTTTCATCTTTCAGCGGCATAACGCTTCGTCCTTCGTGCTTTAGATCAGGACTTTCAGCCTGTCGGCAGACAGGGCAAAATGAAGTCTTATTGACTGATCCAAAACCTAAAAAATATCAAAATCCGTTATAATGAGGGGATGCGGATGATATTTTTTTTGAAAAAACACAAATATCTCTGTATTCTTTTCGTGTTGATTATTTTCTTCTCTTTTTATTTTTCATACCTTTCGCTCATGCGACATTGGACATTTAACTCAAGTTATTATGATTTGGGTATTATGGATCAGACAATATATAATACGTTTCGCGGTCGTCTTCTTGAATTGACTAACCCTACAGGTGTTAATACTTTCAAGCGTATGGCCATTCATAACGATATTCTTTTGGTTTTGTTTGCGCCTTTTTATTTTATTTACCAAGGACCTGAGACATTACTCGTTTTGCAAAGCGTTATTATTGCTTTGGGCGCTTTAGCAGTCTATCTCCTTTCTCGGTATGTCGTCCGTTCTCGGGGATTATCTCTTACTTTTTCTTGTGCGTATCTTATGTACGTTCCACTGCAACGCGCTATCCTTTTTGATTTTCATGCAGTGACTGTATCAACGATATTTCTTCTTTTTATGACGTACTTTGCAGTGAGACGGCGATATAGAACAAGTTTTATATTTTTTATCCTTTCTCTTTTTGCCAAAGAAAATGTGGCGCTCACGACGATGTTTTTTGGGGCATTTTTTATTTTTAACGGAATCAAAAAATCACAGAGACAAACTCTTTTTTTTGGATCACTCATTGCTATTGTGAGTATATTTTGGTTTATTGAATCTATTTGGATTATCATTCCCTTTTTCCGACAAAGCTCGCATTTTGCACTGTCTCGGTACGAAGAGTTCGGCGCCACTCCCCAAGGAGTGATAGGAGGAATTATCACACATCCTGATGAAGTGATACAACGCATTTTCCATAGCGATACGGCGCGCTATCTATTTGTGCTATCAGCTCCATTAGTCTTTTTTTCACTTCTTGCTCCATTATGGAGCGTGATTACTCTTCCTGAGTTTGCGATAAATCTCTTGAGTAATAATTGGAACATGAGAAATATTTTTTTTCATTATACTGCGGTTATCACTCCTTTTGTGTTTATCGCAGGAATATATGGTGCAAGACGGCTGATGAGGAAATTGCCATGTATCACTCCTTTGATGATCTCTTTGCCTATTCTTATCGCAACAGGTGTCATGAGTTATTTCAAGAGTCCATTTCCGTTTTCCCGTGAGAAAGTTGTATATATATCCCCTGCATATCAACTCCGTTATATTCAACTGTGGAGAAAGACCCTCAAAAATGAAAATCTCATTATCTCATCAACGCCAAAAATCGCACCTTATTTTACTGATAGAAAGACTTTTTACTTGTTTGATAATCGTTATGTATTGGCGGATTATGTCATCATACGGACAGTTGAGATTGAATCAAGACATTATCCATACAATACAAAAGGTTTAAAAGACACGATTGACGGGTATTATAAAGAATTACAAAAAAGCCCTTTATTTGAAAATATATTCAATCAAAATGGAATTGAAGTATATAAAAGGATGAGATGATATACTATCATTCTATGATCTCAATTATTATACCTTTTTATAATGAAGAAAACACACTTGAACCGTTATGTAGAAAAATAACTCAGGAGCTGAAAAGATATGAATACGAAATGATTTTTGTGGATGATGGATCAATGGATACTTCAAAATTAAAAATTAAAAGTTCAGAACAGATTATTCTCACAACTCATCGCAAACGTTTGGGAAAAGGAAAGGCATTATTCAGCGGTGTCAATGCATCGAGAGGAGATATTATCGTTTTTATAGATGCTGACTTGCAAAATGATCCTGCTGATATTCCTCTTTTATGTGAAAAGATACATGAGGGATATGATCTCGTGAATGGGTGGCGACGCGATAGAAAAGATGCTATCGGTAAGACACTCCCCTCCTCTATTTTTAACTGGTTTATTATTCGGCTTTTTTTAGGATCAAAGTTTCACGATATGAATTGCGGATTAAAAGCAATGAAGCGGATAGTACTTGAAGAAATTCCACTGTATGGAGACAATTATCGGTTTCTTCCTCATATAGCGGATAACGCTGGATTTAAAACAACTGAACTAATAGTTAGACATACTCCTCGATTGCATGGAGTATCAAAGTATGGATTTTTTCGCCTTTTTTTTGGATTGATTGATACGATTACCACCTATTTTATTTATCGTTTTGCAGAAAAACCACTCCATTTTTTCGGAAGCATTGGCGGAGCGTTTTTTAGTAGTGGATTTTTACTATCGTTTTATATGACTATTGAGCGGGTATTTTATGGCAAGTTGCTGTATCGCCGTCCTCTTTTGCTTTTTGCTATTCTTTTGATTATAGTGGGTATACAGATTATCATGACTGGGATTATTGGAGAGTTGATAGTGTATATCAGTAGGAAAAAAATTAAAAATTAAAAATGAAAAACGTTTTGCGCAATCCAGTTTTTGCCCTGGTTATCGCAAATGTGATTTGGGGTGCGGCTCCGTCCATTTTCAAACTTGCGTTGCAAGAAATACCTCCTTTCACTCTTGCGTTTATCCGTTTCTTTATTGCAGGTTTGCTTTTTCTACCTTTTGTTATCCCCAGATGGAGCAGGTTAACTGTGTTAGAATGGAGTTATATAGGTGCGTCTGCATTTTTTGGAATAGCTTTACATATAGGTTTTTTCTTCATAGGATTACAAGATACGCCAAGTATCAATGCTCCCCTTATTTTATCTTCAGCGCCTGTTTTTCTTTTTCTCGGATCGGTGTTTTTTTTAAGGGAAAAAATCAAACTAAAAGTGTTATGTGGTATGATGTTGAGCGGTGTCGGAGTTTTGTTAATCGTGTTTTATCCGTTGCTTCTGACAGGCAAAATCGCGATGAACCTCGCAGTCAAAGGTAATTTTTTTTTGGTGATTTCTACTATATCTGGTATGGTGATAAAACCTCTTTTGAATAAATCCATCATGAAAAGAATGAGTGTGGTTCAGCTGACTTTTTTGGAGTTTATATTAGGATCTTTCATGTTTCTGCCTTTTGCGTTGAGAGAATCTGCAACATGGTCGGTCAGTCAACTGCAAAGAGATGGTTGGATTGGAATTGTGTTTGGTATTTTTTTCTCTTCAGCTCTTGCATATTTTTTATTTAATTGGGGTATAAGTAAAGTAAAAGCCCAGGAGGTGGGGATTTTCTATTATATAGATCCGCTTACTGGTTTGGTGTTGGGCATGCTTCTCCTTTCAGAATTCCCGAATATATATTATGGGTTAGGAGCAATTTTTATTTTTATCGGTATTTTTATCGCAGAAAATCGTTTTCATTATCATCCGATACATAAGATACAAAGAAATTAAAAAGGTTTACTTATTCCAGTTTTCAGCTACTTGTTTGAAGAAATCAAATGGTTCGGCAAACAATTTCAGTATTACAGTTCCAAAAAAACCTACATCTTGAATTAAATTTTTATCCACTGCTGGATTATAATTTTCTGCAAATAAACTTTCTATTGGATAGTGAATTCGTTTTGGAGTTTTCCATTGTTGTCTATTTTTTTTATTGTTTTCTACACCAACTTCATACTCCAATTGATTATAGTTTTTAATTTTTTCCATTTAGTGTTGCAATTTGGGTGGATAATGGTATATATGAGTTTCTTTCATATTTGATTTTCCTATATTAGGAAGAAATAGTATATACTATTCTTTGACTAAATGCAACAAACAACATATCATAAAAAAATCATCATTACTGGAGCAGGAGGATATATTGGATCAATCGCGACATATACTTTTTTACAAAAAGGATATGAGGTGGTTGCGATAGATAATTATTCTCGTGGATACAAAAAACCACTTGAGGTTTTACAGGAAAAATTCGGTCAAGATCAATTTCGTTTTTATGAAGTAGATTTAAAAAATGTAGGGAACGCAGATCTGCGTTCCCTACAGTCTGTTTTTGAAAAAGAAAAAGATATTGCTGGCGTCATCCATTTTGCCGCGCTTTGTTCGGTTGACGAATCAATGAAAAAGCCAGAGATTTATTTTTCCAATAATGTCTGTGGCTCAATGAATTTACTGAATACCATGCAACGGTTTGATATCCACACCATTGTTTTTTCCTCAACGTGCGCGGTGTACGGCGAGGCAGAGTATGTGCCGGTTGATGAGGCGCATCCAACATATCCTGCCAATCCTTACGGTGAGTCAAAGCGCATGGTTGAGAAAATCATGGAATGGTACGGCAGACTGCGAAATCTGCATTTTGTTGTTTTGCGGTATTTTAACGTCTGCGGTGCATCAGACGATGGATTTTTAGGAGATAGCAAAAAGCCATCGGTTCTGCTGGTCCAAAACGCAGTGCGTGGTGCTTTGGATATTGAACCGTTTTATCTCACCTATCCTGAAGTTGCAACGCCTGATAAAAGTCCGATCCGCGATTATGTCAACGTTGTTGATTTAGCTGATGCGCATGTGAAGGCATTTGAGTATCTTATTAAAGAGGGAAAAAACGATATTTTCAATCTGGGAACAGGAGCAGGAAATTCAGTTCTTGAGATAGTGAAAAAGGTAGAGGAAGTGACGGGAGTTTCAATTAAGCTAAAACAAACAATTTCCCGACACGGTGAATATGCAAAAATGATTGCGTCAATTGAAAAGGCAAAAAATTTTTTGGACTGGGAACCGCGACGGGACATTAACAAAAGCATACAGTCATTGTTACTTTGGTATAAAGCCTGTCCACATGGATGGATTTAAAACATGTTTGATTTTCAACTCTTGAAAAAAAGTAAGAAAAGCAGGGCGAGATTAGGTTTGTTAAAAACTCCGCATGGTCAGATTAAAACGCCAGCTTTTATAACTGTTGGGACAAAAGGAACGGTGAAATCGCTTACTCCTCAAGATTTAGACGCGATCGGAACGCAGATGGTGTTTATTAACACCTATCACATTGTTTTATCTCCGGGAGTTGATGTGATTGAAAAAGCAGGCGGCATCCACACATTTTCCGGCATTGATACACCGATTATCACCGACTCCGGCGGATTTCAAGTTTTTTCCCTTGCCAGAAATTCAAAAGTAGGAACAAAACATAAAAACGAATTAAATAGTGAGGAACAACCACCCCATTTTGTTGCAATTACCGACGACGGCGTTGAATTCCGTTCTCCCAGAGATGGTGAGATGTTTTATTTCACTCCGGAGTTTTCAATAGACGCCCAGCGCCGGATTGGTGCTGATTTTGCGGTTGCTTTTGACGAGTGTCTTTATTACGGAGCCGATTACAAAAAAACAGAAAAGTCATTGAGGCGGACTCATGACTGGGCGCAACGTAGTTTACAAGTTCATAAAGTCCAAAGTCAAAAGTCTATAAAGCAGGAAATGTATGGGGTTATTCAAGGCGGCCTCTATGAAGATTTAAGAAGAGAAAGCGTAAAGTTCATCTCTTCTTTTCCATTTTTTGGATTGGCAATCGGCGGCGTATCAGTCGGTGAAACTAAAAAAGAAATGCGCGATCAGATAGGCTGGGTTATGGACGAGTTGGGAGACGATCCCCGACCCCGTCACCTTTTGGGCATTGGTGAGTTTGACGATGTTATGGATGCGGTCGTGATGGGGATTGATACGATGGACTGCGTTATACCGACAAGACATGCGAGAATGGGAAGATTTTATGTAGTCCAAAGTCCTGAAAGTTATGGAGAAGTTGATATATTAAAACAGGTATACAAAAAAGATTTTGCGCCGATCGATGAAATTTGTGAGTGTTATACATGTCATCATTTTACAAGAGCTTATTTACATCATCTTTTCAAACAGCGGGAACTTCTTGCCTATCGTCTGGCAACTATTCATAATCTTTTCTTCATGGAGCAGTTATTTGAGAATATACGGGAGAGTATATAAACATGAGCGGTGGACGGGATTTGAACCCGTGACCTTCTCTTTGGAAAAGAGACATTCTACCACTGAACTACCACCGCATATTTGATTTCTTTATTATACCAATAACTATGCGATAAGGTTGATAGTAATGGAAGGAAAACTGAGTTTATCGTCGGCTTCCAAGTAATCAAAAAGTGTGCCATCTTTGTGTAGTCCGAGACGTTTATTCTCTCCCTCAAGCCATGCTTTTTTATCTTTATCGCCACTGTAATTTTCAGTGAGGCGAGATTGAGTCCATTGACTTATTTCACCATCAGCCTTTTCCTTCCCATGATTTTTCATCCACTCACCGATTTCGTCATCAGTATGACCTTCTGATACATACTGTTTAAACTCCTCGTGGTTTATGTCTTTGAAGGCAAATAAGCTTTGATCAAGTGGACAGTTGAAATGATATTCACCTCTATTGCCCCACAGTTCTGCGCGACATTTGTCAATAGTGCGACCAAGCATGGCAAATCCGCCGATAATCACTTTTGGACTGCGAGGCGGTACTTTCGTCAGATTTTGGCCTGCTTTATTTATTTCATTAATCATAGTCGTAGTATAACTTATTTTTTTAAGATATGTAGAGGCTGTGCAATTAAGGACAAAACCGTATATTAATCAATGGTTATTTCACAATTATTGTAGTTAAAGCATATTTGAAAATGATCAAAAAAACCTATTTGACCTAAAATAATTGGAATATGTTTTGGTAAAGTGTCAGTAAAATAAAAAGTACATGGATAGATTTTATTATAAGCATGAAGAGTAATAATTTCTGATTTGGCCTTAAAAGTTGACCTATTAGCGGCAGTAAATTCTTTTTCTTTTATTTTATTGAATTGTATTCCTAACCATGCTCCAATCATGCCACTACAAAAGCATACGTCGGCACCAGAATCTATAAGTGCTACAACTAGAACTGGTGTAATTTTATGAGTTTTTTTGTAATTCAAAAGAACTTTAGCAAGAGGAAGGCGAACAAATTTATTAGTTTCGCTGGGGAGAAGAGAATAAGGTATTTTAGCCATTGGTGATAGTAGTTATAAAGCCAAAATATTCATTAGTTACTGGCATTATAAAGACACTTTTTTTATTCAATATTTTTTTGGTAATTGAGTTAAAGTCTTTAGCATGAGCAACCACAGTATTATTTTTATTGTTAATGGCGACCCAACCTGTTTGGTATTTTTTTAGAGCTTTAGTAAGATCAAGGAGTTTCATAAAATCTATTATAGCATAGAAAAGTTTTTCATTTCAAGACGATTTTTTTAAAATGAGCAGGGTCAGGTGGAGTCGCCCCGCCAAAATTTTTCATGCAGGGATATCAGGATTTGAACCTGAACCAACCGTTTTGGAGACGGTTATGCTACCATTAACACCATATCCCCTCGATGAGGCGGGGTTGGAGACCTCTATTCTGCCATTGAACTATGACCCCTTATTTACTGCGCCCTTGGACCGACTCGAACGGTCAACCGCCAGCTCCGCAAGCTGATGCTCTATCCAATTAAGCTACAAGGGCTTATACGCCACTTAATATATTCGCATTATAGCAAATTTCCCTGTATAATATTCATCATATGGATACTATTCTTCAAAAATCATACAAAACAAAACCACAACTTACTATCAAAGAGCTTCAACGAAAATTGCGTGAGAAAGAGCAACAGCTTCGTATAAAGTTTGTCTCACTCACCAAGCGGGAAAAAGACATACTGCTCAAAACGGTCAAGTTAAGCGAGGAAGTGGGCGAGCTTTCAAATGATATTCTATCAGTGCTTTCTCTTCAGAGAAAATCAAAACTTGACGCGTTTGATAAAACTAATTTATACGAAGAATTTGCTGATGTAGTACTTGGAGCTTTGGCTCTTGCTAATACTATGAGGGTTGATATGGATCGCGCGGTAAAAGATAAATTGAAAAAAATATTTGATGTATACGCTCAAGATAAATAAGTATTCAAAAAAACTGCTCTTTATTTTTCTGTCGGCATTTTTAATCAGACTGATAGGTCTTAATCAATCCTTTTGGCTTGATGAGGCAGTGACAGCAAACGTCGTTAAATATAATACCTTATTTGGAATCATAAAAAACTTTTCTCCGCATGATTTTCATCCACCGTTTTATTATTTATTTTTGAAAATATGGAGCTTATTTTTTGGATATTCAGAAATCGCTCTCCGCTTTCCATCGCTTCTTTTCTCTCTTGCGACAGGATATACGGTCTATAAGATTGGAGTTTTGATAAAAAATAAACGTTTTGCCTATTGGTCAGTTCTCTTTTTCCTTTTTAATCCACTGATTGTTTATTATTCTCAAGAGGCGCGTATGTATATGATGGCGACATTTTTCATTATGATTAGTTTTTATTTTCTTCTGAAAAATAAGTGGTTCTTTTTTACATTTTTTTCAGTGTTATCATTATATACATTCTATGGGTCTTTATTTTTTATTCTTACTTCTGTATACTATGTATTGTATAAAAAACAATATAAGAATTTTTTATATTTTATTTTTTATCTTTTATTTTTCATTTTCCTTATCTCTCCCCTGCTCTACTACCAATGGATGAATGCGCGAAAACAATTGATGATTGTCTCAAATTGGAGCTCTGTTTTGGGAACGGTTAGTTTCAAGAACTTATTTCTTATTCCTCTTAAATTTTCATTCGGCAGAATTAGTTTTTATCCGAAACCACTTTATTATATGATTGCTGGGATGTGGACGACTATCGTATTGAGCTTTGTGTGTATTGGCGGATTGAGGAATAAAAAGTTGTTCTATTTTTTCACCGTTCCGTTAATTTTTGGTTTGATTTTTTCATTTTTTACTCCCCTTCTCTCTTATTTTCGGTTTCTGTATCTTATTCCGTTTATGAGTATATTAGTCGTATATGGAGCGGCCAAAAAATGGCAAAGAAGCATATTATTTTCAGGGTTTAGTATACTTACTTTTATATATCTTTTCAGTCAAGGATTGCACCGTGAAGATTGGAGAGGTCTTGCACAAGACGTCGTTAAATATAAAAAAGTGTATATGATTTCTTCATCATCTGACCCAATAAAATATTATCAATCTGATGTTGTGGTACATGATATAAGTGAGTTAGCACGAGTGACTGGTAAAATCATCATAGTTATCCCCTACTCTGTGGATATCTGGGGAGTTGATTATCAGTCTATTTTGCGGAGCAAAAATTATTCGCTGAAAAGTAAAAAAACATTTCGTGGAGTTGTGAGTGAAGAATGGGGTCGTTAATTTATAGTAAGGAAATGATACAATAAGATGTTTAGTTATAAATTGTTTGTATATACTGTATGAATCAAAAATTATATGTATGTACTGGTGGTTGTGGTGCGGTTATATCTGAAGTTCAGTATAATGATGGACTAAAGTCGTGTGGAGCTGATGTTTGTTCTCATAAGGGTCAATCGTTTGAAGAACGGATCAAATGTGACTTATGCAGTGTCCTTTATAAAGAAGGAGAAGAACATCGTTGTCAGTAATTTTTATATTGAATTATGTTTTTCTCGTATTCTGCTGCCTGGATTTTTTTCAAGAAAACTGACAAAATGCAGGAGTTCAATCAATAGTTCAAATTTTTGTACTTTTCTTTTATATATGAAAAATTCTCGCGATCCTTTTTCTTCGTTTAATTTCTGTGTATGTGGATAAGAGAAAGGAACCTCAATATTTGCTACACGTATCTTTTTTTGAAGTGCGGCAATAATGGGAAAAAAGAGTACTTCAGAATATGCTTCAATGCCAAAAAAGCGTAAAAACAACTTCAGGTTGGTCATTTTTAAGGTATATCTGCGCATGAATAAAGAACAGACTTTTTTTGTATTGGCGAATGCTCTGGGACCAAAAAACATATCAAAATTATCTGCATTCATGGGAAGCAATCCGTGAGACCGCAGTTCTTCATTATACAGCGCATTTCCTTCTTGTTCTGATGCATATTGATAATCGGGATA
>Ga0209542_10016787_pt1 | contig 12087 bp, 10 predicted proteins | sample RifCSPhighO2_01_FD_184028 | JGI IMG/M metagenome (GOLD analysis project Ga0209542, IMG submission 184028) | Soil microbial communities from Rifle, Colorado - Rifle CSP2_plank highO2_0.1 (SPAdes) (version 2) | ecosystem: Environmental > Terrestrial > Deep subsurface > Rock core/Sediment ...
ATCTTGGTTTTGGTTTTTAATTCGGCGTGAATTTCCAAACCGATTACTGATTCATATTTTACAGCCATAATACCAATATAACATAAGTAAGCCGACTTGACCAAAAAATGGCTTATGTGATACTATCGTTTCATTGTTCCTTTAACAAGGGGTCGTAGATGAAGCAAAGGGGAATTATTCAAATCGCCGCGCAACTTGCGAATCGCTTAGAACATGAAACGAGATCCTTCATCGCAAGCGGCAGAGCCGCTTTAGATTCAGACATATTACAAAAAGCAGTGGATACGCATTGGGACAAGATACAAACCGTGCTTATTGCCAAGATCCATCAAAAAAAGCCGCGCTTACGCAAAGAGCAAAACGGACTCCGCTACCATGATCACGTCATCGAATTCGAGCTTGGCGGCCGAGATCTGTAACATACCGTTTCTGAAATTTTTGGAGCGGTTTTTATTTTTAGCAGTTTTATGATATGCTTCTAAAAAAGATTGGCCCTATCGTCTAGCTTGGTTAGGACATGGGCTTTTTTCACCCCCCCACTTTTTATGCCGCTATCGTCTAGTCTGGTCCAGGACACGGGCTTTTCAAGCCCGGTACCCGGGTTCAAATCCCGGTGGCGGCGAGAATAAAAGTGGGAGGGCAAGAGCCCAGTACCCGGGCCCGCCCCGTTAGAGATGCGAAACGAATCGAATCAAGCGGAAGCATGCTTAATCATAAAGTAAGTTTTATTTAATGTTTCAGTGTCGGCTAAATCTCTAACGGGGTAAAAATCCCGGTGGGGCTGATGTTAAAACAACCGCGATCTACGCGGTCATTTTGATGAGAGAAAAATAAGAAATCTGACTATTCCGCCAGGACATCTTTAAATTTTTACCGCAAGCACGGATTGTGTATAATGAAATTGATGCGCTTCTCCATGTATTCACAAAAGGCCTGGCTACAAGCAAGGCGGGGATTTACCCCGTTAGAAGTCAAACGCCAAGGGCGTTTGCCCAGACCATCCGAAAACTCTAAACACAGGGTGTTTTTCCGTTCAACACCCGGTGTTGACGGACAATTTTCGGACGGTCTGGGACTTCTAACGGGGTTTACCCTTATTGAATCCCTTGTAGGAATTGCGGTATTTATAATCATTACGGTAAGCGTTTATCAGGCATACGCCGCGACCATGAATGCTGTTCGCGCATCCCGCCTCAAAATCACCGCAACGGCGCTGGCCAACGAACAATTTGAAATTATCCGCAATTTACCATATGACGATGTTGGGGTTATAGGCGGAATCCCAAACGGTAAAATTCCTTATATACAAAATCTTGTTCGCGATGGTACCGGGTTTCAAACGAAAACCGCTATTCGCAATATTGATGATCCGTTTGACGGCACTATCGGCGGATTACCCAATGACCTTTCTCCGGCCGATTATCGGCTTGCGGAATTAGAAATTTCCTGCCCGTCTTGCCGCAATTTCACCCCTCTTATCTTTACTACCCACATAGGTCCTCGAGCTCTTGAGTCCGCTTCTACGAACGGAGCTCTTTTTGTGCGCGCGTTTGACGCCGTGGGACAACCGGTGGCAGAAGCCAATGTGCATATTGAAAATAATCAGGCAGTTCCGGCTATTATCATTGACGACACAACCAATAACGACGGGTTTTTGCAGATTGTTGACGCTCCGCCCGGAGTTGAAGTATACGAGATTACTGTTTCAAAATCCGGCTACTCCACTGATCAGACATATTTAACCGGCGCGCCGGGAAATCCAAATCCGACCAAACCCCATGCAACCGTAGCATTGCAACAACTTACCCAAATTAGTTTTGCGATTGATCGGACAAGCGTTCTTGATGTTTCAAGCGTGACAGATATATGCATTCCGGTGCCATTGATTGATTTTTCGCTCTTCGGCTCCAAACTCATCGGCACCGGTCCCGATGTTCTGAAATACAGCGCCCCCCATCTTACTGACGGCGCTGGCAGAAAAACGATTCCCGATCTTGAATGGGACACATATAATCTGAATCTTACCGACGGCGCATATGATCTGGCCGGAACCATCCCGCTCTTGCCGCTTGCGCTCAACCCGAATGTCAATCAGGATTTTAAATTAATCGTTGCGCCTAAAAATCCGAATAGTGTTCTTGTTACTGTCAAGGATGCCTCAACCCAACTTCCGCTTTCTGACGCAGCCGTAAGGCTGGAAAAAACTAGTTATGATACGACTTTAATAACCGGCCGCGGCTTTATCCGGCAAACCGATTGGTCCGGAGGAGGCGGACAAACTGATTTTATCGACCCCGCCAAATATTTCGACTCTGATGGCAACATTGATATGGCAAATCCGGCGGGCGAAATCAAATTATGGAAACAATTTGGCATTGAATATGTGCCGCAAGGATATCTCATATCCTCCGCCTTTGACACCGGATCAGCCGGTAATTTCCATCAAATTCTCTGGCAGCCGCAGGATCAACCGCCCGCTACGGGACCGGATAGCGTTAGATTCCGGATCGCAACCAACAACAATAAAACAAGCTGGAACTTTTTGGGGCCGGATGGCACTACCGATACTTTTTATACCCTCGCAAATCAAAACATCAACTCTTTGCACAACGGAGACAGATATCTTCGCTATAAAACACTCCTCCAGACCGCGAGCACAACCTGGACGCCAACCGTCTCTGATATTTCATTTACTTTTACTTCTTCCTGCGTGCCGCCGGGCCAAGTATTTTTTACCGGACTCGGCGCCGGCGGCTATACGTTAACGGTTTCCAAAGCCGGGTATCAACCTTTTACTGATACGATTACTGTTTCTTCTCCTTGGCAACAGCGCGAAGTCATTTTATCGCCATAAATTATGATTAAATTTTTACAAAATAACCGAAAATTAGAACCAGGTTTTTCTGTAATAGAAGTTCTGGTCGGGACATTTATCCTCACTCTCATGGGAATTACCATTTACTATTTCCAAAAAGATGTTTTTTCGCTAAATAGAATTCTTTCCAGCGGCCTAACGGCGCAAGATGAAGCACGACGAGCGCTGAAAAGCATGAGCGCGGAAGTACGCACTGCGTCTCCTTCCAGCATTGGCGCCTACGCCCTTGCGCAGACAGCGACCTCCTCATTTACATTTTACAGCGATATAGATGATGACTCATTCAAAGAACGGGTAAGATATTTTCTTGACAGCACCACTCTCAAAAAAGGGATCATTAAACCGTCCGGCACGCCGCTAACTTACAATCCGGCGAATGAAATCATAAGCGAATTAATACATGACGCAACCAATGCCGCCACCTCAACTTTCAGCTATTATGACGCCGATTATGACGGAACGACGCAGCCGCTTACGGAGCCGATTAACATAGCCGCGGTGCGGCTGGTTAAAATTACCGTGACGATTGACGAAAATCCGCAAACGCCGCCGGGTCCCGCAACGCTTACAACTCAAATTTCAATAAGAAACCTGAAAGATAATTTATGATCCTCCGTAACATCAAAAAAATAAAAACGCTATTAAAGTCAAAACGCGGACAAATAATCCTGCAGGTGATTGTTTTTGGATCAATCGCGGTTTATTTCGTGGGCGGGTTTGCAAGTTGGGCAGTGCTAAATATAAAAGCGTCGCGGCAGGCATTTAACCGCGAGCGGGCGCTCCAGATTGCGGAAGCGGGCATTGATTACTATCGCTGGCATCTGGCGCATTCACCCACCGATTTTCAAGATGGAACCGGAGGCCCCGGGCCGTATGCGCATGACTTTCGCGACAAAGACGGAAATATAATCGGCCAATTCTCGCTTAATATCACGCCGCCTCCGCTCGGATCCACTTTGGTAACGGTAAAATCAACCGGGAACATAACCTCGGATATGCCGCTTTCGCGTGAAATTACAGTGCGGTTTGCCAAGCCCTCAATTGCGAAATATGCGGTTGTCGCCAATGCCGCAATGCGGTTTGGTTCGGGAACGGAAGTATTTGGACCGATCCATTCCAACGGAGGAATCCGTTTTGATGCTCTTGCGCACAATGTGGTCTCAAGCGCCGTCGCATCTTACGACGACCCTGATCACAGCGGGGGAAATGAGTTCGGAGTTCATACGCATATTGCGCCAACGGATCCTCTGCCGCCCTCATCCGTCCCCCAAAGAATAGATGTTTTTGAGATCGGGCGGCAATTCCCGGTACCAGCAGTGGATTTTGCCGGGATAACCGCGGACCTTGCCCAGATGAAAACAGACGCCCAAACCAATGGATTTTACCGCCCGAGCGCCGGAGCGCTGGGATATCATATTGTTTTAAAAACTAACGATACTTTTGATCTTTATCGCGTAACCAGCATGGTAAATCCGCCTTCCGGCTGTACCAACAGCGCCGGGCAGACCGGTTGGGGAACGTGGAGTATCCAAAATCAACAGCTTATTGGAAATTATCCGTTTCCGGCAAACGGCATAATATTTCTTGAAGACGATATTTTTGTTGACGGACAAATCAACGGCGGCCGTCTTACTATCGTCGCCGCTTTTTTGCCGGATAACCCGCCGTTTAGAAAAAATATCATCATAAACAACGATCTTTTGTACACAAACTATGATGGTTCCGACGTTTTGGGCCTTATCGCACAAGGCAATATTACTATCGGCTTGGTAAGCGAAGACGACTTAAAAATTGATGCCGCGCTTATTGCGCAAAACGGCCGAGTTGGAAGATATTATTATCGTCCGCCCGGAGGCGGCTCGCAGCGCTGTTCCCCAAACCATGTACGGCAGACCATAACGCTTTGGGGTATGATTGCGACTAATCAACGCTATGGGTTTGCCTACACGGATGGCACCGGATATCAGATACGAAATCTTAACTATGATGGAAGTTTGCTTTACGGTCCGCCGCCGAGTTTTCCGCTAACATCCGATCAGTATATATCTCTCACTTGGGAAGAAGAATAAACTTAACTATTCCGCCAGGACATCTTTGAATTTCTGATCGCGGGTATCCAATAATTTTGCCATCTCGTCAAAATCCTCCGGAGTAAGTGATGGAACTTTAACGGATAATACCGACTGCTGTTCCATGGGTTGGCGGGTTGCATAAAACACATATCCTCCCCACACAAAAACCATTAAAAACAAAAGTATTAAAAGAACGGCTCCGCCAAAAATCAAATCCTCGCGGCTGGTGCGTTTAAAAAACGATCTTAGCGAGGTGTGTACCAAAATGTTATGTAATGAAAAAATGGACATAATATTAAGATGCTTTTACGAATATGGAAATAATCATGCGCGCCTCGGGCAATGCCTTTTTAGACGGGCCGCCGGATTCACCGCCTAATTTCTGATACGCGATCTCATTTATTCTTATGTGGTAGGGCAAAAGTTCCAGAAGCCGGACGTAACGAAATACCCCGACACGGGTACCATCTACAATAACGCGGAAGGCAAGTTCATCTCCTTTTTTGCTTTTTTCCGAGTCAAAATCAAGCGCGACAAGATTACCCGAAACCTTAGCAATATTTTCCAAGGTCTCTATAAATTCAAGCGGCTCATCCCGGCGCACCAAAAATTTCTGAATGCGCGCAAGAGTTGTTTCGCGTGATTCAAGGAGGAAAACAAGTCCGCGCACGGCCGCGCGTTCTTTTTCAAGCAGCCGAATACGGGCACGAATGGAACCCAGCCCCGCCGAGGAGCTGTCAATAGTTCCGGAAAACCACCCGAAAATCAATATGGACGCGACAACCGTCAATGAATAAAAAATTATAGTAATAGTGAATTTTTTATACGACATTATAATGCGTACTGGGGCTTTAATTTCCCCTGTAAGGTAAAATTAATGTTTGTTTCCCGGACAATATTGGAAAGCGGAAAAGGAATTTCTTGAAACATATTGGCGTCGCGGAGCGTTTTTTCAAAACGCAATAAGTCGCGGCGCGTTGCGGCATTGCCGATAATCGCAACATCTCCTTGTTTTTTAACGGTAAGTGAGACAAGAGTTATACCCAAACCGGAATTGGTTGTAAGTTTCTCAAGCAGCGCCGACGCGGTGGCCGGTGTAGACACAAAATCCCGAATTATACGAATATTATTTTCGGTGGCGCGTATTCTTTGCAATTCGGCGTCAATCTTGAGCATCCGCGACGCCTCTTCTTCAATCTGCAGCGAGCGCGCTAGTTCCTGTTTTTCCAAAGAAAGGAAAAAATAGGACGGGAAAAACAAAACTACCGCGAATACGCAAACCGCTAAAATACCCGTAGCAAAAAAACGGACGATGCGCCGCGTCTCTTCATACCAAATTTCGTTTTTTTCCGCTAACGGAAGAAGATTGGTGGTTAACATGAGGCGTTCGGCACTATGCATTTTGCTCAAGTGCTACGGCACGGACAAATACTACTCACTCGGCAATGGGAGCCCTCCGCTACGTTCGCTCGCGGCTTCCCTTATTGCCTCGTTCGTGTATTTGTTGCCGCGCCTCCGCAAATTTCGCAAAAACGCATAGCGCCTCACTTGTAAAATTTTTAAACGAATTCGCTAATTCGCAAATTTATTCGTTATTCGCTGATTACACCAGTCCGCGCAGCGCCAATCCAATCGCGGTGGCATAGGCGAGCGATTGATTTTTAGGCATAGGAGGGACCGCCGGAATCATTTTTCCTCCAAAGGCCTCAAACGGATTGGCCCGGCGCACCGGAATTTTTAAAATACTGGATAAATGCATTTCCAGCCCGTCAAGATTAGCATTTCCGCCGGTCATAATAACTTCTCCGACCTTTACCTCCGAACCGTGCGCGTGCTCAACATATCCCTGGTAATACTCGGCTCCTCGCCTGACTTGATCCGCAAAAACAGACAAAGCCGGCGCAAGCGCGCCCCAAATTTTTCCTTCATAGGCCGTTTTCCGAAGTCCGATCTCGGTCTTTATTTTTATGGCTTCTTCCAAAGAAACGCCGAGCGCGCGTGATATATTAGCGTCAAACGTGCTCCCGCCGAGGTCCATAGTCGTGGTAAAAACAATCGCTCCTTGGGAAAAAATCGTCAAGCTTATCCGGTTTCTGCCCACATCCGCCACTGCTCGGACCAGATTATCCTTATGTCTATGGCGTATAGCGCGCACAATGGCTTGGGACTCAAGTTCCATCGCAGCCACCCGTATTCCTGCTGATTTCAAGACCCTAACGTATGATTCTACTATTTTTTTATGGAACGCAACGACCAAAACATCAACATGGTCTTCATTTGAGGCGCCGGCTGGCTCAATAATTTCATAATCATAAGTAAGTTCATCCATCGGCACAGGAATATTTGCCTCAATTTCCCAACGGATGGCTCCGCGCACATCCTCACGTTTGATTTTAGGAAGCTGCAGAAGCCGGACATAGCTTTTTTCCTCCGGCAGCGAAACAACCATGAAAGATGAACGGACTTTACGCCCGTCTCGAGAAAGCCAGTCATTCAACACCTTAACCAGATCCGCCTCTTTTTGTATTTCTCCATTTAGAATAATCCCGGCCGGCACTTCAATTTCTCCGAATAAATCAAAACGAATCGCCCCCCTGGACGGCAAAAGCCGCAAATATTTAATAGTGCGGTCCGAAATGTCCAGCCCCATAGTCGGAAGGCGGACAAAAGGATTAACTGTCTCAAGAATTTTTGTCTTAAAACCCTTAAACATACCCATACATATAATATCAAATATTTGTGATTCGCGGAAATTCGTCAATTATTCGCGGGTATTCGTTTTCTCACTCCACTTCTTTCCAATACCTGACGTCAAATCCGCCAGCTGGTCCGGAAGAAAATCCTACATTCTGCAGGCCAATCTCATAGAATATGCTTGCATTATTTTCCAAATGTATTTTATAGCCGGTGAGTTCAATCACGTTCACGTTATTGTGCAACCAAATCATGCCATTAGATGCGTAAAATATGGCTCCGGAAGCGTTATTATGAAGATCAATGGCTGATCCGTGGTGGCCGCCGCCGCTTATGGTGGTCAAAAGCATTAGGTAACTTCCGGATGTTCCTGACCCGGAGAATGTGCCATTATTACTCAAATGAATCGTGCCGTCAGCCACCATCACGCCCGAAAGCTCGCCGTAACCAGGACTTACAATAATTTTAGCGCTATTTGAAATATCAATATTCCCGATTACCCAGACGGTTCCGGTAAGAGTTAAAGTTTGTCCGCCGGCGCAGTTGTCATCCAAAATCAAATTTCCGGTAATTTTTTTGGGACCGAGAGAAACACTGCATTGCGTTGGATCATAATCGCCGTTGGCCAGACATTGAGGCGGAACGCAGGCGCCGCCGGATGCGGCATCATTCTTCCACCCCTGAATAACCGAATCCGGAATCGGCATATCAAGCCGCGCCGGATCCGCCGGAGGAGTAGTCGGAGTTGTTTGTGATCCTAAAACCGTGCACGCCGTTTTCGTGTTATATTCTGCGGCGCCGTTTACCGTGCAGTTAGAAATACTGTTGGCATGAATATTGCCTCCGACTATGCCGTCATTGTATGAATAGGCCTGTACATTTCCAGCAACATCAACGCCATCCATAACATGCGCACTCGCATTTCCACCCACTGTGACATCTTCAATGGAAGTATCAATTCCGCCCATGTAGGCGCGAAAATTTAAATCCCCGCCCACGCTTAGCCAACCGCCTTGCATCCAATCCGCACTGCGCTTGGGAGAGCCGCGGGTATATCCCCCGAACGAATCAAGACCCCATATTAAATAATTTGAGTTATCAAAAGATGAATCTGCCACGATCCAGTAGGTGGTATTGGCGCTTAAATTCGGAGCCGTCGGCAAAGTGAAATTAACCCATGAATATGCTGAACCGATAACTGCGGCATCAATCGTGGTTGAAGCAATCACATCCGAGGGATTAGTGCTGGGAGAACCGGAAGAATCGCGAATTATTCTAAGTACTGAATTAGCCGGATTGCCGGCTTTTTTAAGATAAAGCTGAATTGCGGTCAGGCGGTCGCTGATGGATGGTTGAAAACTTTGGGCAACATCTATTTGAGGGCTCTGCGGAGAGCAATTTTGGTCAAGGCAGAAAGCGAAATTAAGATTGCCGTTGGGCTCGTCATAATAACTTATGCGTCCGGCATCTCCCCCGCCTAATCCCAGTGAAGTATATTTCCCTACGGTGGGCGCCGAATCAACCGTGGCAATTACTTTGCCGGCGCAATCTGCGTCCGTACAACGCGCGAACCGCAAATCGCCGCCGGAACTATAATAATAGCTTATCCGCGCAAAACCATCGGAACCCAGCGCCAATGAAGTGTACTGACCTACGGTTCCCGATGAGTCAACGGTTGCAATATTTTTGGACGTACAATCGGCATTGGTACAGCGCGCAAATTTCAAATCATCGTTGCCGTCATGATAATAACTTATGCGGCCAAATCCGTCAGAGCCAAGCGCAATGGAGGTAAATTTGCCAACGTCACCACTCGAATCAACCGCGGTAATAACTTTTGTGGTACAATCGGCGTTGGTACAGCGCGCAAATTTCAAATCATCGCTACTGGCATCATAATAACTCATCCGCGCAAAATCATCCGATCCGAGCGCCAAAGAAATATACTCCCCGACGTTGCCGGATGACTCCACGGTGGTAAGCACCTTGGTAGTGCAGTCAGCATTGGTACAGCGGGCATACTCAACATCCCCATTGGAATCATCCCAATAAGCAATCCGGGCAAAACCGTCACTCGCCATTTTTATGGAACTAAAGTCCCCCATATTGCTTGCCGCATCAACCAGAGTTACTACCGCGCTTGAACAATCGGCGTTGGTACAGCGCGCAAATTTCAAATCATCGTTGCCGTCATGATAATAACTTATGCGGCCAAATCCGTCAGAGCCAAGCACTAAAGAAGTTACTTCGCCGATAACCCCAGCGGTATCTATTGAAGAAATATTTTTAGCGGCGCAGGCGGCGTCCAAACAGCGCACAAATTTAAGATCGCCATTGGTATCGTCCACATAGCTTATGCGGGCGAAACCATCCGAACCGATGACCAAAGAAGTATAAGTGCCCACATTTCCGGCAGAATCAACTATGGTCGTAATGCTTCCGGTTGCGGTACCCACGGAAAAATCCGTATTTTGCGTCTCCCATGACTGATTAACGGCTGGCGGCACAGCCACGGCCACGAAAGCGTCTCCGGTTATGGTCGCTCCCGCATCTCCCAATATACTGCCGTTAGAATGCACGCTTCCGTTGATACGGGAATTATTTGCCATCTCAAGGCCGCCGTCTCCAACCTGAACCCCGTAAAAAAAACTTGTCCCGGCTACGTTGATATCCAGCTCGGTTTCAAAATTTTGCTGGACGTTCTGACGGATTCCTTCGGTGCGGATAAATCGCTGGGTTCCGGAAGCAGTAATGGTCATGGTTGTTGTCCCGGTTCCTACAACCAGAGTTTCTCCGCTCGTGAATTGTTTTCCGACAATTGTCCGATATAGCGCATCTTCCATCCCGCCTTCGGATATATAACGTGACTCAACCGAACGCGCAAAAAGCCGGCTCATGTTGACTTCCCGCATGGAAAAGAACGTAAATCCGCCTATAATGGTGAGGGAAATCGTAACAACGAGCAGGGTAGTGATTAGGGCGGCGTAACCGCCACGAAAAGATAAAAGATAAAGGATGAAGGATAAAATCCCTGCTGTTTTTTTATCTTTTATCTTTTGACTTTTAACTTGCAACATATTGTTGTTAATAGTTTCCTCTTATCGCCGCCGTGGAATTTAAAATAATTGAGGAGGCAAATTTCGGACGCGCATAATCAACCTCCAGCATAATTTTAACCGCCTCCACTTCCAGTCCCTGCATAATCCGCTCAAGGCGAAATTTCGTGACATTTACCGAGGGAGCGGATAACGCGATTGAAGACCCACCCTCTTTACGCATCCACATTCTTCCGTTGTCCACCCAAAAATCCGTAAAAGCGGTTTGATGCTCGGGCGTCGGATTTACCGGCGTGACTAAAGACAGTTGTCCGGCATCTTGATTGAAACGCGAGGCGGGCCCATATACTTCACGCGATTCAGCCGCGGTTTTTTCAATCGTTTCCAAAAGCAGCCGCGCATTGGAAATCACTTCGCGTTCGGCCCGCGCCCGATAATACGTATTTACAATTTGGATCAGAAAATCAACCGTCAATACCGCCACGATCCCCAGTATCGCGACATAAACAATCATTTCTATCAAAGAAAAACCGCTTTTATCTTTTAACTTTTTATTTTTATCTTTCATTGTTGTAAGTCATATACTCTAAATCCATAATCATATTGATCCAAAAGCTGTCCGGCATCGGATGGATTTGATAATCTGCCGGCGTACCGGCGCGCATCGCCTCCGGCATAAGGACTGCTGGCGCTTTGCAAATATCCCCAGCGTATGATACCGGCTGATCCGGAACCCGCATCCGTAGATGAGGGAACGCTTCGCAAACGGATGGAATATTGGGTGGATGCGGAAAGTTGAATCGGATCGGGAAACCGGAATGCGACCCATGACGGCGAAGAGCTCGCAATGGTGGATCCGGTAATAATCTGCGAAGTCCCTAATACCGCTCCGGTGGGACTGGAACGAATTTCAGCGTATATATCAGATGGATTTGTTGTAGCCCGGCGCAAATAAAGCTCCACAGCCGTTGCTTCCACAGCTCCTGTCGTAGTAAAAGTTTGCACCGGATCCCCGTTTCCAGCATTGTTAGACGGGAAATTAGCCAGGTCCCCGTCGGTTATGGCACTCTCAAAAGACACTACTTTCGTTTCCACCGGAGGCGCTAATGACTCGCGAAAATTTGCTATGTATGAAACCAGGGTTACGGTCTTAGAAGTACTGGTTGCCACCGCAGTTATTTTTTTGGTGTTTGCATCCAGCGTTCCGCCGGATGAGATAATTTTATCCTGTAGATCGCGGTACACATCGCCTATATATATGTAGCGGTGATATTTTCCGCTTAGCAAAGCCGGCGGCACGGTTGCCAATTTCCATTTCCCGTTTTCAATTAGCGGAAAATAGGGGGTGCTTGCCGCCAACGGCGCAATATTGGCGGTCCAGGATTCATCG
>Ga0209542_10016789_pt1 | contig 12086 bp, 9 predicted proteins | sample RifCSPhighO2_01_FD_184028 | JGI IMG/M metagenome (GOLD analysis project Ga0209542, IMG submission 184028) | Soil microbial communities from Rifle, Colorado - Rifle CSP2_plank highO2_0.1 (SPAdes) (version 2) | ecosystem: Environmental > Terrestrial > Deep subsurface > Rock core/Sediment ...
CTCAGTCTCCCGCAAGAGCCGAAGCACAGGGCGATGGGAGATGTTTCCGCGACGATCGCGCTCATGGAAAAGGTGTGGGCAAGATTCAGCGAGCTTCCGGAGAAACGTGGAGTAAAAATATGCGAACTCGGAGAAAGGGGGCCCGAAGGGTATGCAACTTTTTTTGCTGTTCTCAGCGCTCAGGGCTCAAAAGATCCTTCATGGCTAAAGGAGAGGCGCATGGAGAAAACGCCGCAGAAGCGCGGCCTCCCTCCGCCCAAAAAAGAGCGCACGTGGTTCGCCGTGAAGAATCTGGATGCAGAAATCAGAGAGGTGGGCGAGACGCAGTACACTCCTGTGTTTGCTCCGCCGTATCTCCTTGATCCGGAAAAAGCAGAGGAGCTCCTTACACAGGAGAATTTTACTGCCGATGAGCTCACCCTTGCGATCAAGCTCGCTCTCTATACCCCCAAACGCCACAACGATTTTCCACTCCACGGGAACGAGCGCGACGTATGGAGCGGAAAGCTCGCGGCCACGAAGGAGAGCAAGGTCTACGGCGCGCAGTTTACGGGGGCTCAGCACACCCTCATCGATCACCGCCAACTCATTGAGCTTTTGCTCCATGAGCACGAGCATGCCCCGAAGGAAGGCGATGCAATTGTCATTGATGATGCATCCATGCTCGAAGATACGGCGACGAAAGCATTCAGGTGGTCCTGTGCCACCGCTCCGCTCCGTGCAGCGGCGGAGGGAAACACCGAACTCACGAGTTTTTTGGATGCGTACCAGATATGGATGGAGAGAGTGCGGAATTTCCAGGATATTCGGTATCTTGTTTTGGCGGATCTGCAGAGTAAGGAGGCAAAGGGGTTGAAAGAGCGCCTCGAAAATCTTATAGAGACGCCATCGATGGCGTCTCTACCATTGGTAGTGGAGCGTCTCACCGATCTCCGGAATATTCTCGACCCCAAAAATCTTCCCAATCGCATCACCTACATCGAACAATTCCGCGATGGCGGGCAAGTGCTCCAGTCTGTTCCGTGGGACATCGCAGGAACGCTCAACGAACTCCTCTACAAGAAATACAAAACCACCCTTCTTCTTCCTCTTGGGGATCCTGCCTCCTTTATTTCTATTATTCCCATCGGAGCCACAGTTGAGGCCTCTACCGCAGAGCTCACCGCCAAAGCGCCACTCAGGTACGCCGATCCGGAGTTCCCTTTGGATCGCCTGCTCCCGCGCGTGGATGGAAAAGTCATTTGCCTCGTTTCGAGCAAGCGTGAGATCGAACGGATATTTGTGCAGTACGCGGAGATTCTTGAGGAGCAGGGGATCACGCTTATTGGTCAGGGACTCTCAGGAGGGCAGGGACGCATGCAGGCCGAGTTCCAGCTCGCAGGGGACAGAGTGATCTGGATGATTACGCCGTGGACGTACGAGGGGGTGGAGCTCCCGCGGGAGAGCGTAGATCACCTCTGGATCGCTTCTATGCCTTTTGATCATCCCTCGCATGCTGTCCTTGCACGCCGTGCAGACCGCTATGCGGGGAAGGAATTTGATCTCTACTTCGTACCGCGCCTCCTTCACCGCCTGTTTCGATTGCTTCGCACGTATTCGAAACACCGAAAAGAGGATGGAGATATTCTTATCCTCGATCAGAGGCTTGGGCAAAAAGCGTACGGAAAGAGAGTGAAAGAGTACCTTGCTCAACTCACCACTGTCTGATTCTTACAAAATACTTTCCAGCGCGAAGAGAATTGGTCTCAAAATAAACGAAATCCAGCCCACAATCAGGGGAATATTCAGCATTCTTTCTCCGATGAGAAGGAAGAGAAGAATAATTGGTCCCTTCTCCAGATAATCTTCATACTGCGGTTCGAGATGTGCCGGAATAAACATCGCAACAATCTTGCTGCCATCGAGCGGAGCAATGGGCAGGAGGTTGAATGCCATGAGGCCGAGATTAAGGAAGAGCATGCTGGAAAAAAGTTCAATGAAAAATTCATTGCCGGTGCCTGCGCTTATGCCCAATATCAAAATAAGTTTTGCGATGAGGACTGTTACGATTGCGAGGAGTAAGTTGCTCGCAGGTCCCGCAAGCGCCGTGAGTGTCATAAACTGTTTCGGATGTCTGCTGTAGCGCGGATCCACCGGTACCGGCTTCGCCCACCCGAATCCGACAAAAAAGAACATCAATGTTCCAAAAAGGTCGAGATGTGCGAGTGGATTGAGGGTAAGCCTCCCCTCATTCTTCGCCGTGGGGTCCCCAAGCCACCACGCCACTAAACCGTGCGAGCACTCGTGGACTGTAAGAGCGACGAGCATGGAGATGATGAAGGGCGGCGTAATGTAGGACATTTTGTTTGCACATCATACCTGCTTTTCCCTATGATGCGCCTTGCTATGTCCAGACGGTGCGAAAAAACCGGTAAGATCCCTTCCGTTGGCAACAACCGAAGCCATTCCATGCGCGCAACGAAGAGGCGTTTTAAGCCGAACCTCCAGAGGAAGCGCATTTTCGACCCCGTTACCAAAACATACCAGAGGATGTACGTGAGTACGGCCTATATCAGAACCCTTGCAAAAAGACTTCAGGAAGGAAAATCTGTGTAGTTGGTCTGCCCGCCGTAGCGCGCTTCGGCGGCGCTCAGCACAGGCTCCGCGCGGAGGTGGGCGAAGAGGTTGCAGCAGGGAAAGAGCGTCTAGTATTCTCCTTTGCTTTCTCTCTCCTCACAGGGCTTGGCATTACGATCGGATACCACCGGATGCTGACGCACCGGAGTTTTGAGACATCAAAACCCATGAAGGCACTCATCCTCTTTTCCCCACATTGATCGGCGGATGGACGGGGCTCCTGTAGGGCTCCTCGCCTTCGGCGAAGGCTGGCACAACAACCACCATGCATTTCCTACAAGCGCGTTCCACGGGCTTCGCTGGTGGCAGTTCGATCTCTCCGGTCTCCTCATACGCGGAATGGAAGCATGCGGCTTAATCTGGAACGTGGAACGGGTGAATGAGTCGCTCATGGAGGCAAAGCGCGCGAAGGATATGGCTTCCGCGGTGCAGCCCAGGAAAAAAGTTTCACCTGCCGCCGTTTAGTGCACCCTCCTTTTTAAGAAGTGCAATTTTTTGCTGTGCCCCTCTGTTGTAGCCGCCGGTTTTCCCGTCCGACCGGATGACGCGGTGGCAGGGGATTTTTGGGTCATGATTTTTATTGAGGATACTGCCGACGGCACGGGAGGCTTTGGAATTTCCTGCTCTGCGGGCGACTTCTTTATAGGTGAGAACTTCTCCATGGGGGATCTTTTGAACAATCGAGTGAACCCGGTCTTGGAAGGAAAATTCTTTCATTGTAGTCCAGATGCGGGAGTGCAATATGTATGTGAACCCATGCACGCTCAATGCTTTGACCATCTTTACGGCCGTTTACACATTGGATCAAGCCAACTGCTTCATTTCCTAACTGGCGGAGGGACAGGGATTCGAACCCTGGAAGGGGGTAAACCCTTACACGCTTTCCAAGCGTGCGCCTTAGGCCGCTCGGCCATCCCTCCAAAGATCAAAGATTTTCGTACTACGCGGATTCGAGGAACCAAAGACCATCAGGTAGCGCTCAACCGCAGGAGCACTGTACAGATAAATTCGTTCTGGTAAAACAAATAGGAAGCTCTCATAAACCCGCAAGGCGGCTGAAGCCGCATGAAATTTGTGCGTTAACCCCGCCCTTAAGGGCGGGGTTAACGTGCCAACTATTCAAGGGGGATTTATCCCCCTTTAGCCAGAGGTTTCCTTGTATTCCATAGCTCCCGCACGCAGGTCTTGCTTCAACTTCTGCTTTCGAGTGGCATTCAGTACTTGATCCGCAGGAGCCATATCCTCGATGAATATCTGCACCCTCTCAACACCATTCCACGTATCAACGCCAAGGCGCCCGACCACATCACATCGATCAGGAATCCTCTCCGCAAGTTCCCCAAGCCCAAAGCCGATTGCTTTTGCATAGCCGATCCTGCATTGGAGATGTCTGCCGTCTTCCCCGACTTTCTTGAGGAGTGTGAGCTCCTGATTGCGAAGGAGAAATTTTGGTTCAGGATTCCCCGCGCCAAATGGCTCGAGAAGGGAGAGCGATTGTATAAAATTCACCGTGAGATTGGCTTCACTCAATTCGCAATCAATAGCGAGCGTCGGGCCAAAATCCTCGCTGCTACAACATTCTTCAATATCTTTTATCATTGCATCAGAAAATGCATCCCATGCGCCAGCTCTGAGTGTGCAGCCCGCGGCAGCACTGTGACCGCCGAACGACAGGAGATGCGAACTGCATCGCGCAAGCGCCTCTGCAATATGGTACGAGGGAATACTGCGCAGCGAGCAGGTGATGGTGTCTCCTTCTTCACAGGCAACCACACTCGGTCGGCCGAAGCGCTCGGTGAGTCTCCCTGCAATGAGTCCGATGATGCCGGCGTGGAACGCCGCAGACCGGATGAGGAGAATGCGCCCCTCGCCGACCATGGTTTCCGCAAGTTCCATATGCCTTTGCGTCGCCTCCTGCCGTTCCATGTTCAGCGTATGGAGGCGCGTGAGATACTCCCCGCCCTCGAGGAGTCCCTGTAGTGCGATGAGGGGATCTGCAAGCCTTCCCGAGGCATTGATGCGCGGGGCAAGCCGGAATCCTATGTGCGTGCTCGTGACGAGTTCCCCTTCTTTTACGACAGAGCGTGCGAAGTCGAAGATTGGTGTTCTCTTCGAGTGAGTCCCGCTTTGCGGGACGAATCGAGAAGCGTTCATTGCAGCGAGTCCTAGCTGCACGATCGTTCGGTTTTCCTCAAGAAGGGGGACGACATCTGCGATGGTGCCGATTGCGGCAAGCGCAACATCAATATCTTTTTCTTCCCAATCATTATTCTCGAGAGCGCGTACGAGTGTGAAGGCAACGCCGGAGCCGCTCAACAAAGAATGTTCTTTTGATTTTGATAATTGAGGATGCAGGATGATGGCATCAGGCACTTCTTCCTTCATCGTATGGTGATCCGTCACAATCACATCCATTCCAAGAGATCGTGCGTATGCAATTTCTTCCACATGTCCTATCCCCGTATCGACCGTGAGAATCAGCGTCACATTCTTCTGATGGAGTGCATCGATGAACGATTTCTTCACTCCGTACCCATCCCGTTGCCGGTGCGGAAGAATCACCTGCGGTTCCGTTCCGTGCCTACGAAAAAACCGGACGAACTGCGCGGTGCCGGTGATACCGTCTGCATCGTAATCTCCAATGATGCCGATTGTTTCTTTCTTCTGCAGCGCATTTTGGATTCGTGAGACCGCTGTTTCCATATCCCCGAGAGTGAACGGATCCGGCAAACCTGCCCACGAGGGAATCTGCGCAAGATCGATGCCGCGTTGTACTGCCAAGCACTCAATCAAAGAGGAGGCGGGTGGCATCTCCTTGCCAAAAAGCCAGCGTTTGCCGGTGAAGGAGAGGAGCGGGGGAATAGGAGAATATTCTAGCATTACTTCCTCTTCCACAGCTCAATCACCGTGGGATATCCGGACGCTTTAAACGTCCGCGCGAGGAAGAAGTGCCGATCGCGGTATTTCCAAAACGGGGGATACGCATTAATCCCCCGCAGTTCGCGATTCACGAGAATCTGCACATTGTCCTCTTCGATGATTTTAATAAATGCATCGAGCGTTGTCTCTCCCGAAAAAATTCTCATTTCGCTCGTATCTACTTCGTTCCCGGCTAAGCGGCGCCCTGAGAGGAGCGAAATCAGCGGCGCGATGCCGAATTCTCCAAAAATTGTTGCATCCTCCGGTATGGATTCTCTCACGGCTGCCGCCACCTCCTGCGCATGCGGGACCCCGAGGAGAATCTGTTCGATCCTGTAAAATCTGAGCGTGTGAACGGTATTCCAAGCAAGGAGCACAAGAATGATGACGGCGGGAACGGCGCTACGGATGAAATCCCGCTCCTTCCATTTCTTCAGAACATACTTACTCCCGAAAATGAGCGCTTCTGCTCCAAGAATTGCTATAAAGGGGGCGATGGGAACAAAGTAGTGCGGAAAAATCGGATGGATGAGTGTAAGGAAGAGAATCTGCGCAACGGTGAGTGCCGCTGAGAGAAGCAATAATTTTTGTCTCTCGGGTTCTTCTTCAAAATTTCCGCGGCGCCAACCAAACCAAAGAAGAATGGCTCCGGCAAGTGCTAAGATCAAAAGGAGACCGTGAGCATTTCCCATAAAAAGAAATACTTTTCCACTGCCTGCAAGCCGCACTGATTCATCAGGCTTTGCGAGATGGTAGAGGTAGACCTGTTTCCAGAACGCATCTCCGGCGATAACCGTAAAAATGAGATGGATGACTCCGAATGACCCCGCCATTCCCGAGAGCAGCGCAGGCAATTTCTTTTTGTTCCAAAAAAACTGAAAAATTGTGAGCACGAAGGCAGTCACAAGCATGTTGATGCTTGCGCACACACTCAAACCCACAAGGAGACCGGCAGTAAGTTTTTTTTGGCGAAGAAAGAAGAGCAAACCAAGGAGGAAGAGCAGCAGTCCCAACTCCTGCCCCGTGTAGTACAGGGACCCCATCAAATTGGCGTAGGAGAAGAGGAAGAGGAGAAATGCGAGGAGTGCCCGTACCGTTCCCATCCTTTCCCGCACGAGGGAAAAGAGCGTCAGCGCACTCATGCCATAGATGAGCGCGGGGAGGAGGCTTAAGACGGGGATCGAAGCACCCATTTTGACGAGCAGCGTGGAGAGGAGGATCTGGAGAGGGCCATGGGAAAAGAAAAAATCGCGGTAGGGGAGTATGCCGTCTGCAAATAAATGGGATGCAGCGAAGTACACCCACTGATCGCCCGCTGAAAGATTAAGGTTCACTCTCTTAAGGTACGCATAGACAAGGAATGCGATGACGATTGTCACCGGAGTAATGCAGGTTCGCCCCTTGTTGACAAAAAAGTTTCGGATAAAGCCAGTCTACCTGTTTCCATGGCGTATAATGGAAAAACAATCCTGTGAACTTTCGTCTTCATGCCGCTGCCGCGCTTTTTATTTCACTCCTCACAGGCGTTGCCTCTGCCGCGACGCTGCCGAGCGATGTGCCCGAAGATGCGTGGTATGCAGAGACTGTTGATGTATTTATACAGAACAGATATATCAGTAGAAATGAGCTATTTCGCCCCGCAGGGAATGCCACGCGTGCGGAGTTTATAGAAATCCTCATGAAACTTACCGTGGATCGTGCGGTCGATGATCCTGCAGACCCAGCGTTTGATGACGTTCCTCGGGATTCCCCCTCCTATCTCATGTTCCAAAAAGCAGCGAGGAACGATGTGGTGCGAGGGGCGAATAATTGCGTGGGAACACATCCCTGTTTTGCCTATCCACATAATCCCATCAACCGCGCAGAGGCAACAGAACTTCTCATGCGCATGTACAGCGGCGGTGAACAAGGATTTCTCTCTATAACGAGGAGGGCTCCATTCTATGATGATGTCGAACCGGGTGCATGGTACGAAAGCGCAATTCAAGCTGCGAGCGACCACTGCATACTCATGGGTGATGATCGCGCGGATGGGATGCGGGCTGTCCGTCCTGCTGATTTTATGAACCGTGCCGAAATGGTGATGATGATTGATCGCACGATGGAGAGCGTTATGGAGAAACTGGAATACGGCATCGACTGTGGTGTGGAGAATGAGCCGGCGGAAGAAATCGATCGCGAACGTCCTCCCCGTCACCCTGAAGATGAAACACCCGAACCTCATACATTCCTTCTCCCAAAATCACAAACGCCGACCGGAGTTCCCCTCATGCGGTTCGATATGAGTGCGCACAAGGTAAAGGATATTGTCCTCACAGGACTCACGTTCGAGGCCGCACAGGGATCTCTTCTCAATGCGGAGAACTACAGCATCTGGGTCGATTATGACCGCGACGGGAATGTGGACACACCTCTCGAGAAAAATATCGGCGCAGAGGACGATGTGGTTTCGTTCCAGAATTTTTTCGGAGGCGGATACGTGATTACGTCCGATTCCGCGACATTCGAAGTCCGCGCGACGATTGCCGGTTCTCCTCAATCCAATATCCTGCAACTGAGGATCGCTACCGGCGGAATCGAAGCGGAAGAACTGGATGGCCGTGCACTCTCCGGTATCCGCAAAGACGGCATTTGCAGCGGTCGGTGCCAGATCAACCAGCAAACCACCCCCGCGGAAGTGCTGACGATTCTCCCGCATGGAAATCTTTATGTTTCGGAAAGCAGTACGCAAATCCGTCCGCGCCAGCTTCTTGGCGGCACGCTCACGGATCCCATTCTCCAACTCACCTTCCGCGCGGAAAAAGAGGCGATCGATGTCACAGAGCTACGGCTCACCTCTTCCGGGTCTCTTGCCACCTCGATTGACCGGTTGGAATTTTCGAAGGCGAATTTCCCCTCCATGTTCGCTCAAGCATCGATCGGCGCCTGCAGCGGTGAAGATGTCCCCTCACAGAACCCTGCGGATGGATCATCCGTCCAGAACTTCTGTGCGACTTTACCCACAGGAACTCTGCGCATTGCCAAGGATCAGCGCCTCGATATTGTCGTCCGTGCCCGCATGAAGAGCGATGCGCAGGGCGGGATAGGGGGCGAAAATATTCAACTCTGGCTTACGGGGCAGGCTGTAGCTGCGTCCACATCGGGATCAGGATCGGTGAAAGCCAGAGGTGTCTCCTCCAGCGAGAGAATCTCCGCAAATGACGGGGACGCGGCGGGGGAGGGGGAACTCTTCATCGGCAGAGACAGTGTTGGTGCGAATGCCGATATCATCGGAACGCTCCACGCATCCGTTCTCTCGAAGATCTCCGCAATTGCGAATGCGGATACCAATGCAGATGGCTCCGCAATTGCCGGCAGTAGCCGCACGATTGGCGCTCTTCGGTTCGAAGCTGCGACGAATGTGAATACTGCAGGAGGGACGAATACCGTTATTCTCGATGATATTCTTTTGAGCGTGAGTAGTACGAATGTGACTCTCGATGGGGCGTCGTTCACTGTTGCGAATACAGAGGATTCTTCCGTCAGTACGTCATGCACCCCCATTGATACCAATGGAAACCTCCTCACAGGGTCCATTTCCGGCTCCTTCTTCGTGCGATGTACAGATCTCGATTCTTCTTCTATTTCCTCCAAACTTTCTTCCGCCGGATCACTCACTCTTACGCTCAAGGGAGACATCACAAATCCTCAGGTGAGCGCTTCGGCCGGTTCGTCCCTCCAGCTCTCTCTCCAGAACTTCACAACTCCGAGAGCAAGTTTTGGGATATCAGGAAGCCACATTCACCTCATCGATCGCGATGCGAACGGTGACGCAGATTTCTACTGGATTGATCTTCCGGTGACAGAGGTACACTCAACACTCTATCGGTAGAATTCTTATTATACAATTCAATTGAATAGTATAATATCTCCTACACATACAGCAGCCCCGCCATGACGCCGATGCCGGCTAAAAGAAACAGAAGCTGCCGGAATGCCGCGGAAAGTTTTACTTCTTTATGAAGCTCGGGCAGGAGATCAGACCCCGCGATGTAGAGAAAATTCCCTGCGGCAAGCGGAATGAGAATAAGTTCTATATGGAGCATGGAGCCTGCCAGGAAGAGAACCCCGATGGCGCCGAGAAACGCGGTGAGTGCGGACAGGAAGTTATAGAAGAGTGCACGACTGCGTGAGAATCCGCTATGAATCAATACGGCGAAATCACCGATTTCCTGTGGGATTTCGTGCAAGATCACAGCGATGGTCGTTGCAATGCCAAGCTCCGTGCTTGCGAGGTAAGCGCTTGCAATCAGAATGCCGTCGAGCATGTTGTGCATGCCATCGCCGATAATCATGAGTGTTCCAATCGGGTGCGTATGATCTGGGCAGTCGAGTGTGTGGCAATGGTGCCAGTGGATGAATTTTTCAAGAATGAGTGAGAGCACGATTCCCGTGAGCACGAGGCTGAAGGGGACGATGGGATTTGCAGCTCCTTCGGTGGCTTCGGGGAGGAGATGGAGAAAAACGTTTGCGAAGAGCGCGCCCGTAGCGAAAGCTACGAGTGGGAACAGAAATTTCCGAAAAAGAGATTCCCGGATGGAGAGGAGGAACACCCCCGCGAGCGACATGATGCTCACAAGGAGAACGCTGCCCAAAATAGAGAGGATATTCGTCACGTACAGCGAGTATATCAGGCGAGCCTCCGCAGCTGATACGTGAGAATCGGCTGTGTGAGGGGGACGTGTCTTCCCAGGATATCGCCCAGCAAAAATGCTTTAGGAGGATTGATTATTTCGTGTGTTTAGGATATAGACCATCGGAAATTGCCCCACTATCCACATGAAATCACCTACCACCACCATTGTGCAGGAGCATTCCGGCTCCAATGCATCACCGTTTGCACTCATTACAGAGCGTGAAACGGCAGAAGAACAGCGACTTCATGATGCCACGGAGCGTTTGAAGGATGAGGAGTTGCGTCAACAAAAGGCACTCCTCGAGCAGGAAGCACGGGAGGAGGAGCTGTATCGCGCAGACATGAGCAGGAAATTGCTGACGGAGAAAGATGTCATTGGCAAGGAGCTTGCGCAGGCCGCAAAGGACATGGAGAAGGAATTAACCGAGCTTGAACACCGCTGCGCAAAGCGCATGCCCGATGTCGTTGCGAAACAAGTGAAGACTGCCCTTTCCCTTGCTGCATAAAGCACATGGCGATTGTCCAAATGCAGAAAGTGGCGGTACTGGCACATAACTCCCTGAGGGAGGAGGTCATCCGCTATTTACATGAGAGGGGGGTCATGCAGGTGCTCCAAAGCAGCAGCGACGCGGATATTGATCACACAGAAGTAAATTTTCGCGCAGCAGAGTTGCAGTCTGCCATTCAGATATTGAAAAATTTCGCATCGAAGGACGTCCTGGCTGCACTGCAGAAACCCTCCACGCCCGAACAGATCATCGGGGCAGCACAACATACCGATGTCCGCGGGATCGTCGACACACTCCATCGCCTGGAAGAAGAGGACACTGTGGCCGAACGCGAGTTGCAGGAGCAACATGCTTTGGCTGGGATACTTGCCCCATGGAAGGCATTGCCGGTTGCACTGCATGAACAAATCGAAAGCAAGAGGACGCTTCGCCTGCTTGGCACTGTGCAGGAGATCAATCTGCCGCCGATGCAAAAGGAACTTTCCGCACGCGTTCCGCTGTCTTCGCTCGAAGTGATTTCCACGGCAAACGGAACAGCGAACGTTATGGCCATTATCTGGAAAACAGACAGCCGCACATTCGAGGAAGTTGTGACCAGGCATGGCTGGATCGGTGTTTCGTTGCCCGTGCGTCAGGGCTATGCGGCAACAGTGCACCATGACGCCGTCTCGCGCATTGCCGTGCTGGAACAGGGCAAGCGGGAGCGTGCGCAGGAGCGGTCGAAGGTGGCAAGCGAACTGCCAAATCTACTTCGTGTCGAAATCTACATCCGCTGGCTGAATGAGAGGCAGGGAGTACGCGAGGCAGCGGCGGAAACCAAAGATACTGTCGCGCTGCTGGGATGGGTTCCGGTAAAGGATATGGAGGAGCTCGAAGTCGGACTGTATCGCATCTCGCCTGCCATTGCCCTACTGAAGGTGAAGGTCGACGAAGGCGAAGAGGTGCCGGTCCTGCTGCATCATCCAAAACTCATCGCTCCGTTTATCAGCGTGACCACGCTCTACGGCTTGCCGCAATCCAAGGAGATGGACCCCACCATGGCGCTTTCGCCGTTCTTCATCCTGTTCTTTGCGCTGTGCCTCACCGATGCTGGTTACGGCTTCGTGCTTTTTACATTGTTCTCCATCGTCCTGCTGAAAACCAAGCAGACCGTGTACGAAGCTCCGCTTTTGTGGCTTCTGTGGATGAGCGGCATCGTCACCATGCTGGTGGGGATTCCGTTCGGCGGATGGTTCGGATTGACGCCCCAACAAGTACCCGCCTACCTAACCTCGCAAGCCGCAGACGGCTCCCTGCTGTTCTTGGGGCAAATCTGGAATCTTTCGCAACAGTCCGGCATCGACTTCCTGCAGAATCTGGCATTGGCA
>Ga0209542_10016790_pt1 | contig 12086 bp, 15 predicted proteins | sample RifCSPhighO2_01_FD_184028 | JGI IMG/M metagenome (GOLD analysis project Ga0209542, IMG submission 184028) | Soil microbial communities from Rifle, Colorado - Rifle CSP2_plank highO2_0.1 (SPAdes) (version 2) | ecosystem: Environmental > Terrestrial > Deep subsurface > Rock core/Sediment ...
GGGGTTTGAGATGTTGCTAAAAGAAGTCGTGATGAATGGCGAATTTCGAAGATTTGCTTTGCAAAATGCTATGTATTCAGCACCCTGGATCGGCCGAAGAAGTTTTCTTGAGAATGCGGCTCGCCACATCTTTCCGACCATGCGACTTGAAGACTTGGAACATGCCAAGGGGTCAGGGGGAATTCGCCCACAGCTTGTTGATTTGAAGGAGCGAAAGATGATTTTTGAGATTGGCACGGTGAGTGCGGGAAGACGAGTTCTCTGTATTGTTACGCCTTCTCCCGGAGCGACCATGGCTTTGGACGGCGCTCTTGAGGATTTTGTGCCGCGGGCTCTTAAAGCCATCGGCGAAGGCCACTTGATGAATCACCAGCTGATCAACCGAGAACTTGATAGTTAAACTTATCCGCGCCCAGGCGCGGATTTAAAATTTTTGTCCAAGTCCAGACACATAGGTAACACCTATGTGTCTTTATGTATTCGGAAAAACGCAATGATAAAAGCAGGTACAATGGATGTCATATGACCTATGGCACTATTATCCCTGGAGCCAAAAGTATTCTCCGGCTCCCCAAACTCTCTAAGGCAGCAAAACAACGTCTCAAATGGTTTGACTACTATCGTCAGTGCGACAATGCGGCAAAGACGTGTCGCTATTTCGGTATCTCTAGGAAAACATTCCACAAGTGGAAGAAGCGGTATAGCGCATATTATCTTCCCACGCTTGAGAACAAATCTCGAAGACCCAAAAGATTCCGTCAATCAAAGATACCAAGAGAACAGGTTTTCATGGCAAAACGCTTGCGAACGAAATATCCCTACTACTCCAAGTGTAAACTGGCAGTCATTTTGAAGCGGGATTATCATATCCTGCTTTCACCTTCAACGATCGGGAGGATCATCAAAAAGAACAATCTCTTCTTCAAGCCTAAGTATCCTTCAAAGAAGAAGCGTTATGCCTCCCGGATTGCCATAGAACGCAAGAGATTGCCCAAGGATTACGATATACAGATACCCGGAGACCTCATTGAGTCAGACATGAAGCATATGCCCTTTCTAGGAAGAAAGCGTTATGCGTTTGTGGCAATTGATTGCGTGGGGAAAGGAATAGCCATCAAGATTTCTGCAACTTCCTCATCCCTCCAGAACGCAACACTCATTGGGTAGGCAAAGGAATCATTTCCTTTCCCCATCAAGGCGTGGGAGAACGATAACGGATCAGAGAATCTCAAGAGTTTTCATGCCAAGCTGAACGATGAAAAAATCCCTCAATACTTCGCGCATCCCTACTGTCCCAAAGACAAACCTTTTGTGGAGCGAGTGATTGGAACATTGGAGCGGGAGTTTATTCAACAGGGCAATCTGGTGACTACGGTGGAGGATCAACAGAGGCGCATTGATCAGTGGCTTGATGAGTATCACAACTTCAGACCTCATCAATCTCTTGGCTATCTTACCCCGAATGAGTATTATCAAAAGACTATCGGTAAAACTATTAAGCAGGTGTTACCTATGTAGTGGACCAGGACAGAAATTTGACAGCCTATTTTTAAAAGAGTACCCTAAAAAAGGTTCCCAAAGTCCACTTATGGATCGTCCATACACACTCTTCTACTCACTCGTTCACTATAAGGATAATGAAGTTGGTAGCAGAAGCCAAGAGGCAATTATGGCCGGAAGCGACGAAGAATCCTTTACTAAGGCAAAAGAATTTCTAGAGAGGTTTTCCGTCGGTATGATTCGCCCATTCTATCCTCAGCTCTTAGACGGCGCGCGCGTGGTCGCCGGACCTGACTCTGAAAATCCAAGCGCATTTTTTGGTTTTTATCTGTACTCTCCACCACCTCTAACCCCCGCCTAACTTTGGGCGGTTTTTCTTGTTTGTAATGTATGGCCATTTAGTTTATGATTAGAGCTATAAACCCTAACTTAAAATTATGATGACTTCTTATGTAGTTCTTGGTGTTTTGGTGTTTTTAGCGCTTGCTTTTGTGTTTATTTACAACTCTCTGGTTTCCAAAAGAAACCGGATAGATGAGGCGTGGTCGGATATTGAAGTGCAGATGAAACGAAGATACGACCTTATTCCCAATCTGATTGAAACGGTAAAAGGATACGCGGCGCATGAGAGGGGAGTTTTTGAAAGTGTTACCAAGGCGCGAACCCAAGCGATGGGTGCCAAAACCGCCGGCGAGCACGCAAGCGCGGAAAACATGCTTTCGGGAACTCTAAAAACTCTTTTTGCAGTTGCGGAAAATTATCCCGATCTCAAAGCCAACACTAATTTTTTGGAATTACAACGAGAGCTTTCGGATACGGAAAACAAAATTCAGGCGGCTCGTCGTTTCTACAACTCAAACGTACTTGAATACAATACCTCAACCCAAACCGTTCCAAGCAATATGATTGCCGGAATGTTTGGTTTTACCAAACGAGAATTCTTTGATCTTGAAGAAGAGGCGGCGCGTGAGCCGGTGAAGGTGAAATTTTGAAAATTAAGTTTCAAAATCTCATTCCTCGGCATTCGAAATAGGATGGAATTTCTTGATGGATACGCGGACGAGAGCCTGCGGTAACGATTCATTAAAAAATCCCTTATCTAGGGGATTTTTTAATTGTGGATATCTGCACCTGAAAATAAGGGGTATGAGTGCTATCCTTAAGGAGATGAAGATATATCTTTCATCCAGAATTTTACGCATCTCTGGCGGTGTCTTGGTATTTGCCGCCATATTTGTTTTGCAATTTTTGACTGTTGAGGCAGCCGCGGGTGTTCCAAAAATTCTTAGTTATCAGGGAAGACTTTCAAATTCCAGCGGCAGTCTTCTGGGGGGGTCAAATGGAACTAATCACTATTTTCGGTTTTCATTTTATAATGCCTCCTCAGGTGGAACTAAACTTTGGCCGTCGGGATCTACACCCTGCACGCATACACTACTAGTCAAGGAGGGGGTTTTTAATGCGGGTATCGGTGATACTAATGAATGTTCGGATACTCTTACCTATAATTTCGGTGAAAACGATTCTGTATATTTGCAAATAGATGTCTCCTCCGACAATGACAGTTTTGAAAATCTTTCTCCAAGACAACGGATTTTATCTTCTGTTTTTGCTCAGGTCTCCGGGGCAGTGAGCGGAACTGGGCAGTCGTCGTTCGGCACTACATCTCCAATTTCAAATGCAATTGTTACCATCGAGGCCACAAGTACGGCTGCTGTGCCTCTTTCAGTACGCGGCATATTGAGTCAGGTGGCAAATCTTTTCCGGGTAGAGGATTCCACTGGATCCCACTTGTTTTCCATTAACGCTTCCGGTGGCCTCAATGCCTCCTCTACTTTTCTTGTTGGTACCTCTGATGCCACATCGTTTGTCGTAAATAGCAGCGGTGCGGCGATTGGGACAGCGTCTCCCTCCAGAAAATTTAATGTTGTAAACGCGGATAGCGTGCCTCAGTTGCGAGTGGCTCAGTCAAGTTCCGTATATGGAGAGCTTTATGTCGATTCTGCTGGCGATATTAAAATTTCTGCAACAGGCGGACACATTCGTCTGGACAACGAAAATCTTTGGGCTTGTTCGGGGGGCAGCTGCGCTTCAAGTGACCCCGCAACCAAAGGAAATATAATCTTGGAAACCTCTCTGATTTTTGATAATGGATATAAAATTATGCAAACAAATGCATCGACAAGTATGTACGATGCTTCCGGCTATCAGATTCTTCAATTTGACGAGGCAACTGAGTAACACGGCATTTTATGACTTTTCTTGATGAGGTAAAAATATTACTAAAAAGTTTTACATATTGGATTCTCTCCTTTATTGGTTTTTCTTTTTTCTTCCTTATTTTCGGCTTAAGAAAGATCGCTATTTTTGGCGAACCGTATTACTTTTTAGCGCCAACCGAGAATTCTTTTTCAGTTCAAGTTTTTAACAAAGTACGAGATGATCTTCTTCCGCCCGGAGTTCAATTGGTTACTACGAACCCGATGAGTGCTTTTGTTTCCCAAATATTACTCTCCATGCTCTTAAGTTTTTTGTTGACCACCCCTTTTTTAATGTATAGAATAATTATGTACCTACGACCCGCACTTCTTTTTCACGAGCAAAAAGCGGTGGTGTGGTCCTTATTGCCTTTGGTTCTTTTATTTTTTACCGGGTCAATGTTTTCTTATTTTTTTCTGATCCCAACAACATTTAAAGTACTGTATCCCTATGCCACCATCATTGGCGCTGTGCCGCTTTTTTCGATAGATGAATTTATTTATTATGTATTTGGGCTCATGGTTGCCGTTGGGACTATGTTTTTGTTGCCACTTTTCATGATCCTGTTAAGTTTTATAGGGATCATACCTGCTGACGTGTGGAAAAAAAAATGGCGGCATGCGTGTTTATTTTTTTTAATTTTATCCGCACTAATTACCCCGGATGGAACAGGCATTACGATGATCTTGCTTTTTTCCCCCATGATTGTCCTCTATACAGCGGGGTATATATTTTCAAATAAATTTGACAGAAATATACGACAGATAAAAAAGGTCGAAGCAGCAAGCTAAGCGTGAAAAAATATGTTTGGATTAGGATTTACAGAGATAATAATAATTTTAGTGGTGGTAGGGGTTTTATCCTTTCTCTATTGGAGAAGCAGGAAAGATAAAGATATAAGCCAATAAACGGAAAAACAAATATCATGTTTGGATTAGGAATTACAGAGGTGGTAATTATTTTAACTGTGGTGGTGATTTTCTTTTTCGGAGGGGAAAAAATATCAGAACTTGCCAGGGGGTTAGGCAGATTTACAGGTGAATTTAAAAAGGGCAGGGAGGAAATAGAAAAAGAGATAAAAAAAGCAGAAAAGGAGTTGAAGTTTTCAAGAAAATCAAAATAATAACCACGCGAGATAATGTGGATAATAGCAGAAGAAAGTTTCTAAAGATAATATTGATAGGGAGCGGAATTTTTTTAGCCGATAAGGTTTTCAGTCCTTTATCGAGACTTTTGGATACCTCATTTACTAAAACCGACGTATTTAGTAAAATCAGCCCTAGAGATTTTCGGATTATTGAAAATAAAAAAGGGTTATCTGTATATGACAGTTCCGGAGAAGAAATATTTCAAATTGATAAAGAGGTATAGCGGTGTCTAAAACTTGACACAAATGCCTAAAATTAATTATCCTAGCCGTAATGTTCAGAAATAACCATGTCGATAATGGAAAAATTTGATTGCCTTGATCACAATTGGATTCCGTTGTTGGGAGTAGAAAACGGAAAAACCATCCCAACCGCACTTTTTACGTGTTTAAACTGCGGGGATCTTAAAATTGGCACTCAAACCATTAAAATTTCCCGATATCGGCTTGATATGGGGGAGCTTCCGATCAATAGTGTCGCAGGGATTAAACTAATGAATGAGCCTTCGAGTGATACTTCCGCCTCTGGTCTTATTATGACTGCAACCGTAGACACTAATGCTGAGGGAATCGGGGCGCCCTTATATATGGCGGCGGATGGACATCTGGATACTGCCGATGCCGACTCCGTTACCACCTCACCCTGTGTTGCCCTTGCGTTAGAAACCGGAACAGGAAGTAAAAAGATACTTGTTCACGGAGTTTTGAGGAATGATACTTGGAATTGGACAATAGGACCGGGAGCGTCAAGTCTCATATATGTTTCTACAACCACTGGAACGTTAACTCAAACTAAACCTTCCGGTACCGATGATGTTGTTCAGCCGGTGGGATGGGCGCTATCTGATGACGCTATTTATTTTTCTCCATCAATGATATATCTAACGCTTGTCTAGTTAGTATCTAAATTAGAACATACTGTATTGCAGGCACCGTTAACCTACGGTTTTTTAATATTTATAATCTTATGAGCCTGGCTTTTTTTGCGAGTGAACCATATATGCATAGTATTAAGCACCGTCTCATGCGCGGTTCTTCGTTGATTAGAGCCAGGCAAATTGCAGAGTATTTGGGCGCAAAATATAATCCTGTGAGTGGATATGAAGATGATGTATGTATTTACGTGAAACCCAAAATAAAACCAAGTGATGAGATGTTAAGTCGATCATATGTCGACGTTATTGATGACAGAGTGTACATACAGTGGCTGCGTAAAAATCCCAGGATGTCAGGCATTATTGCTTCTCAGTACAGTTATAATTTTCTTAAAGAAATACTCAAACTGCCGAATAAAATCTTATTTATTCCTCAGCAGCACTGCAATTTTGAGAGATTTTTTAGAAATAGAAAGGAAATAATCAATGTTGGAATCAGTGGTACGCCAAATGCATTTCAATATCCTATTGAGGAAGTAAGAAAAAAAATGGAGAATATCGGTTTGCGATTGTTAACGAATTTTGATTTTCAGACCCGAGAGGATGTTGTGGATTTCTATAAAAACGTAGATATTCAAATAGTTTGGGACACAAAGGACAGATTTTTTAAAAACCCTTTAAAAATTATAAATGCGGCTTCATTTGGTATCCCGACTATAGGTTTTCCGCAGAAGGGCTATCAGGAAGTCGAGGGTCATTATATTCAGGTAGGGTCTATTGATCAGCTTATAGATGAGACTGAAAAGTTGAAAAATCCTGAGTTATACGAGCGGGCAACACGGGGTCTTTTGCAAATGGCCGAGAGTTATCATATAAGTAAAATAGCTGAAATGTATAAACAGCTTGATTTCGTTAGTCGTCCAGTCCGCGATGCAGTCGCAAAGTCAGGATAGCCTCGGCGGAGCTACTTCTAACGGGGATACCCATGCTTTCCATAGTAATTCCTAGTAGGAACGAAATATTTTTAAGGCAAACGATAGTGGATGTATTAACCAATGCGACCGGAGAAATTGAGATTTTTCCGGTATTGGACGGATACGAGATTTCCGAGGAGGAGATCGTTAAAGATCCGCGCGTTCATTACTTAAAAATTCCCTTGGGAGATGGCACGTGCCATAAAAGGCAGGCTATAAATCTTATGGTAAGCGTTTGTCGGGGCGAATTTGTTATGTCCCTTGATGCCCATTGCATGGTAGCGAAGGGATTTGATGAGCAACTAGCGAAAGATCATCAACAGTCCGATTGGGTTCAGGTTCCTCGAAGGCACAGGCTTGATGCTGAAAATTGGCGTTTGCAACAAGATCAAATTAATTTTCCGATTGACTATGAATACATTAGATTCCCCTTAGATTATCGTCCTGCGATTTTTTCTCCAAAAGAACCCAGGAAAGATGACTATCCCGGGTTGCACGGATTTAAGTGGGATTCACGAACGCGGAGCCGCTGGGAAATTCCGATTGATGAGACGATGATTTTTCAGGGTAGCTGTTGGTTTATGTCCAAAGAACATTTTCTAAAGATGGACCTGATGCAGATAGAAGGTTACACCGGATGGGGGCAAGAAGCGCAGGAAATAAGTTTTAAAACCTGGCTTTCCGGTGGAAAAGTAATGACAAATAAAAATACTTGGTACGCGCATCTTCACAAAGGCGACAAATATGGGCGGATGTATTTTATAAATAAGAAAGCCATAAAGAGCTCAAACGTATACTCATACGATTTTTGGGTTAATGACAGATGGAATAAGAGGATAAATGATTTTGAGTGGTTAATAGAAAGATTTTGGCCATTGCCAAATTGGCCAGATGACTGGAAAGAAAGATTGCAATCCCGCTAACAGCCCGATTGTTTTTCAAAAGATAATAAGAATTTGTGCGCGCGTGATCACTTTTGATCGCGACCTGCTTTTAAATGGAATGGATACACTGGAATTTATAATAAAGCGATATGATATCAAATTGACTGATGACACTTTTTTGGTTCAAATTCCCTACGGTAGATGGAATGAAATGGGTGCTCTTTTCAGGGATTTGGGTTTTAGAAAGGGCGCGGAAATTGGTGTGCATACAGGAAGGTTTTCTAAGGCTTTATGTGTTAAGAATCCAAAATTGGAGTTGACGGGGGTAGACAGCTGGTCAGTCTATAAAGATTATGGCGATTATGGTACGAATAGCACTGCAGATGAAGCTTTTGCAGAAGCTGTGGCCAGGAATGCTAAATTCAAGATTCGATTTATAAAAGCTTTTTCAATGGATGCCGTAAAGGAATTTGCAGATGAGTCGCTTGACTTTGTTTATATTGACGCTAATCATAATTATGAATATGTCGTTGCCGATATCGCGGCTTGGAGTAAAAAAGTTCGCAAAGGAGGAATAGTATGCGGCCACGATTACAGCGATAAATTTAATTTTGGAGTAATAGGTGCGGTGAATGGCTGGTGCCGCTCATACAATATCAAGCCTTTGTTTTTGTGGCAAGATGACAGAAGTCCAAGTTGGATGTACGTAAAATAATCCGTACCAATATAAATTCCAATTACATAAGTTACTGGAAAAATATTAATACCCCCAAATCATGGCGAACAGCGTAGCTATTTTTATACCAACATACAGGCGGGCACACAAGATTTTAAGGGCTTTTAAAAATGCCAGAGACAGCTCACCTCTCATAACCAATATTTATTTTATTGTCGAGAAAGACGACCAAGAGTCTATTGATGTTCTGGAGTCCCAACGGTTTCTTTATTTTTTTAATGAAAGGACTAGAGGAAGTTCGGGAGCCCTTAATACCGCTTATTTGAAGACGAATGAGAAATACTTTTTTAATGCTGCAGACGATTTAGATTTTAAACCCGGATGGCTGGAAAAGTGCTTGGAAAAAATGACTGGTCCGATAAAAGTGGTTGGAACAAATGATTTACATAATCCCGGAGTGCTTCAGCAGAGATATGCAATCCATTGTTTGATGGATCGAGACTACATTAGAGAGTATTCTGGAACCTTTGATGAGGATAACGTAATTATATCCGAGTCGTATAAACACAATTGGGCTGATAGGGAATTCTGTGAAATAGCAAAACTGCGGGGTGTTTTTGCGACTTGTCTTGAGGCAGTCGTGGAGCACTTGCATTGGCAGTGGGGTCTGTCTTCCAAGGATGAAACATACGCCAAGCAAGATGGAACAAAAGGATATGATTCCCGCCTGTTCCGTCAACGAAGACCTTTATATATAGAAAAAATTAAGAATGAACAAAAATCGAAAATAACGGAACTCTGCAGATTGGCATACAAATATGGCACCGATAAATGTCCCCAGATCAAACATTCATATACCCCTTTTTATTACAAACTTTTTAATGAAAAACGATTATCCATTAGAAAGGTTTTGGAATTTGGCATCGGAGCAGAAAGGGGAAATAAAAATCAACCGATAGTTGAGGGCGAGACTGGGATTAGGCGGTATTTATCGCGTGGGGCGAGTTTGTATATGTGGCGTGATTTCTTTCCCAACGCTGAAATTTTTGGAGCAGATATTAATCCCGATACGATGTTTAAAGATGAAAGAATTCAAACCTATTTGTGCAATGAGAAGAATAAAGGAGATATTGCTAACCTAATTGATACTATAGGATTTGATATGGATATCGTCATTGATGATGCTTCCCATCACGTAGATGATCAGGTATTTTTAGCAGCGGCTGTTTTGCCTTTGCTTAAAGAAGGTGCTACATATGTTATTGAGGATACTCACCATACACGATATATAAGAAGCAAGTTAAGAGGACTTGGTTCCTATGAGTATGATGTTCCGGATATCCCTAGAAAACGGAAGGGGGAAACGTTGTTGGTTATTAAAAAATAACCTGTTTTATAAGTAATTCCTAATTGATAATTCTTGAAAATTATCATGTCCAGCGATGTTACTATCATCATGCTGACTGCAAACAAAGTTCCTTCCAAGTGGGCTGAGTTCCATAAGGAAAAGCTAGTTGAGTCAGCAGGATCATAACAATTTCGATGAAGCCTCTGGACTGGGGAATTAATGTACTCCAAGACGGGTCTTATGGTGCATCTAATATTTATCGTCAATTTCTGCGAGGCGCCAAATTGGCCACTACGGATTTTATTGGAGTGGCAGAAGACGATGCCTTGTACCCGAAAGAGCATTTTGAATACCGTCCTCCTATAGATACTTTTGCCTATAACATGAATAGATTTAATCTTTTTGCGTGGGGGAGGCCGACATATTCTTGGAAAAATAGGATGGGAAATTTTGCGCTTATAGCCTCACGTAATCTTGTTATTGAGGCACTAGAAGAAAGATTTGCCAAATATCCAAGCGGGACGCCGAATGGCACGACCGGAGAGTTGGGAAGGGCTAATGTTGAAGATAAACTTGGATTAACTCATCACAAATCATCTCAGTTTTCTACCGATATATCCATTATTCATATCGATCATGAATATAGCATAGACCGCATATCTCGCGATCACCGCAAAAGAATGGGGATACTTCGCGCTTATGACATTCCGCATTGGGGCAGGGCCGAAGATATAATTAAGAAATTCAAGTGATAAGATGAATATGCCTAAATTAGTCATTAGAATTAGGCATTTGATACATCATGCTTTCCATAATCATTCCGTCTTATAAAGACCCACTGTTGGTAAAAACGATAGAATCGTTGTTGGAGAACGCTCTGGGCGACATAGAGATACTCGCGGTATTGGACGGCTACTGGCCCTGGTTTCAGTTGCCGAGTGATCACAGAATAAGATATATCCATTTAGGGAAAAATATGGGGATGCGAAATGCCATCAATACCGGAGTCTTGACATCACACGGTGAATATATTATGCGAACGGATGAACATTGCCTGTTTAACAAGGGATTTGATACTATCCTTACCAAAGATTGTGAGTCAAACTGGATTGTGACACCTCGGAGATACTATTTAGATCCGGAGAAATGGCAAGTTATGGATATACCTTATGTTGATTATGAGAAGCTAGCTATAAATAGTGATCACAAATTTGAGGGACAGAAATGGAATAGTCGCACAAAAGAGCGAGAACATATTATGATTGATGAGACTATGGCTATGCAGGGATCATGTTGGGCCATGCGGAGGAGTTGGTGGGATAGTGTTATAGGGGAGTTACAAACAGAAGGGTATGGTCCGCTTGTCCAAGATTCTCATGAAATGGTATTTAAAACATGGAAGGCGGGCGGCAAACTTATGATAAATAAAAACACGTGGTTTGCTCATAAACACAAAAGCTTCCGGAGAACCCATGATGCCGAGACTATTCCGGCACTCAAAGAGCAGAGTTATAAGTATGCATTGGACGTTTGGAAAGACTATTATATAAATGAAATTAAACCTCGCTGGGAAATATCTTAATATTGTATGCAAGACCTTACCATTATACTACCAACACTAAATCTTGTCCCGAAAGAATGGCAAGCGTTTCATAAAAAAACCTTACTTGAAGCGATAGATGGCGCTCCCATAATTACCATTTCCAAAAATCCCATGGATTGGGGTAATAATGTTTTGGAAGATGGTCCTCCGACTGTGGAAAATTTATATTGGAAAATATTGCGGGGCGCTAAATTAGCAAAAACCCCTTTTATCGCCATAGCTGAGGATGATGCACTGTATACTCGAGAGCATTTTTTATTTCGTCCGTCTATGGATGTTTTTGCATATAATATGCACCGTTGGGCGATTTTTACATGGGGACAACCATTCTATTTTCTAAAACAGAGTATTGCCAATACATTTTTGATCGCACCCCGCGAACTTACTATAGAGGCACTTACCGAGAGGTTTACCAAATATCCACTGGGGTCTCCTCCTAAGTTTATTCCGGGCGAGTTGGGACGCGAAAAGAACGAACGTTCAGTTGGACTTACTCCTCGCAAGCATGTGGAGTTTATTACAGTGGATCCTCAGGTGCAGTTTTATCACGAATTTGGGCTTGATCCTTTAGAGAAGAGTCGCCGGAAAAAGCCATGGCCAATACGAGCCTATGACATTCCGCGATGGGGTCGTGCCGAGGAATTACGAAAGTTTTTTTGTTAGATGAGGGAAGATTGAGCCGGCGGTCATCTAATAACGGGGTTTGCTATATTAAATAGTGGTAATTTGTGTATTCAAGCATGCTTTCAATTATTATTCCTTCCTATTTAGATAAAGATCTTCAGCGCACAATTGACGGCTTGCGCCAAAACGCAAGGGG
>Ga0209542_10016791_pt1 | contig 12084 bp, 21 predicted proteins | sample RifCSPhighO2_01_FD_184028 | JGI IMG/M metagenome (GOLD analysis project Ga0209542, IMG submission 184028) | Soil microbial communities from Rifle, Colorado - Rifle CSP2_plank highO2_0.1 (SPAdes) (version 2) | ecosystem: Environmental > Terrestrial > Deep subsurface > Rock core/Sediment ...
CTTGGATTTATTTGCTAAATATATTCAGTATTTATCAAATTCAGCCAGAATAAATTCTGGAGTATACAGATTCAAAGCAGGGTTAATAAGCAGTTCGGAAGTTTTACTCTCTTTAATTAAAGCGGAAAATAAGATATTTGCATCGACAACAAGCCTCATTTTTCTCGAAGATATCTTTTTGCGACCGCCCTATTAACTTTTCTTCCCAGTTCTATCGCGTCATCTTCTGTAAGTGTACTATTTTTTGTGAATTCTTTAATCTCTTTCAGCAAAATCAGTCTTTTCCTAATCGCCTCTCTCGCTATAACGCTCCAGTTTATCTCTGGAAATTTCTCCATTTCCTTCTTCAAATCTTCAGGTATTGCCAATGTTAAGTTTGCCATGTTAATATGTGCATTAAGTGCAATATGTGTAATACGTGCAAGTATTTAAACCTGCCGATAGTTTAAGTTACAAATTAAACGGGAGCTAAATTAAATACAGACTTTTATTTATAAATCTGCCCGCAAGTAATCTCTCATCAATTCTTTACTAATCTTTTTTCCACATCTTTCTTAGATGGCTTCTCTCCAATTTTCCAGAGATAATTGAAAGTTGTTAAGTTACTTTTTGCAATTTCTTCGTTTTCTATTAATATAGCATAGTAAGGTTCTGTCCAGACAAAGACTATCGTCTTGTTTCCAATTACCATAATTGAAGTGGATGATAATAATTCGTCTGAAACTAATCTATATTCTTCATTAGAACCTATGAAAAAATTATCAGATTTTCTTGCTATTATCTTTCCAGGTATTCTACTTTTTCCTGCATTATTGATAACTGCCCCAACCTCGTTCTCAAATTGACTACATCCCTCTTCTACCCCTCCAATGAAGTAATATGGTTTATTTTCTATAATAATTAATTTTAACATTGAGTAAATTCCTTTTCTACCTTTGAATATTTCAGCAGTAGTTTCTTTTTTTGTTCTTTTTTGTTTATCTTTCAGTTCGGGAAGGGCTTGTTTTAATTCAGCCTCTTTTTCCTGTAGGTCTTTTAGAATAAGTTCAGGATTAGCCGCAGAAAAGTACCTCACATTTTCCTTAATTTTGTATGAAGCAAGCCCCTTAGAAATTAACTTATTTGTTATTTGATACATAAGCGTTCTGTCTAAATCTGTGCTTTCAGATATTTTGGTAGCCGTCGTTTCCCCAAGCTCAAGCAAAGCCAAATAGACTTTTGCCTCTTTTTCTTCAAGACCAAGGTTTTCCAGAAGCTTTATTAAATCCATATAAAAACTAGCCCTGAGAGCTATTTAATTGTTGTTATTTAATCACAACGAGATTTTATATAGATGCCCGTAACTACCCCAGTATGAAAAAAATAGAAACTTTGGCAGAGAAGAAAGGAACTTCTTACTTAGCCAGAGCGTTAAGGACATGAAATGAGGAATGAACTGAGAGAATCCATATGGGATGCAGTAATGCCAATAGGCATTGGTCTTGCAGGCTATTTAGTTTGTGCGAGTATAATTGCCTTGGCACCAACAAGACATCCACGAACAGATTCTGCTCCTAATGAATTTCAATTTCTTCAATATGGAAAGTGGCGCACAAGAAATCAAGACGGTAATGTTATTGCTGAAAGGTTCGATGTGGGCGGCCATAGCCAAAGAATTGATTATGACGGAGATGGAAAATTTGATGAACAAATTGACTTTCCATTTAGAGGCAGACCAATCCGTACTAAATTAAGGTAAAATCTCTTCTTTTTTATTTTTCCAAAGGCTATAAAATTAGAGTTACACTTACAATTAATCCAAGTCCAAACTTATTTTAATCGCCAAGTTCACTCTTTTCATAATATCATTATTAAGGCGGCCTATCTTTTTAATAATTCGAGATTTATCTATCGTCTTTATTTGGTTTAGCAAAATTGTAGAATTAATCTTTAATCCAGAATCTTTAGACTGAACCTCCACATTGCTCGGATAAACCTTAGTGTAAATCTTCGAGGTTATAGGCGCAACTATCGTGGTAGGGCTATTTTCATTAAGAATATTTCCCTGAATAACTAAGGAGGGTCTTATCCTGCCCTGTTCAGAGCCGACAACAGGTTCAAGATTGGTCAATAAAATATCTCCTCTTTTAATTATCATGCCATTCCCAGTCCAAATCAGCATCCGCAACTTCCCATTCTTTAGCGATTCTTTTCATATCTTCGTACATCTCTTTACACCCCTCTATCATAAGTTTTTCTTGCTCACTCGCCCTCTTTCCCCTTTCATCAATGAGCTTAACAATAACATCCTCATAACTCTCGTTGGGTTTTTCCTTTAGTCTTTCCAATTCCCTTTTCACGTTTTGCCTTATCTGAATAGTTGTTATCTTCATTCATCTATAGATAAACTATAGTTTATAAATTCGTCTATTTTGTGAGCTGTAAAGTTAAAGGGAGCTAAACGTAATTATTATAAAGTTCCTTTTAAACATCGTATGTATGAGTTTCCGCTATAATGCTCTACAAAAGATATCTAAACAAATTTTTAGAAAGTTCTTTCCTGTTCCAAAGTCACCTTGGACTATCGGATATATTAAAGATATATGTGAAATAAATCTTGTACCTCCTGAAAGACTGAAAACTTTCTTTACGGGGTGCGTTAAAATATTGCAAGAGACTAAAGGAAAAGATATTGGAGATTATTTAGAATTTGGTGTTTTTAACGGCTCTTCTATATCCAGCATGTATTTGACTGCAAGAAAGCTAAATCTTAATTCAATTAAATTTTTTGGTTTTGACGCTTTTGAGGGGCTACCTAGGGGTGCAGAGAAAGAAGATGATGGTGTTTGGAAAGAAGGTTTTTATGCTTGCTCTTTTGAAAAAATGCAAGAGTGCCTAAAAATAAAGGGAGTTAATCCGAAGGATATCATTTGGGTAAAAGGTTGGTATAACAATACTCTTAATGAAAAAACAATTAAGAAATTCAAAATAAACAAAATTGGCATTGTTTTTATTGATTGTGATACTTATGGTTCATCAAAAGTAGTTCTCAACTTTTTAGCCCCATTAATAACCAAGCCAGCAATATTTTGTTTTGATGATTGGAAGCTTAACGACCTTGATATAAAGGGCATGGGTGAATACAAATCTTTCAATGAGTTTTTGGAAGAAAATACTCATTTAGAAGCTAGAGAAATAAAATCATATAATAGAAAATCAAAATCATTTTTGATTAAGTCAAGAGAATAACATGGAAAAAATAAATGTTGCAGTTATTGGCGTGGGCAGTTTTGCCAAAGCATTAGTAGAAGGAGTTTCTTTTTATACTAAAAATCCAAAAGAAACGATAGGGTTGTTACACCCAAAAATTGGGAAATATCAAGTTAAAGATATCAATTTTGTATGCGCTTTTGATGTTGATGAGAGAAAAGTAGGCCAAAAGCTCCATAAAGCCATTTCTATGGGAGCAAATGTAACAAAAGAAATTGCTAAGCCAATAGAATATGATGCTACTGTTTACAGAGGTCCGACTCTTGATGGAGTAATTGAAGAAATGAAAGGGAGGTTTGTTCAGGAAAGCAAGTCTTCTGTGGTAGATGTTGCAAAAATTCTTAGAGAAAATAAAACAGACATAGTAATTAATCTTGTCCCATCTGGAAGCGATAAAGCGACAATTTTTTATGCAGAAGAGGCGTTAAAAGCAGGGTGCAGTTTTATTAATTGTATTCCAACACCCTTAGCAACAATTTCTAGTTGGAGAAAGAAGTTCGAGAATAATGGGCTTGTTCTTCTTGGTGATGATATTAAAAGTCAGCTTGGTGCAACAATGCTAAATAGATTTTTATTGCAACTACTCAAGATTAGAGGGATAAAAGTTACAAAAACACATCAAGAAAATCGTGGAGGTAATGCAGACCATTTTAACCTCCTTTATAGGTTTAAAGATAAAGAAGAGTCAAAAAGTAAGGCACTAAAAAGTTTCCTAGAAAAAACTGACGCCGAACCAACCGTTAAATTTTCTTATACTGGTGAACCCTCTGGTCACAAATTAGTTAACATTACAATAGAAGGTGAAATATTTGGACGTACCCCAATCTTTATAACCTCTGTAATAGAGGATGAGATTAGCATAAATGGGGCTGGTACTCTTGTGGATGCAATAAGAGTGGCGAGATTTCTAATTTATACTGGAAAGCAAGGAGAAGCAGAGAAAGCTTGCCCATTTTTAATGAAAAATTCTTCTAAAAATATGTCTGACTCAGAAGCTTTTGAAGTATTTAACAACTTGATAACTTAATCAATCCCAACCACCTATTGTCTCCCAGCTCTAATTTTTGTCCTGCTCGGTTACAAGGAACTTCTTGTATAGTTGTATGTGCTTCTATAAAATTGTGCTGTATTGTTATAGCTATCCTCAGTATCGAGGCAGACCATAGCGCTTTAACTTTCTAAATCTTTTTCTCAATCTCTATCATTCTCTCTAACTTGCACTCTCGCCACTTCGTCGCAATCCCGCACTTGATAAAATCGCACTGGAACGCAAAAGCATAATCTGCCAGCGCATCATCCATGGTTTCGCCAGAGCGGTGCGACATGACTGTCTTAATGCCATGTTTCCTGCACAGCTCAACAATCTTCTTCACTTCAAGCAGCGAGCCGTTCTGATTCGGCTTTACAATCATCGCAGAAACAGCTCTTTTTTCAATCGCTTTTTCCAATCTGTTTAAATGCGTTGCAGTCAAATCATCTCCCACAATCATCGCTTCTCGGCATTTTTTCTTTATTTCAGCAAAACCCTCAAAATCTTCTTCTTCAAGAGGGTCTTCAACATAAAACACGCCGTAAGTTTTGATTAATTGGACAATGTGCTCAATATGCGCTTCTTCTGTTCTCTTCATTTCGCCATAATTATAAATCTTGTTTTTATAGAATGCTGACGCTGCAATATCAACGCCAAGGTCAACGCTGCCATATTCTGAAAGAATTTTTAGAGCTTCTTCATCGTTTAAACTTGCGCCCCATGCACCTTCATCATTAATTTTATTCGCTTTCAGCCTCTTTCCAATATCGGCATAAGTTTTTTTCATCACATTAACGTTATCTGAAAAAGTCTTTTCTCTCGGAATAAGAAGAAATTCCTGAAAAACAGGTTTAATCTTTCCTTTAGTATGCAAACCTCCACCAATAACATTTCCAACAGGGCGCGGAAATTTGGTTGCGTGAGGGTTAACAATCTCCCAGAGTTCCTTTTTTTGTTCGCGTGCCAGTGCCTTCAATATCGCAGACTCAAAAGCAAAAAGCGCATTTCCTCCAAACAATCGCGCTTCTTTCAAGTTCAATTTCTTTCTGATGAGGTCTTCAATTATCACCAGCCCCTCAAACTTCATTAATTGTGTCCTATCGCCCCATTCATTCAGAAAACTTACGCAAAATTTCAAATCTCGATAATACGGTTTTGTCTCATACTTTCCTGTTGATTTTCCAGAAGGCGAGCTTGCAGGTTCAGCACCATTAACAGAAACTTCAATTGTGCTCTCTCCTCTAGAGTCATTGATAATGCGAGCGGACACGTCTTTAATCAACATATCATTCCCCTTCCCATTTTTTGTTAACAAAATAAATGCAATCGCCCTTATCACTTTTGTAGAGAGAGATGGCATATCCAGCTATATTCTCCCGCAATAATCGCACAATTTCATTAGAAGGATTGACTGCTGAATTCTTTCCGAAGATTATGTAAGTGGCGGGTTTGTTTGCGTACAAGCTAGTCTTCACTTCATCAAACTTTCTGTTAATGTCATCAGTTTCTTTGATAAAGATAACATTTTTCTCTACGTTTTCCAAGGTTTCTTTCACAACAGATTTGAGTTCAGCAATTGAATTTATTTTCGGAGCAATATCTCCGATAAGCGCTGCAAATATGCCTCTCTGAACAAACTGAGCTATGTGCAATCCCCTCGTCTGGAATCTTAGGACTATTTTCTCCCTGAGATTGTGTAGCTTATCGAATTGCTTCCGAAACTCAAGTTTTCTAAGTGTGAGCCCCATCTGAATTAGTATCCTAAGCTCTTTGTCTTCAACATATTTTTTCGATAAATCCCACTCTCCAGTCTTAAGTTGCTCCTTGACTATTTGGATGGTGTCAGAATTGCCTATGAAGGCAACATCTCTATTTCTAAACCGATTAGCAAGTGAAACAATTTGTTCTCGGGTAAAATTTAGAATCGCGTTGGTTACACCTTCCGCTATTTCAGGAAGAGAATTGTCTCCCACATTACAAGACCTCGCCGTATTCCTCTATGTACGATGCTATGCTAAGAGGGTTATCGTCCAGAACTATTGTGCTACCGGGAAGTATGACCATATTATCTACGAGCACAGGCTGATTAATGTATTTATCAAATACTTTCGTTCCATCATTGGATAAAACAAATCTTCCTTCACAGCGATACCCCAGCTCTTCCAGAAGTGCAACTTTCGCAGATATCGAAAAATTCTTTAGAGATAGTAGCTCCATTTCTTAATTAAGCCTGGATGATATATAAACCTGTCGAGAATTATTGCTCGCCTTCTTCTGTAACTTCTTCTTGAACAGTATCACTGTCGTCTTCCTCGACGAATCCCTGCTCAACAGCTTTCTCGCTCATCTCCTCTTCAATCTCTTTCTCTTTAGCGATAATCTTTTCGTCATCAATTTTTTCTTCCTTGAGTTCAAGCAATTTACCGATGCGCTTCTTCGGCAACGGTCTGTAGACGCTGATTGGCAGCACGTCAGATTCAAACTCACGCTCGGCAATTTTCAGCGGGTCGTATCGCATGCTTTCAAGTTCTTCTTTTGTAATCTTCAGCAAGACAGGCGCATCCATCGCAATCTGCAGCGCACGCGCTCCGATAATGCGTGCGATTTCGTACTTGGTGAATGTTTCGTGCAGTTTGACCGTCATTTCAATGCCTCCATGACTTTCTTGTGCAGCTCTTCATATTTCTTCGGGAAAACATCCATCATATGATTTATTTCATCTGCGGTAAATGTGGTTTCCCATCCCTTCTGGCACGAATTAATCATCAACACGCCATTCCAGTGCGAGCCGCCAAACGTAACTTTTGTATCGCATGCTTCCTGCTCTTCACGCGTGGGGTGCAGAAGAATGCTGTTGCCCAGCTTATAGAATGTCAGCGAGAGCGGCAGAGTTTCTTTGGAAATCGGCAGCTTCTCTTTCGTCTTGGCATCGTAGTCAATAACGCCAGATTTATCCAGTGCAGGCATCGTCGCATTCTTCAATGCGGCAACAGCCGCAATACCCGCGGCATCCAAGAGCGAACCGTCGTCGTTGATAGGGTAAACATCAATGAACACCGTCCAAACTTTTTCGCCTTCTTTAATGCACAATTTCTTGAAATCAATCATGCCCGACTCGCGAATCATTCTGTCAACCAAGCGCGGAATTTCAATGCCGTCAAATCCAGGCGGACCAAGTTCAAATCTCGGCGAAGCAAGAGGCAGCAAGTCCCCAGAGACAATAAGACTTCCCTTATCCTGTGAATCCGGATATGGTTCGCTAATCGCAAGCTTAACGCCCGCAATAACTTCGGTCTTCCCTAGCTTTACGCGCGCACTTCCTTCAGCTTTGTTCGAAACGCCATATTCAATCTCAACAGTGTTCAAATCAAGCAACTTGCGCCCATCATAACGTTTATCTTCGCTGAACGCTCTCTTGAAGAACTGTTTCGTCACATTTGTCATTTCCATCGCGCTCATGTGGATATAGCTTCCTTCAGCGCTTTTTGCTGAACTGCATAAATCTCGTTGCATGCTTTCTGCCCCATAACGATAGCTTTCTTTACCAACTCAGGCTGAATTTTACCATCCAATTGCAGCAATGTAAATTCATTGCGGTTAGCAATCTTTGCCATCGGAAAGTCAGTCGGTCCTTCGCCCTCGTGAAAATCTTCTTCATTTTTGTCAACATCCACAACAAGGTCTTTGTCGAGCTTTCCTACAGACACCGCAGAAACAAGATCCCGCATCGGTATGCCTGCATGCGCCAGCGCGAGTGCTGCGGCGTTAATCGCGGCAACACGCGTGCTCGCATCGGCTTGGGGAATATACACCTGCACATCAATAACAGTGTTGGGAAACTCCTTTAGATCCAATACTGGCAAGAGCGCCCATTCAATAACCTTCGAGATTTCCTGGCTGCGACGCGATGGCCCTGGCTTCTTTCTGTCTGAAACTGAAAAACTAAGCAAGTCATAAGTAACGCGTAAAATGCCTGTGCTCGGGTTCTGCATATGCTGCGGATGCAGCTGCCGCGGACCATAGACTGCCGCAATAGCAATTGTATTTCCAAATGAGAACGACGCGCTTCCATCCGCGTTCGGAATAACGCCAACTTTTGCAGTCATCTCGCGCATCTCATCTGCCTTTCGTCCGCTTGCTCGTTTTACTGCCATTATTATCTTGTCCCTCCAATTACCATTCTTCTCTTTGGTCCGTTCACAGTGCCTTCTGGAGAGTAAACGCGCACCCGTCTCATTCCACTCCTATTAATAGGGATTATTCTTCCATCACGCCCAACAAAGGAATAATTTCGGCGATTATCTCCGCTCACACCAAACTCACCAACATGGCGGTTATTTATCGCTGTAACTGTGCCAACCCCACTGTAATCAGGAGTTGCAATTTCCATATCCTTGCCAAGATAAAAGTCTAAATGCGCCATCTTAATTCTTCTGGAACCACTCCTCCATGTGCTCTGTTAATCCGCTAATATGAACATTGTCAGCAATATACTCAATAGCCCTGCGTGCGCGGAAAACCGATTCCACCGAAGGTCCATTCACCCAGACCCATCCATTCTGCCCTGCGGTTACTGAGCAGCTCGTGTGTTCTTTGATAATCATAATCATGCTGCCTTCGCGCCCAATAACCCGCGGAATGCGCGTGGCACTGATGCGAAACATATAACCCCCTTCAAGCTTACCCAATCCCTTGCCATCCATCATCAAATCAATGCCCCTGCCCTTGATGCTCCATATCTTGGCTGCAATCACATCACCAATAGCCAGAAACTGGTCCATCTCGTTTTGATTGATAAATCGCGGCGATTCAGCGATTGGCAGGAACGCACTCCCAGCAGAATCAATATCAATCATCCATCCATTGAACGAAATATCTCTCACGCGGCCCAGAACCGTGTTATTGCGTCGCGGGACGTACGCTCCAGAGACAGAAATAACTTTCACCACATGGCCAATCACTTCAGCCATGCCAAATCGTGTCGCCACAACGTGCTCTCCATCGCGTCGCACGCCATCTCCAGGCAGATAATCCTCGCCGGTAACTATGGTCTCACCTGGCACAACAGCTCTTCGCTTGCTAGGTGCTTCTTCAGGTTCAGGTGCAGCAGTTTCCTGCGATGTCTCGGTAGTAGCTCGTTTCATAACATTCGAGACAGAATAATCAAATGATTTTTCTGTATAACGACAAGCATCCGTGTAATTGGCGCTTTTTAAAGATTTCGGATGACTGAGTTTTGTATATTGATTGAAGGTTGTGTAGAAAGCCTATTTAGAATTGTTCTCTCATAGGTCTGCACAATCCAGCCAAAATTATAAACATAATTGCAGAAAGAAGTATAGACCAATCACTTGCTTCTTTAACTCTATTAAAGATAAATATTGCTAAAAGAGCCGAACCAATCATTAAAGGGAAATTATAATTCACGAAATTCCAATTATTTATCAGATATCCGGTAGGCGAATATCTTCTTTTCATTATATATTTTTCAATCACCCAAATCTATTTCTCCCCCAACTCTTCACTCACCACCGCACCATGCGTGATATTATTAAGTTTTTCATAGAAATCAATCTGCATGCCGGCAGGGACGTTCATAATCGCCTGCAAATCTCCGTTGCTGAGCCAGTCCTCGCTCTCCTTGTAATCCTTCAGCAGGCCATACACTTGTCCTGAAAACCGCGCAGGAATAATGAGCTTAATGCGCTTCGTCTCAACGCGTATCGGTATGACCATCTTAAGCTTCTCAAGCAGCTCAGGCATCTGCCTGTCAGCAGGGCGATTGTCAAAATTAAAATGCACTTCCTGAATAGCTCTCTTAAGTCTATCCTCCGTATACGGTCTCCCGTGCTGGTCAACCGCATTTCTCAAAAGCAAACCGACAACCTGTTTAATCTTATTCTCGCGCTCTGCGTCGCGGAATTCCTGTGGCTTCTGCAATTCTCCTTTCTGAATAATAATCTTCGCAATAGTATTCGTGTCTGCCGTGCCAAACGCTTCCATTAAATCTTTCTGCGACGCAAGGCTGCCCTCTCTCGCATTATAAAATATCTGTGGCGAATTCAAAGCCCGTGTAATGTCCCCTTCTCTTCTTTGCACTTTCAGCGCTTCGTCAAACTCAACCGAAACCTCAAACGTTTTGCTCTTGACTTTAAGTTTTGCATTAACGATGACCATAAGGAAAATAAAGGGAAGGGATTTATAAAGATTAAGGTGACTGAAACATATCAAGCAGCTCTCTGGGAGTTATAATCTTATCAGGCACTATCTTTTTCAGAACCCTGTCGCCCGAAAGTATCTTGCAACCAAACGCAAGAGCCAAAGCAAGATAAGGGACATCCTTCTCGTGGCTCTTTAGGACTTGCCTTGCTTCATCTAATCTAGTCTCATAATCTTTTAGTGGAATGAAACGTATTTGGCGGACGATAAATTCTAAGACCCTTCTGGCCTCATCAAATGAGAGACGGGTCCTATTCGCAATCTTTAATGTGTGATTGCCTAGCTCGATATTGAAAAACTCTGGCGCTATAAAGTCATATTTCTCTTCCTTAAAATTAGTCTCAAAAATTTCCGCATTCAACCCTCCAGAAAGAACTGCGGAGATAACAACATTTGGGTCGATAACGAGAAGCATCAGTGCTTTAAATGGCGTCTCCAAACAGCATCCTTTACTTCATTGGAAAGTTCTTCAACATCACTATCTGTCGCCCTTGATTTTGCGATAATTCTTCTAAACTCTACAATTTCCTCAAGCTTTCTGACTTGATCTTTGAGAGCCTTTGCTGCCAAGATAGATAACTCCACCTTAAGCAATCGTGCCCTTCTTTCTAGCTCTTCCGGAACATCAATGATTATTTTAGTCATAAAAAGATAAGTATTTTAGACTTAATAAATCTATATTCTAACTACTACTTCGCAAACTTCTTCAGTGCATCTCCATGGAGGCGCACGAGCTTGCCCGTCGATTTCGGTACATAAACAACATCAAAGCGCTCCACTTCAAAGTTCTTAGTCAGCAGCTTCTTGAAGATGCTCAATCCAAACTTAATGCATTCATCAATGTTCATCTCGTCTTTGAATTCACTGCGCAGTATCTCTTTGATTTGCTCATCATTTTCGCCAATCGCATTAGCACGGTAAGAAAAAAAGTTGCCAGTTACATCAGAAGTATACAGGTGCGACTTGTTCTTGTTGACTCCCGCAAGCATCACAGACACACCAAATGGTCGCGAGCCGCCATATTGCGTAAACATTTGCTTCTTGTCTGCAATCATGCGTATCACACTCAGCGGTTCAATAGGCGAGCCATAGGTAACTCGATGCTGTTGCGCAACAACCTGAGCTTCATCAATAAGCATGCGCGCATCAGAAAGGATTCCTGCTGCAGTCGCAACAACATGCTCATCAACCTCAAAAATCTTGTTCGCGGACTCGGGTGCGATGAGCTTGTCACGGATTCGTCTGTCAGAAACAATCACGACGCCTTCTTTGCACGTAAAACCGATGCTCGTGCTTCCTAATCGGACAGTCTTCTCTGCATATTCTACTTGGAGCAAATGACCGTCCGGAGAAAACATCGTCGCGGCTCGGTCATAGCCCATGGCTTGATGCTGCATTTCAGTTGGGATTTCCATAAAAACCTCTTGGTTGTTAGTATCGTTTGCAAAGGTGAATATTTAAGTCTTGCGCCCAAAATAGCCTTGCGTACATATTAATCAATTCTCTTAAAGTAAGATAATCTTGCTCGGTTATGCAAGATTATCCTTGCCATAACTTGAATGAATTTGCTATGCCCTCTAACTTTT
>Ga0209542_10016792_pt1 | contig 12084 bp, 10 predicted proteins | sample RifCSPhighO2_01_FD_184028 | JGI IMG/M metagenome (GOLD analysis project Ga0209542, IMG submission 184028) | Soil microbial communities from Rifle, Colorado - Rifle CSP2_plank highO2_0.1 (SPAdes) (version 2) | ecosystem: Environmental > Terrestrial > Deep subsurface > Rock core/Sediment ...
CCGCGTCTTTACTTCAATAAATACGAGTGTATCCTGATAAGTGGCTACGAGGTCAAGCTCACCACCACGGACATAGAAATTACGGCTGATGATTTGATAACCTTTTTTGGTAAGGAAAGTTGCGGCAGCGTTTTCGCCGATTTTACCCTTGAGCTGGTTTTGGCTGGGCAGCATGTGTTGCTTCGGGTTGAGGCGCTTGAGTCGGCGTAGAATTAACAGTTTCTGCCGCGTCAACCAGAGTCCCGATCCGGGCGACTTCTTTTTTGGTCTTGGCGCGCAGATAGTAGAGTTTAGCCCGTCTGACGTCTCCACGCCGGGTGACGGTGACTTTCTTGATCCAGGGAGAAACCACGGGAAAAATCCGCTCGATGCCCACATTGTCAATCCCCATCCGGCGGACCACAAAACTCTGACCATCGCCGGCGCCGCGGATTCCAATCACCATGCCTTCAAACACCTGGGTACGTTCTTTTTGCTCTTCGTGTTTTTCTTTCTTGGTTTTACCGGCCACGATGTCCTTTTCAATAATTTTGTAGTGGACACCAACTGTGTCGCCGACATGGATTTTCTGGTTATGAAGCGTAACTGCTATTGCCATAGTTGAGCTATTTTAGCAGACCGGGAAAGGAAAAACAATTGTGCCTAGATGCTGTTAGAGCTTTTTAAGTTGTCTGGTTAACCTCAACGCACGCTTAGCTGCGTCTCCAGTGTGACGAGTGACATCCAGTAGCGCTGTAATTTCCGCAGCTTGCAAATACTTACGAATCTGTGGGTCGTTTTTAAGTAACTCTGGCAGCGGATTAACCTTTCCCTGCTGCACTTCCTTCCAGGCAGTCATGGACAGCTGGCGTAAATGCTCATGCATGGTTTGCCGATCTGCCCCTTTTTTCACTACTGCAATCAGAATTGACTCACAAGCGGCAAACGGCGCAAATAGGGTCAGGTTTAAGGCAATTCGTTCCTTGTTAACTACCAGTCCGGAAAGGATTTTACCCGCAGAAATCAGAATTTCATCAACTGCCAGAAACGCCTGGGAAATAATCAGGCGTTTGTTGGCTGAGTCGTCGAGTGTCCGCTCCAGGTGCGACAGAGTGGCATTTTCCAGCGCAACTGATGGTAGTTGATTAACAAACCGCGCCAGCGAACAGATTTTTTCCGAGTTAATAGGATTTTTCTTAAACGGCATGGCTGATGATCCAACCTGGGTTTTGCCAAACGGCTCTGACCATTCACCAAACATCGGCGACTGCAATATTCGTAAGTCTGATGCAAACTTGGCCAGAGTAGAAGCAATACTGTTAAGTGCGGCAAGCAACAGATAATCAAATTTACGGGTATACACCTGGTTGGCAATCAGTACCGAACTTAAACCTAATTTTTTCATCACCTGTTCGTCCAAATTCTCAGCCGTCATTTTCGTGCCTTGCAATAGTTTGTCAAAACTGGCCCGGGTTCCGACTGCGCCTTTCATACCTTTGGCAACAATAGTTTTAGTAACGAACTCTAAGAAATTCCAGTCAATCAGTAAATCCTGAGCATAAAAGCTCAAACGATACCCAACTGTGGTTGGTTCAGCCGGCTGCAAATGCGTGTAACCCATGCACACGTGCTTTGCATTGGTTTCAATCTGCTGGGCAAATACATGAAGCAAGTTACGGACTTGAGTAGTAATTAAAGTAAGTGCTTCCCCAATACACAGCATCTCGGCATTATCAACAATGTCCATGCTGGTTGCGCCCAGATGGATTTTGCCACCGCCGACTTTGGCAGTTTCGCTAAATTCGCGGATTGCCGCAACTACGTCATGCCGCGTAGTTTTTTCCAGTTCAAGAATCCGCTCAATGTTGAGTTTGGCTTGATTCTCTTTAAGATCGTTAAGCTCTGATTTTGAAATAATCCCCGCCTGCTGTTCAACTTCAGCTAAGGTCACCCAGATTTTACGCCACAGTTCGTGTTTATGTTTGACGCTAAAAATCCGGCGCATTTCCGGAGATCCATAACGCCAGGTAAAGGGAGAGAGATACGTTTCAAAACCAAACGCTTGCGGCATAGTTTAATGAGTGATAGTCTGGCTGCGTTCCGGGCCAACTGAAATCATTTTCACGGGTAAGCCGACGGTTTTTTCAATAAAGGCCACGTAATTTTGTGCAGCCGGTGGTAGTTTGCTCAATGAACGAATATCGGTAAGCGGCATTTGCCAGCCAGGCAGAGTTTTGTATACTGGTTTGACTTTTAATAACCAGCTCGCATCTCCATTCCAGTAGTGAACTGACTTATTGCGGTACGTATATCCGGTGCAGATTTTAATTTCAGCAAATGTGTCAAGCACATCCAGTTTGGTGATGGCAATATCTGTTGCTCCCGTGACCTGCGCCATAAAGCGAATCAGTTCCAGGTCCAGCCAGCCGCATCTTCTGGGCCTGCCGGTGGTAGTCCCAAATTCATGGCCGGCTGCGCGCAGTTTATCTCCGGTAGCATTTAGTAATTCCGTGGGAAACGGACCGCTACCAACTCGAGTTGTGTAGGCTTTGACAATTGCGGTCACACGTTTAATTTTTTGCGCCGGAATTCCCACACCGGCGGTGACGGTTGCAGGCAAACAATTTGAAGCCGTGACAAACGGATACGTACCCCAATCAGTATCCAGAAAAAAGCCGTGCGCGCCTTCACATAGAATATATTTTTGGGAAGCAAGCGCGTCTAAAATTACCGGATACGTTTCTTTTACAAACTTACGCACTTGTGCAAATTCCTGGAGTTTGGTTTTAAGAATTTCCGCGCGCTGCAATGGTTGTTCACCAAACGCGCGCAGTATCGGGTTTTTTATTTTCAGCGCGATTTCAAGTTTTTCATTTAAAATCTGCGGGTCAAAAAAATCAATCAGACGGATTCCCTGGTACGAAACTTTATCCGCGTGCACCGGCCCAATTCCCCGGCCCGTAGTGCCGGTTTTGGCTTTACCTTTGGCTGCCTCGTACAAACGATCCAGAATTTTGTGATATGGCATGATGACATGGCAGCGTGGAGAAATGAGTAAGCGTTTTGAAATATCCGGAACTACTTTTTTCAGCATCGCAATCTCGGTGAGTAACACTTCAAGGTCAAGGACGGTTCCGTTGCCAATCACTACCGTTGCAGTCGGATTAAAAATTCCCGCCGGAACGAGGTGGAGGGGAAACTTACCGTAATCGTTAATTACCGTATGTCCGGCATTGTTGCCACCATGAAAGCGGACGATGACGTCAGCTTTTTGGGAAAAAATATCAACCAGCTTACCCTTACCCTCATCTCCCCACTGACCACCAATGACTACATGAACCATATTGACTCCTTTTGGCAGATTGTTGATTTATTGAAATCTAAATCTCTCAAGTTCAAAAATCATCTGCTTTGACTTAACTTAAATATGCATAGAAATCGTAATCACACGCTTAAGTCTGCAAATTATTTCTAATTGCTGCATCAGCCTTAATAACTTTTTGGCTAAGTTCATTGTTGTACTTGTGCAGTCGCGATACAAGTTCAGGATTGTTGAGGGCGCAGACTCGGATGGCAAACAATGCGGCCGAGGTAGGATCAAGCACTGTTGGGAGTGGTACCCCAGAAGGCATACGTAATGATGACCAGATATCCAAAGATTCATATCCAACACTCAACGGAGGACAGGTGATGACTGGAAAACGGGTATTTGCTGCAACTACTCCACCCAAACCATTTGATTTGCCGGCCACGGTTATATATACAGTGTCCGCGTCTTCAGATTCATATTGCTCAAGCATCTCTAACAGATGCCGGCTAGTTTTATGTGCTGAAGCAATTCGTAGTTCACACTTCACTTCAAATTGTTTTAATGTTTCAACCATCGGCTGCACAAACTCCAGGTCCAACTCTGAGCCAAGAATTATCACAACGCGCTGATTCGTGCTTTCACGAACCCGCTCTCCAATTTGTTCTATCATAACTGGATGTAAACATCGAGTTAAATTATTAGTAACTACACCATTTCTTTACCTCATAAATAATCTCTGCCTGCCGATCGCTACATGCACCATATAGACTCCTTTGTCCGAAAATATTTAGCTTGTTTAAAGTTAAAATCTGTTCAAAAATGGATCCACATACTGATAAATTGCAGTTGCGATAGCAGCCTGCCGATCACTACCTGCTGGTTCGAAAATTTTACCAGTTAACATTTTGTACGTATGAATATAGCGACCGCGTATTTCCTGAATCATATCTTCTGGCAGTTGTGGCAGATCACCGTCTCCCGTATATCCCTGATCCGCTAGCCAAAGACGAAGATATTCTTTGTCAAAATGTGGTGGTTGCTGAATTTCATCAGTTGTGTTGTTAATATGGGCCTGTCCCCAAAAACGGCTCGAATCAGGTGTATGGATTTCGTCAATCAGGACAATGCTTCCGGTATCGGGATCCCGGCCAAATTCATATTTGGTATCTACTAAAATTAAACCAGCCTGCTGAGATAGCTCTTGGCCCCGCGCAAACAAAGCCAGAGCCGTGCTTTTTAAAGCTTGCCATTCAAGCGGTGTCACCATACCAGATTCCAAAATTTCAGTTTCAGTTAAATTTTGGTCATGGCCGTGAATAGCTTTTGAAGTAGGAGTAATTAGTGCGTGGGGCAGTGGATCATTTTTACTCATACCATCAGGTAGGACAACCCCGCCGAATTTGCGTTCACCATTTTGATACCGGGTCCAGATAGCAGTACTCGTTGAACCAGTATTAAACCTGCGGACGACCATTTCCAAATTAATCCGCTCTAACTCGCGCACAATCATCACGTTCGGATCTGGAACTTCCAGCACATGATTCGGGATAATGTCGCGGGTGCGTTCAAACCACCAAGCGGAAAGTTGGTTTAGTACTTGGCCCCGGTTGGGAATTGATCCCACGTTTCGATCAAATGCCGACAGTCGGTCAGTCGCGACAAGCGCAAGCCTCCCGTTTCCTATTTTAAAAACATCACGGACTTTTCCCTGAATTTTTTGCAGATAGGGTATATCAACCGCTTCAAGCGCAGGCGGTAATGGACTGTGTCCAACTTGTTCACCAAACATAAACTACTCCTTTCATCATTTATTACGACTGAGCTGCATATACCATGCGTTTAATTATTTACATGTCTTCAAGTTGCTGTTGACTTCTGCTGTTTACATTTTTTTCTGTTCCTTACAGAAGGAAACACAGAACGTGTACAATATCAATACATAAAATTATTACCTAATTCTTAATGTTTCACTGCAATAAACAATATTCTTAGGGAGAATAATAATTTGTTTTTTACCCTTTTCCACATAACCGGCAATGCAAGCGTTAAATTTTCTCTTTTTAATTATTTCAATTGCGCTGTCACTATGAGCCGGATCTACAAAGACTGCAAATCCTGCACCCATGTTGAAAGTAGCGTACATTTCCTGATCTGTAATCTGCGTTTTTTCCTGAATAAAGCTAAATAAAGTTTGAGTCTCAGGAACTTTTTCGATCACATAGGTAAACGGTTTTTGGGCACGCATTAATTTACGCCATCCATGACCGGTTATATTCACCTGATAGTGGATTGCAATTCCGGCATCAAATAAATCAGTAATCACATTTGCGTAAATGCACGTTGGTTTAAGTATTGTTTCCCCGAAAGTGGTCCCGTCATCCAGTTTTGTATTAAATCCTTGTTTTTGTTTTGATGCAACAGCGCGGACAAGGGTTAAACCATTGGCGTGAATTCCGTTAGACTCGATAAGTATAATTACGTCTCCTGCACTGAGTTTGTCACCGAGAGCAAGATGTTTTTTTGGCTTTATAATTCCGATTGCCGCGCCGGCTAAATCAATCGTCTCAGGCGCAATAATTTTTGAAAGTGTTGGTGTTTCGCCGCCTCCCCAAACTGCTCCGGCGAGTTTACAAGCTTTAGCCCATCCATTTACTAAATCGGTAGTACGCTTTGTGTCCTTAAACCAGTCTGAACTACCCACCGCAAAGTACGCATTGACTACTTGAGGTCGCGCTCCGACTACAAGCAAATCGTTTACAATCATTGCTACCGTATCCTGTGCAACCGTGTCATAATAAGTTTTACCAGTAATTTTACGCATCGTATCCGCAACCAGATTTTTAGTGCCCAGGCCTTCAATCACTATTGCCCGATAACAATCCTTTTCTTCCCAAACATACGCTGACTCGCCACGACTCTGGGAGATTTCGTGGATTTCTGAATTCGTGCCTGTCTCTAAAGCTGCTTTTTGAGCTAGACGCTTGAGTGGATCAATCGATTCGTAATCAACTCCCGCTTTTGTGTAAGTCAATATGGATGATTTCATTCTCTTAAGTTAGACTACGAATGATTAGTTCGGCTCTTTCTACGACCGTCAATGCAGGTATCCGCTGAATGCTCATACCTATATCGGCATAACTTTTTTCAAGTAACTTGTCAAGTCGTTTTACCTGCGTAACGTTTTCAGTCCGCGCATAATCCTGTTCGTAGTTCAACAAATTTAAAATAAACACTTTGCGGTACCAGCAGTTGCGTACGTATTGCTGCAGAGTTACATCATAGTGAATACCGCATAGTTGATAGTAGGCAATGCTGTCGGGTATCCCACGCTCAAAAAAAAATAATTGCTGTTGGGTAATTTACTTTCCTGATTTACCTTCATATGAAGCACTTTTTTTTGAAATTTTTGTTCGTTTTTGCGAATTGCAGCCAGTGTTTTCCCCTTTTTCAGTTCTGCGTCAATCAGCTGCCGCGCCGCCTCATATTTAACTGCGTAGCCTATTTTTTCCAGATACTGCAGTAGGGTGGTTTTTCCCGAACACGGACCGCCGGTAACGACATACCAGTGATTGCGTTTCATAGTTCTTTCCGACGCAATGCTCCTTCTATTCCCACGACCTCTGGCACAAAAAAATCCGCGACTGGTTTTTTATCCTGCAAAACACTTGGGTACATCTCTAAAAGATTGTTTATATGTGCCCAATCACCAAAAACAACCGATTTACTTTCTCTGTCCAAATAAAGTCGGGGTGTATCTTCATGAAAATGGCCGAACCTGATACCGGCGTTGAGTGCCATGACTCCGTCTCGACGCGCGTCATCACCAAAATACCACATATACTGATTATCATTGGAAGTAGTCGCACATGTTCTTGTGATATTCCTCTCTCTTTCAACCATGCTTGATACGCAAGTTCAAGCGGTAAGGGTCCAGGCTTTACCCAGCGATGAAGATCAGCGGCTGATATTCTCCCTCGTACGTCATCTTTCGGTAATTAAAATATCTGGTTGTGGTAACCCCCAAAGCTTAAACGTATTTTGGATAAAAAATTCATGACCAGAGGAAATAATCGCGGTAGTCATGGTAATCCCGCGATCTTGTAACGCATTTAGACCTTTCCAAAAATCAGCAAACCCTGCACAGGGTTTGGGCCAAATATCTCCTTCGCCATACGTACCAATGTGGCTTTGAAAAATGCGTAATTTCTCGCGCACGAATAGTTCGCTCAAAATTCCGAGTGGGTTTTGTTCGTCCCAAACCAAAGGCACACCTTTACCCTCCGGCACTAATCCTTTTAACAAATCTTTTTCACTAAAGAAAAAATTGCGCGCCTGAGCAACTAACGTAAGTTCTTGGTCACGTAGCAACAGGGAACTGACTAATTCACTCGGGGCAGATCTCCAAAAATCTCTCGTTTCAAGAGTAGCTTCATTGTAAAGCACTTGACCCTGCTGACCAAACACATGAGATACTGCCAATTCAATAGCTTCTTTTACTCCAATCCCATAAGCGCTTGGCTTAAAAGTGTCTCCAACAGTTCCATCATAATCAAAACCAAATAAGTAGGGCTGGTCAGTCATAAAAAATATTTCCGGGCATTTTTAAATACTTGGAGTCCTGGTCCATCCGTAGGCAATGGTTTGCCGTGGCGCTTTAATTGCTCCCGAAGAAAAGTCCAGTGCGGCAACTGGGTAAAAGAAATCGCCCGTTCCGGATGCGGCATGATGCCTAAAATCCGCCCGCTCTCGTCGGTGAGCGCAGCAATGTCATCAACTGAACCATTGGGATTTGCCGACAGCGATTGATACTGACAAATTTCGCCTCTTATATACTGCGCCGCAATCAGGTGCCGAGTCTTAAGCTCATGAAGAACCGCATCGGAAGCGTAAAATCTACCCTCGCCATGCGCTATCGGGACGGAAAATGTCGTTATGTCTTTTAACCAGGGTGAGCGGGAACCGTTAACTACTAAATCTACCCAGCGGTCGCTGTAGACTGCGGCAGTGTTGTGTAACAACGCAACTTCTCGCCTGCCGTAGTGGCCATTCAGCGCCGGAAGTAAACCTAAATTTACCAGGATTTGAAATCCGTTACAAATTCCAATCACCAAATGATCTTTTTTGATAAACTCGACAATATCCTCCCACAAGTGATTTTTCAGTTTCTGGGCAAACGCATTGCCGGATCCGGTATCGTCGCCAAAAGAAAATCCGCCAGGAACTGCCAACAGTTCAAATTGATCAAGACGCACGTTATTGGAAATCAGATCATTAATGTGCACGATTTGCGCCGTCATTCCGGCCTGATTGAATGCAAACGCAGTTTCTTCCTCACAGTTAATGCCATAACCGGACAGAACCAGCGCTCGCGGAACCAATTTGTGTATAATGCCAAAATGTTTTTTATACGAAGCAGTCAATCGAGTTATGTCAGTTTGAACCACGGTTGCGCCGTTGATGCCATATACTTTAACGGTTCGATCGGCTCGCACTCGGCCAACTAACGCATAGGGCACATTTGCACACAGTTTTTCAAAATCAGCTTGTTGCTCTGGTGCAACTGTAACTAAAATACGCCCCTGACTTTCAGAAAAGAGTGCGGCATCATCTCGAGTTGCGAATCCTGCTAATTTGTTCAAATTAATTTCTACTCCCATTTGGCCGGCGATCGCACTTTTTGCTATAGCTATTGCCAGACCTCCATGATGCAAACTTTGTCCGCTGCTCATAAACCCCAGTGTTACCGCCTGATGGTAGGTTTCATAGAGTTTTTTATTTCTAGCTGCATCAACCCGCGGGACTGGATATGCAGTTACCTCTGTTTGGTGACTTTCATCCCACATGTTGGCATACTCACTCCCGCCAATTTCTTCCTCAGTTTCGCCTAACACATAGACTAAATCCCCAGCAATTTTAAAATCCGGTGTAACCACTTCTAAAATATCATTGACCACTGCAATTGCCGAAATTAACAAAGTTGGCGGAACCGAAATCGTGATCGGTTTGCCGTCTAGATCAAACCCTTTGAAATCATTAAACATGCTGTCTTTGCCAGAAATGAATGGGGTCTCAAATGCAGTCGCATAATCATAACAAGCTTCGACCGCCCGCTTGAGTTGTCCCAACCGCTCTGGATCATTTGCACTACACCAACAAAAGTTATCAAGTAGCGCAATATGCGCAAGTGGGGCTCCAACGGCCACGGCATTGCGAATTGCCGTATCAATACTGGCGGCGGCCATCGCATAGGTGTCGTAATCGCTGTATCGGGGATATAATCCATGCGACAACACAATCCCCTTATTTTTGTTAAGGAGCGGCCGAACCACTGTTGCATCACTATTTACTCTGCCTTTGCCGACGAGCGGCTTTAGCACCGACCCTCCCTGTACTTCATGGTCGTATTGCATTGAGATTGACTCAATGCTTGCGGTATTAAGCCTTCCTACAATAGCTATGAACTGTTTGGTAAGTTCGGTTTGGAGCGGTATTTCCACTGTCGCGCGCTGAATATACGGGTAGGTAGTAACCAACTGACGCTTGGGTAACCCGTTATGTAAAAAATCCATTTCCATGTCCATAACCGTCTCATTGCGGTAAGTAACCACACAACGATTTGAATTATTAAATTCCCCGATCACCGTCGCTTCAACTCCACGGCTGGTTACGAGTCGTAAAAACTCCGGCCATTTTTCAGGCGGAACTGCTAAGGTCATCCGTTCCTGTGACTCGGAAATCCAGATTTGCCAGGGTGCAAGTCCGGGATATTTGAGCGGTACTTTCTCCAATTGCACTACGCAGCCATTACTTTCTTTGGCCATTTCCGCAACCGAACACGACAACCCGCCGGCGCCATTATCGGTAATACTGTGATATAAACCACGGTCGCGGGTTTCTTTTACCAGGACATCACTCATTTTTTTCTGAGTAATTGGATCGCCGATTTGTACTGCAGTTGCCGGACTGCCAGTTGACAACGCTTCTGAGGAAAACGTCGCTCCATGAATGCCATCCAGCCCAACGCGGCCTCCAACCATAACGATGTAATCGCCAGGTTGGGCTTTTTTCTGTATTAAGGAAAGCTTTCGCGGTAGTAAGCCTACCGTACCGACAAAAACCAGCGGTTTACCCCGGTAACGCTCATCAAAATACATGAACCCCTGGGTGGTCGGAATTCCGGAACAGTTACCACCGCTGTTAACACCTGCTACCACACCCTCAATGATTCTTCTGGAAGATAACAGAGGCTGAGTCCGCTCTTTATCCCGATAGAGCTGCGTACGATCATCTGGTGGCGCAAAACAAAATCCAAACCGGTTAATTATTGGCTTAGCTCCCATTCCAAATCCCAAAGTATCCCGATTAACGCCGACAATTCCAGTAATAGCCCCGCCAAATGGATCAAGGGCTGAGGGGCTATTGTGTGTTTCGACTTTATCTGTAATGACGTATTCCTCATCAAATGCAATTGCGCCTGAATTGTCGCTAAACACTGAAACACAAATATCAGCTGCGCCCTTTTTCCGCCGGATCTCTTCGGTGGCCTTTTTAATATACGTTTTAAATAAACCTTCTGGCGCATCCTCAATGGGATCGGCAAAAATAGTATGTTTGCAATGTTCTGACCAGGTCTGCGCAATTGATTCAAGCTCTACGTCAGTCGGTGATCGACGTAAGCCATTAAAATATTCCTTAATGGCCTGCAGGTAAGCAAGGTCGAGTGCCAGAGGTCCACGCCGGGAACCATCGCTATTGGCAATTCCCTGTTTTCCAAGCTGTATCAATGCCGCATCAGAAATATTCAAATTAATTTGGGTAACTTCAGATTGCGGTTCAAGCTTTACCCGCGGAACCACGAGCTCTATCCCTTGATCAGTCTGATATTGGTTAAAACTTTTTATAATCACTCGCTGGATCAGTGGGTTGAACAAACTATCAGCCAAGATCTGAATAGCTTCATCTGAAATCTCACCATAAATAAAAGTCATTTGTGAGCTATAGACTGCAGATTCCTGGCTACCCGGCAAATCGTTAATCAACTCAGCGGCTGTATGGGCGGTATTATCAGTAACTCCTGGTAAATACCCCACTTCAATGACCCAGTCAAACTGCGGCGTTTCAATGGTTTCCAGAAAACTTTTGTAGATCCAGCGGCTTTTCTGGCTAACTGGATTTACCAGGAGTTCTTTTATGGAAACCAGTTGCTCCTCTGTACGTTCACCTTCTATGGTGTAGACATCGGCAATTGTCAGATTAGAAATGGGTGCGTTAAGTAACATTTCAAAGGTTTTTTTCCGCACCTCTGCCCGCATGTCCTTTACAGTCGGATAAATTTCAAGCCGATAAATCATGAATTATTGTCTGATTCTTCTCAAATCCCTACCAATATCTGTCCGGAATTTCATACCCTCAAATCCGAGCTGTCCGTTTCTGAGCGGCGCATAGGCTGCCTCACTGGCTGCAGCTAAACTGTCCGCAACTGCGGTAACGCTTAAAATTCTGCCGCCATTGGTGACGATCCGATTTCCATCCTGTTTGGTTCCGGCCTGAAAAATCAGTACATTTTCTCCGTAGTCTTGTTCCAAACCGTAGATTTCAACTCCGTGACTTGCTCCGCGTGGATAATCAGGCGCGGCCAGTACCACTGTTACACTTGTTTTTGCGTTTTGTACTAACTGAGGAGGGTTGGTAAGTGCACCATTTCCAATTTGGGTAAACAGTTCGTAAAGATCAAAATTAAGCAGCGGCAGTTGGGTCTGCGTTTCCGGATCCCCTGGTCGGCAGTTGATTTCTAG
>Ga0209542_10016795_pt1 | contig 12083 bp, 7 predicted proteins | sample RifCSPhighO2_01_FD_184028 | JGI IMG/M metagenome (GOLD analysis project Ga0209542, IMG submission 184028) | Soil microbial communities from Rifle, Colorado - Rifle CSP2_plank highO2_0.1 (SPAdes) (version 2) | ecosystem: Environmental > Terrestrial > Deep subsurface > Rock core/Sediment ...
CAACCCCCTCCCTTTTTGCCCGCCTGCTTGGGCTTCGCCCCCAAAACTTTTGGACGGACGGATTTTTCGGCGGACTTGCAAAGCGAGCGAACATCGTTGGCACACCACTATACCGTCAGTTTACAAGAAAATCGCAAAATCGTAAATAACGCCTGAATAGCTTCATGCACATTTCTCGGTTTCCGATAATTTCATAACTTTTCATCACATTCACAAATCCGCCATGACCAGTTGTTTTGTCGAATAAATAATTCATCATTTCTTCTTTTGTATTTATATTTTCTAGTGCGGCACCAAGTCCCAAATGAAAATATTTTGAATTAGATGTAAACCAATCAGTGTGGGGAAAACTGTTTTTCTTTAATAATTCAAGAAATGACTTAATATTTTTATTTACTGAATGTGTTTTTTCGACAAGTAATTTCCATGATTCAGGGTCGGTTAGTACAATACCGTTATTGTAGTTATTAAGTTTTTTGTATAAACCAGTGATTTTTTGTTTGGTTTTTGCTTTCTTCAATTCTTTTATAAAAGCTTCCTCTGAAATCTTTGTTTTCCGGCGATATTCTTCTTTTTCATCAAAAGTTATATTTACTTCCTTATTATATTTTTCGCAAAGTTTTACAAACTCCTGCTTAATCTCTTTAAAATCAATATCTCGCAAAAAATAATCCAACCCCTGTTTCTTCATTTCTTCAACTTGCTGATATGCGCTTTCAAATGCCTTTTTTCTTTCGGCTTTAGTGTAAAAATCACTTTGCGCAATGGCTAAGTAAATTTTAAATTTTTGTTCATAATAATCAGGGTCTGGTTTACTGTCGTATCTGTAATCCTTTTTGTATTCATCCATATCTTCTTCAATTTCTTCAACCGGTAGCCCTTGTTTTACTTTTCCGTTAAGTATTGAGGATATTGCCGAATTGGAAAAATTTCTCTCGCCTTTTTTCTTATTCAAATCATTTTTTAATTCAATGGCAAGGTCAATATCGTATTTAGACGCAAGATCAATAACATTGTAGGGACCCCGCCAAGTTCCTTTTCCATCCGTAATTTCGCTTACACGAAATGCGAGTTTGAAGATTCTTCTTGTATATTCTTTAAGTTCTCCTCGTGTAGCCCAGTTATTCCTCCAAAGTATTTCAAGGGCTTCAACCAGCAAATAACTGACAATATGGTCTTTTCGCCAACCATGCCTCACCATTCCTTCGTTAATTCCTCTTGCGATATATCCTATAGCTTTCTGCTTATCTATATGCGCAAAAAATGAAGCAAGATCAAAACAATGGCTTACATAAGAAGGAAAATCATCGTCCCAATCCTTTAGTTTATTTTCAAAAACTTGTAATTCACTTCTATTTATCAATTTCACAAAAAGTTTTTGATTCAGATTTTGTAATTTCAAACAGAAGCTAAAGGGAACTATATTGTTTTCTTCTGTTATCAAAGTGCTTTTTACGCTCAAAAGTTTCTCTAAACTTTCTTTAGAGTTCACAAAAATATGTGCCCAGAGAAAAGACATATCAACTTTTAGATATTTTCCGTTATAAACTCCCTCGGTATAGAAATTAACAAACCGGATATAATCCCGCGCGATAGCTTCTATCTTTTTCTTATTTTTTAATAATTCAACAAAATCTCTAAATAGAGCGGCGTATAAGCCGAGCTCGTTATAGTATTTAAATGGATGTCCTTTTTGTGGCTTCAGATATTCCGTAAATGAATTTTGACCTAAAACATACGAAACAATGGCGTACTCAATATGAGTTTTATACATGTGCCAATCAACCTGCCGTTTATCCCGTAAAGTTTTTAGCGTATCATCCAAAAACTTTTTATCTGCCTCGGTTATTCCTATGTTAAAAATTGTCTTGCAGAACAAAAGTCGAATATTTTGTGCATTTATGCTGGCAATCATTGACTTCACTTTTTGAGAAATGCCCCGTTCTCTTATTAAGAGGGGGAGATTTTTTTCAGAAACCAGTATATCCAGCAACATTAGTAATTCGTCATCATCCAGATTTTCGATAATTTCAGGTAAAGATTTTTGCTTACTGCTAATACATACCCTAAGAAATGTTTTTACTAATTTCTCCTTTCCGTTCTCATCGGTTGCCCACTTATTCTCGTTGCCCTCAAAATTTTTATAGTTGCCTCGAACCAAATTAGTAAAAATATCTTTCGGTTTTTCTTTCTTAATTACAATGAGTAAATACAGATAATCTTCCCACCTCTTCCAGAAAGGATCATCAAGCAGCTCATCTTTTTTTAGATTTTCACGGAACTTATACTTCTTAAATAATTCCGTGATTTCGTTTAGAATTTTTCTTAACTCATTCGCCGCTTCCTGTTTGCCAAAACTCCAAAATATAACAATATTCTCAAGTAAGAATGAAACGCCGCCGCTCCAAACACCCTTCAAATAATCGTTTAATCTATAGTTGTCTTTTTCTTTTTCCCATGCACTAAACTTGTTTTTAACTTCGTTCAAGTCAAGAGAAACTTTTTCTTTGATAGCCAAACTTTCATCGGCTAATAATTCTTGCAAAACGAGCTCGTCTTGTATTGCCAAAGAGGGTATAAATTCAGAAGAATTTTGATAATAAGGATCATCTGCGCCAAAGTCATTGCGATTGCCTAAATATACTTCAATCAGATTAAGCTCGATAATTCCGGGCAAATCTCTATTTTTGGTATATTCGTTTCTTATATAGTATAAGAAAAGATTTTCAAAAAAGTCTCGGTTAGATAAAATATTGAACTCTCTCAAGACCTTTGGATTTTCACCATACAATTTTGTGAGGTGCTGAATAAAAAAGAAATCTTGGTATCTTCTGTGTTGATATACAAAAGTTGAATTATCCGGCTCATCGGGAGATGACGATGAGTATCCGTCAAAGAATAGGGTTGCAATGTAGTTCAAAATCCTATTGGCCGCCTCGTAGTCTATGCGTGGATATTTTGTAAGGATAATCTTTTGAATATCCTTTTGAGCTAAACGAAACTGGAATTTTTTTTGAAAGTGAAACGAAATCTCTTTATTTAGGTCAATTATCTTATTTTCTTTTGGGTTTAATAGGTTGAGTTCTTCTATATTCTTCTTATATTGCGGCTCATTGATGAGTAGTTTTACCTTTCTATCAAGCAAATCAAGGATCGTTGAATTTTCATTCAGATTTTCAATAGTATCCCAAAGTAATTTAACCAGAAGGATGTCCTTTGTTTCCGCTAATAATTTTTGATTTTTGGCAGTCAATTTTGCCAGTAATGTCTTTTTGCTTACCTCATTTTTGCCGGCAAAATATTTATCTATATCATCTTTTGTCAGGTCGTGGATTTTATATTCGGTAATATCCTTGAAATATGTTTTTACTTTTACTTTATTGAGATTCCCAGAGCGACAAGAGAGTATAATTTTTTTGGTATTATCGTCTTTTTCCAGTTCGTACAAATAGGATAAAACATGGTCGGCTTTTTCGGCACTAAGCTCATCTAATCCGTCTAGCAAATAAATAAAACCTAGTTTCCCATTCCTAACTTTGTAATCATTTTGTCTGTTCCGAATAAGGTTTTCGATAGTATCAAAAGTGCAGTTTTTTAAGTTTACTAACATTGGCACCGCTTTGTTTTTCTGCAAAACTTTTTTAACAGCACTCAAGCTATTCTTATCTAAACCAGAAAATACTTGAAATAATTTGTGTATGGAAATACTTTTACCAGAACCTGGATGGCCTGAAAGTAAAAAGTCTTTTTGTTTTGCCTTCAAAATCTTTTTTGTTATATCTTCAAGCTTTTCTGTTTTAGAGTTAATAAAGGGGAGTTCAATATATTCTGATGACTGCAAAAAGGTTAAAATTCTTGGATCCGAACAGGATTTGATAAAGCCAAACTCATCACTGAAGTCAAAATAAAGTTGAGCTAAATCAAGATTAGGGGGTTGATTAAGGATTTGCTCAAAGTTACTCGGAACAATCCATTCAATCTCTACTTTTAGCTCTTTAGCATGAGATTCTATATCTTCTTTTAATTTACCGTCTTTCTTTTCTTTCTTAGAACTTTCTGAAAATTCCTGATTGATATAAAAAATAATCCGGTTCAATTTCGGATTTTTATCTTTTGCCTTACTAATTGAGCCTGTAATATTGTCTTTATCTATTTTTGATTCAAACCATTTCGCCTGAAAACCGATAAGTTTTCGGTTTTCTTTAATCGGCTCCGTTTCAATTCCGGTCTGATTTTTATATCTAAAAATTCCAGCGTTTCTTTTAAATTTTCGGCAAAACAAAAAATAAGCAAGTTCTTCAAAACTCTTTCTATAATCCTCATTCTTTACCTTGAATTTGTCCCAGCTAATTTTAGTCATGATTATAATTCACTTGAAAACGATGATCATTTGAACGCTTCCGCCAACTGCTTAAAGCTCGTCGGTTTGTATTTATCCCATTCCTCCTGCTTCACATAAATCATTTTATACTCAATCTTTTTCTGTCTTTCGCTTGCGTCCTCGCACCATTGTGCCAATCTCTTTATTTTTTCAATATCGTCTAAATCTTCTCGCCCTTTCGTTTCCACGATATAAATTGTTTTATTGTCTGTCTTTACGAAAAAGTCGGGATAATAGCTGGAAATTGCTCCGCTCGCGTTTTTGTAATCAATTTTGAAATGAATTTCGTAATAATTTTTTGCAAAGGAAATAACATCATCAGCACTTTCCAGAAAATCAGCAAACTCTAGCTCAAAATCACTATCGCCAACAATTTTATTGAACACGCTCTTTTTGGGTAGCAAATATTTTTTATCAGTAACCACAAATGGTCTGGCACTACTCACTTTCAGATAATTTTTTATTTCCGTATCGCCAACATCTTGCACCGTCAAATTGTTTATCTCCTTTTTAAATGTTTCCACGATAGTTTTTACCGCTTCCAATTCGGACAAATTTCTCAAAATATTTGCGTCATTGAGATCAACGCTTTCGCTAAACAAATCATCAGTGATAAATTCTTTTACCTTGCCAAAAAGTATATCGTAGCAACCAAAAAGGCGTAGTTCTTTCATTATTCTTTGCACGAAAAATCCAACAACACTTTGATAATTCGGTTCAATGGAGAGAAATGGGGTCAGCCACCATTTATCACGAGGAAATAATAGATCGTGATAAATGGTGGCTGACCCCATTACTTGACCCCATTACTCGAGGAAATAATAGATCGTGATAAATGGTGGCTGACCCCATTACTCCCATTACTTGATTACTTGACCCCATTACTTCGTGATAAATGGTGGCTGACCCCATTACTCCATTACTTTGATAAATGGTGGCTGACCCCATTACTTGCATTACTCATTACTCAATGGAGAAAAGAGCATTTTTGAACTTCTTACTTCGGAACTCCAAATTAACGGGCAAAACACTCACTTTTGAGCTTAAAAGACCCTTTCAATCGGCGGTCGTTGCACACGACCGTCAAGACTTGCTGCGGGACTAGGATTCGAACCTAGATAGTGGGTTCCAAAGACCCAAGTCCTACCATTAGACGATCCCGCAATAATTCGTTTAATTTTACGACTCTTTATGCGTAATGTCAACTACCGCAAGTTCCAGTGGCAGCTGCAATATGGTGGCGTATTTCATGGTATTTTCCGCGTCAATAAATAATTCCAGCATTGTTTGGATATCTTTTTCTGAAAGCTCCAGCACCTGCGCCTTTATTTTTTCAATTTCTTCTTTAGTCATGCCAGAAGTTTCTCTGTCCAGTAAATCAGAGTTTATTTTAAAAAGCAAAGATTGGCGTAAATAAAATATTAGCGTCTTAGCAAATTCTTGCAAGTCAACGCCTTCTTCCACTAAATTGTTTAAAAGTAAAATCGCTTCTTTGGCATTGTGTCGCACAATAAAATCCACAAATTTTGATATTTGGCCGACTTCCACGATGCCCAATAATTCTTTTATTTCTTGAGCGGTAACTAAATTATCTTTGCCCGAAAAACTGACGCATTTGTCCAGAAGCGACTCTGCGTCGCGAAACGACCCGCGGGCATTTAAAGCAATTAATGAAATGGCTGCGGGTTCAAATTTAATGCCCTCCTTTTTAGCAATGAATTCCAGTTTTTTGATAATTTCCGGAACATGCAATCGCTTAAAATCAAACCGCTGGCACCTTGAAATAATGGTGGGAATCATTTTGTGCGCCTCGGTGGTGGCAAGCAAAAAAATGGCGTGGGAAGGCGGCTCTTCCAATGTCTTTAGCAAGGCATTGGAGGCCGACTTACTTAGCTGGTGGCACTCGTCAATGATAAAAATTTTGTACTTTGATTTTACCGGAGCAAATTTTAGGCCGTCGATTAGTTCGCGCACATCGTCCACTCCGGTGTGGCTTGCCGCATCAATTTCCACCAAATCCATGGATTTTGAGGCCATGATTTCAAGGCACGAGTCGCAATTATTGCAGGGTTTTTTGCCGGACTTTCCGGCGCAGTTTACCGCTTTGGCAAAAATTCTGGCCATCGTGGTTTTCCCGGACCCCCGCGGCCCGGAAAATAAATACGCGTGGGAAATTGCCCCAGAGTTTATGGCGTTGGTCAAGGTCTTTACAATGTGTTCTTGTCCTATGATTTCGCTAAAGTCCTGGGGCCGATATTTTCTGTATAATGCTATGTTTTCCATTGACATGTTGCTTATGTTTGATAAGATGAAGGCACAGGGGGGAGTGAGCATCTGGATTGCGCGCGCGCACATAGAGTGCTCCTGGAAGCTCCTCCCCCCTTTTATTTTTACTCCAATTAGCCCTTAATCTCTGAATTACGAAACTCACATTATAAACTATTTTTCGGGTCTTTTTTCTAAATTTTGGCTAAAAACTCGCAATAATTTTTAACCGTAGCCGTTGGCTACGGTTAAAAATTCTATCAAGTTTTTATCTCAAAATTTAGAAAAAATTCCGCGAAAGAGTTTCGTAATTCAGAGCTTACGGGCTTTTTATTTTTTAAACACTAAAAACTTATACCCCAAAAAATTCCATGCCGCGGCGGCGAACGCGGCAAAAATAACGCTCAACCTTACCCAAGCCAAACTGCTTACATTAAATCGTGGCCCCACCAGCTTTGTCGCACAATAAAAAACTGACACATCAATTACCAGTCCCGCCAGGGTGATAATAAAAAATTGCGCCGCTTCTTTGTGCATCCCTTCTCTTTCGCGTTTTTCAAATGCCCAGTATTTATTTCCCGCATATTTAATAACCGTAGAAACCAAAAAAGAAATGCTTTTAATTATTAAAGGGTTTGCCAAAAAAACAACCGAAAGCAGCCACTCAAAAAATATCACGTCAACCACGGTGGCAAAAGCCCCCACCAAAAGATGCTTTGCGGCCTGCAATACAAAGAGTGCGCGCCTGCCCACAACGTATGCAATCTCTAAAAACACCAGCGAAAACACCGGGAAGGCCACCCAAAAAAATCCTATTACCCGCCAAGACTGAAAAAAACTGCCCGCCACCATGCCTACCATTAAACCCGATACTACGGCCAGTGTCGCATCAATAATTTTCATAAAGTCATCATAAAAGATTTTTGACGCAAGAGCAAGGCTTAAGCTCCCCCTGTTTTTATTAAAAACAGGGGGAGCTTAACAATCAACCGCAATTTTGGTACAATACATAGACACCGCATCCGTTAACTGGACTCCAAGTCCTGCCAATTTGCCAATCTTGCCCGACTTTCAACAAAAATTTTGCGAGCCGTATCTGCGGCTACGCATAGGTCGGGAGTTTCGGCCAACGCCGAAAACTCTCGCGACCCTGCACAAAATTTTCGGAGACGGGGTGAATTTGTCGCGACAAATTACACCTCGCGTCTTAACTCCAAATCAGGCAATATTGCCAAATTTTATAGGACTTAAGTCCACTTATCGGAGGTGATGTCTATAGCAATGAAAAAATCAATACACCACGTTAAGACATTTTTAGAAACTTTAGATAACATAAGAGACCGAGCGCTCTTTCTTGTCATCATACCCTATTGGCCGCGTAAGATTACCCCAAACCACTTAACCATTGCAAGAATTGCCATTGGCATATTTTTATTTTTTCTATTGTTTTACCTTAAAAATAACAGCCAGGCGTTGGTAGTGTCGCTTTTTTTCGTGGGAGCCATTACGGATTTATTCGACGGCTCGGTGGCGAGAGCTTTTAACAAAGCAACTAACCTTGGCGCGATGATGGACGCCATCGCCGACAGGATACTCATTATCCCCATTGCCATCTACAGTTTGTTTAACCCCCATCGCTGGCTGTTTCTTTTTATTATCTTGCTGGAAGTTACCAATACGCTAATCGCCGCGTACGCGCAAGGGAAAAATATTTTTGTCGAGTCAAACATTTTTGGAAAAATCAAAATGGTGCTGCAGTCGGTGGTGTTTGGAGCCATATTGATATTTTGGCCGGAAAGTCCTAATATGTTCTTTATATATATACTTTGGGTTTCGGTTGTTTTTTTGGTCGCAAGCATTGTCTTCAAACTTTTAGATATTCGATCAGCCATCTATGGCCATTCATAACAACATTAAAATTTACAACACCCTTTCCAGAAAAAAAGATTTGCTAAAACCTTTGAAGGGCAGGAAAATTAACCTGTTTGTTTGCGGTCCTACAGTATACGATTTTTCCCACATTGGCCACGCCAGGAGCTTTATTTTCTTTGACTGTTTTGTGAAATATTTAAAACGCCAGGGATTTAAGGTTTTTTATCTGCAAAATATCACCGATATAGATGATAGAATTATTGCCCGGGCGCGAGAAAAGGAGGTGTCGCCAAAAGATTTGGCAGTGGCATTTGAAAAAGAATATTTAAAAGACATGAAAAAATTGGGGGTCACCAGTGTTAACAAATATGCCAGAGCCACCAATTACATTAAAGAAATCACCAGCCAGGTAAAGCGACTTTTGGAAAGGGGGTATGCGTATACGCTAGACGACGGAATTTATTTTGATATCTTGAAATTTAAAAACTACGGAAAACTTTCCGGCAGGACGGCTTTAGAAGCGGAGGACTCTGTGTCCCGCATAGACTACAGCAAGCATAAAAAAAACCGGAGAGATTTTTGCGTGTGGAAATTTGCCACTGAGGGAGAGCCAAGCTGGCCAAGCCCTTTTGGCAGAGGGCGTCCCGGCTGGCACATTGAAGACACGGCTATCACCGAAACATTTTTTGGGCCGCAATACGACATCCATGGCGGCGGCCAAGATTTATTGTTTCCGCACCACGAAGCAGAGGTTACCCAAATGGAGACGATTTCAGGGAAAAAACCAATGGTAAAATACTGGATGCACACCGGTTTTTTAACCATAGATGGCCAGAAAATGTCTAAATCACTGAATAACTTTATCGTCATTGATGACTTATTGAAACGATATCCTTTCCAGTATCTGCGGTTTTTGCTCATCAAAAACCTATGGCATTCTCCGCTTGATTATTCTGAATCGGCAATGATAGAAATAAAAATGTCGCTGGAAAAAATTGAGGAATTCCTTAGGAAAATCAAATATCAAAAATCAAATATTAAAACTACAAATCAAAGCGCAAAATTACTCGCCCATGCAAGGATGGAATTTTATAAAAATCTAGCTGATGATTTTAATACGCCAAAGGCATTTGCGGTCATGTTTGAATTGATAAAAGATGTAAATAAATTATTAGACGAAAACTTGGTCAATAAAAAAGATGCTCTGCGCATCTATGAGTTTTTTGAAGAAATAAACAGCATTTTTAACATTATCGATTTTAAAAAATTAAAAACTTCAAATGTGCCAAAGGAAGTGTTGGAATTGATAAAGACAAGAGAAAATTACAGAAAGACGCAGGAATGGCAAAAAGCCGACCATGTCCGCCAGGAAATAGAAAAGTACGGATTTTCAGTGGATGATACAGAGGCCGGGCCGGTGGTGAAAAAGATATAACTAATACAAAAGTTCGGAGGGAAGTCACTTGCGAATTCCCGCCCTTGCTTTCTACTCCGCCTTGGGCGGAGTTTCTTCTTCGCGATAGACCTTGTTCCAGTCCTCCTCGATTTTCTTTTTGTACGCCTCGATTGCGGCTTGGTCTTCCGGAGAATAGCTCACCCACTCATCGAGCTATTCCTCGCTGATGCCGACTTGCTTTGCCGCTTCCAAGAACGGCAAGCTCCGTGAAGACACCCGCCATTGATTATGGAAGTCCTCAATCTGCTGCCAGCGTTCCGGAGTCATAAAATCTCCTATGGTAGGAAAGGCGAACTTTTTAAATAATATCATAAAGATATTTTTTGTCAATTAGGCCTTGTGGCGGCTCCTACTTTTTGGTATACAAACTATATGAATTCAGAAATGCCCGAAAAAAAGCCGCCGCAAAATATTGAAGCCGAACAAAGCTTGCTTGGTTGTTTAATGCTAGATAAAAATGCCATCATTAAGGTGAGTGATTTTGTCGGCGCCGATGATTTTTATAAAAATATCCATAAAGAAATTTTTTCGGCCATGACTGATCTTTTTGAAAAATCAGAGCCCATAGATATCATTTCCGTTTCCACCAGGTTGCGGGAAAAAGGGCAGCTGGACGGCGTTGGCGGATCGGCTTACCTGACTTCTTTAATCAACTTGGTGCCCACCGCCACCCACGTTGCCAACTACGCAAAAATCGTCAGAGAAAAAAAGGTGTTGCGCGACTTAATTCAGGCATCTGAAGAAATCGGGCTTGATGCCTTTGACGAGTCCCAAGATGTGGATGTCTTGCTGGATAAAGCGGAAAAAAAGGTATTTTCTATAGGCCAAAAATCCCTCACTCAGGCATTTATTCCTATCAAAGACCTTCTGCCTGAAACTTTTGAAAGAATTGAACAGCTCTCGCAACATACGGCTCTTTATCGGGGCATTCCAACCGGGTTTAAACAATTAGATAATATGCTGTCTGGTCTACAGCGGTCAGATTTGGTGATTTTAGCGGCGCGGCCCAGCATGGGAAAGTCGTCGCTGGCCTTGGATATCGCGCGCCATGTGGCGGTCATTGAAAATTTGCCCGTGGGAATTTTCAGCTTGGAAATGTCAAAAGATCAGCTGGTGGAACGGTTACTTGCCAGCCACGCCAATATTGATTCTTGGAGATTAAGAACCGGCAAACTGCAAGATGGCGCCGGGGACAATGATTTTTCGCGGCTTCAAAGCGCCATGGGAAGCTTGTCAGAAGCTCCGCTGTATATTAACGACATAGGCACCGCCAATATTTTACAGGTGCGAGCCATGGCGCGCCGCTTGCAGCAAGACAAGGGACTCGGCCTTATCATCATTGATTATTTGCAACTCATGGATTCTACCAATAAATACGCCACCCCCATCCAACAGGTGACAGAAAATTCTCGGGCATTAAAATCACTGGCAAAAGAACTTAATATTCCCGTTTTGGTATTAAGTCAACTTTCGCGCGCAGTAGAACAGCGGACCCCCCACAGACCCATGCTTTCTGACCTTAGAGAATCCGGAGCCATTGAGCAGGATGCCGATGTGGTGCTTTTCATCTACCGAGCAGATAAGTACGATGAAAATTCTTTGGAAAAGAATATCGCGGAAATCATTGTGTCAAAGCACCGAAACGGCCCCACCGGAGCCATTAAACTCTACTTTGACGAAAATCGGGTCAGCTTTAGAAACTTGGAACAGGGTGACTACGCATCAGAGGTGCAAGTGGACTAAACAAATTTAAAATGAAAAATTCAAAATTCAAAAATAATGTAAAAGCGCTAATTTAAAAATTTTGAAATTAAAAATTGTTTTTAAATTTTTCATTAGAAATTAAAAATTCAAAAACATGGATTCTATAAAAAAACTTACCGAACTATTTGCCAAATTTCCCACAGTGGGTCCCAGAACCGCCGGCCGCTTTGTTTTTTATTTAATAAACCAGCCAAAAGAAATTGCAGAAGAACTCATTTGGGCAATACAAGAATTAAAAAATAATATTACCTTATGCGCTTTTTGTTTTAACCCTCATGAAAGCGGCAATAATTTGTGCGCCATATGTTTTGACGCGACAAGGCATGGGCAAGTGCTGTGCATCGT
>Ga0209542_10016798_pt1 | contig 12082 bp, 13 predicted proteins | sample RifCSPhighO2_01_FD_184028 | JGI IMG/M metagenome (GOLD analysis project Ga0209542, IMG submission 184028) | Soil microbial communities from Rifle, Colorado - Rifle CSP2_plank highO2_0.1 (SPAdes) (version 2) | ecosystem: Environmental > Terrestrial > Deep subsurface > Rock core/Sediment ...
TTGTTTTAGGCAGCTGGCAATAGAGCCTCTAAACAAAAAAGATAAGCTTATCCTAGGCAACAAATATTCAGAGATAACTTGCTTTGAAAAAAATTACGGCTGTTTCTCTCCAAGTTTAGAGCAGGAAAGCTATCAACAGGCAATTCTTCCAAAATCTCCAAATAAATATTGTGAGAACATAACTCTTCCTCCCGCTCCAGCATACAAGCTTGGATCAAAAATAACAAATGGCTCTGGCGGGGACATAACTCTTGAATTATATTCTTCTTCAGGGATTTTGCTAAAATCCTGTGTTCTTCCTAAACATTCTTCTTCTGAAGAAGAGTTAGACTGCATCGTTAACTATCCTTCATTTGAGCAAAAAGACTATTTCGTTTGCATAAAAGCATCAGGAGACAACATAGGATATAAAATAAGAACAGAATCTTCTGGGGATAAATGCGGAAATAATGCGGCCGCGTCAGGATCATCAATAGACTATGAGCTATCAGCAATATCTATGCAATTCGCACCATTCGGATTTTTCACAATAAACCAAACTACATATGAAACGACAAATCTCGGATTAAGAATCAAAGATTATTTGAATGATTATATACAAACGAAATATAAAGGAAACTGCGAACCACAATGTATTATTCCGTTCGCAATAGACCCTCTAGGATTATCTCAATCTCTAAGCGTCTCTGACGCTTTGATAACATATAAGTCACAAGGCACTATTCTTGAAGCAAACACTTTATTCTTCACGGACATCTTTTCTCCTACAATAAACTCTTCTTTCTTGCAGATAGACGTTTCTCTTGCGAATTTCACAATTCCATCATCAACTTCAGCAAATAAATTGGAGTTTTTCTTGGACTCTGATAAAATTTTAAGCAAAAATGTAAGCATCTCAAAAGTTAATATTGAGCTATCTCCAAGATTCGCGCTTATAGGCCAGGACACAATATTTATAGCAGCTACTTCAGGAAATATCTCTTCATATTATTGGACTTTCGGAGACGGGGCAACAGCAAGCACAAAGCAAAACAGCTCCTCACATAGATACACTTCTGCAGGCGAATTTAACTTACAGGTTCAAATAGTTAAATCTTCAAACATTACAGAATCTAAAACTTTTAGAATTGTTGTTGGCGATGCAAAGACCTCGGCTAATACAACAATCTCCTCTTACGAAAAAAGGCTTGTTAGTCTTTCGTCATCAATAAATGCCTTGCCTTCCTGGATATCAAAAGAGATTAGCAGGCAGATAAATCTTGCAGAACTAAACATCTCTCTTAAAACTCTAAAAAAAGATTTCTCTCTAGCATCCAACGATTCTGAATACGCAAGAATAATGTCCGAGCTGATAAAGCTGGATGTGCCATCAAGCATTTCAATAAGCAAAACAGGCTCGCTGCCGATAAAAGTAGGATTTAACAATATCAATTCGGGATTTGTAGCTTCTCTAAGCGGGCAGAAAGATACCGACGAGTCAGCGCTTGAAAAAAGCATAGTCTCATGGAATACCGAAAGATACAGCTCTGCACTATCATTTAATGTTTATTCAAAATTCTCCGACGCAGGAGTTGCTCCATTACTGACAAAGTTTAAAATAGACTTAAATCCAAAATCTTCAATAACAGACGAATATTTGTTTATAGGATTTCCGTCAGATTCCATAACATTTTTAACAGCATACAATCAAAAAGCCGTGTCTGCCGGAGCTGCCGAAGGCACCACGATTCCATTATCAAGCAATACAAAGTCAATAGAGTTTGCAATCAAGGATTCTGTTGAAGCAAGCTCACTAGGAGCTTATGTCTCTCCAGTCGTAAACCGGTTAGGCATTACAAGTCTAATAGAAGCCTGCAACTTTAATAATGTCTGCCAGCCGGAAATTGATGAAGATTCATCAAGCTGCCCATCAGACTGCAAAGCGCCAAGAATTCCTTGGCTATGGCTTATTTTAATACTTGTTCTGGCTTTTGTCGTTTATGTCTTTCTCCAAGAATGGTATAAAAAAAGCTATGAAAAATATTTGTTCAAAAATCAAAACGAGTTGTATAATTTAATTAGTTTCATAAACAATTCAAGGAAAGCAGGCATGAAAGATGCGCAGATAAAGGAGAAACTTATTAAAGCCGGATGGAAAAAAGAGCAGGTTGACTATGCATTTAGAAAAATAGACGGAAGAAGAACGGGAATGTACGAAATACCCCTATTCAAATTTAGGGAAAACAAGAAGGTTAAAGAAGAGCTGACAAAGAGAGGCCAGCAGAGGCCACAACCGCCCCAATTTTCAGGAGCCGCAAGATTTATTAAAAGGTAAGATTAGACTTAGCCATGTTTAGAATATTAAAAAGCTTTTCAAAGAGGATGTTAAGAAGCCTTTTTGGCCAGTATGACAACATAAAAATAGGATTTTATGGGCCTCCAAATGCTGGAAAGACAAGCATAGCAAATACCATTTGCAAAGACTGGACTGGGCAGGAGATCGGTAAAGTAAGCAAGATTCCTCACGAAACAAGGAATGTTCAGTTCAAAGAAAAAGTTGAAATAAAGCACAAAGGCAAGGCATTAACATTCAAAATTATAGACACTCCAGGAATTGCAACAAAAATAGATTACGAAGATTTTTTAAAATTCGGGCTTAAAAGAAAAGACGCAAAAAAGCGGGCAAAAGAAGCAACACAAGGCATTATAGAGTCAATTAAATGGCTTGATGACATGGATGCAGTAGTAGTCGTCTTGGACTCTGCAGAAAATCCATATTCGCAAGTTAACATAACGATAATAGGAAATCTCGCAGCTAGAAAAATACCTGTTTTAGTAGTCGCAAATAAAATAGATTTAAGAAAAGCAGACATAAAAAAAATTGAATCGGCCTTTCCTGAATATGATGTAGTCGGAATTTCAGCAAAAGATGGGACAAACATGGAGGAGTTTTATGAATCTCTGTTCAAACTTGCTAAGAAAGTTTAAAAGTAAATATCGCCTTAATTCAAAATGAAAAATAAAAAATTGAAGGGATTAACCTTGCATGTTCTGCCATTTTCAGAAGTCAAAGATTTAACAATAACCGAGCGCGTAAAACGAATTTTAAGTCTCGTTCTCGGAAATAAAATCGTTATCATGCACGGCAGGCTAAGGGCAGAAGAAGAATCTCGGCTTGTTCAAGATACAATGGCCATGATAGGCCATATCAAAACATTCAAAGGCATAGAATTAGCAGTCATAGAGCCAGATTTAAGAAAAGAAACAATGTTTACAAAGATGAAGTATAATATTGCAAAGTCATTAGTAGGAGACAACAGCGCGCTTACAGTAATAGGCCCGGCCACAGTAGTAAAGGAAATCAAGCGAGATCCGAAGAAGATTGAAGTTTTATTAGGCTAAGATTTTCACACAACATAAAACTTTATTAATACTATTTCTTTTGCCTACCTATGCCTAATCAGTGTGTCCATTGCTCCAAGATTTATGACGACGCGTCTAAAGAAGTCCTGGCAGGTTGTAGTAAATGCGGCGGCAGGTTTTTCTTCTATATAAAAAAAGAAAAGTTACAGGAAATTCTTGAAAAGAAAAAGCAGAAAGAGGAAGGTATAAATGATCTAACCTCTCAAGAAAAAACTCAGATAGAAAAAGATGTCCGAGAAATCGCCGGTCTTCCAGAAGAAAACGACGCGCCCGTCTTCTTAGACTTTGAAAGTATAAAGATTATTAAGCCAGGCAAATATCTCATAGATATTTCAAAATTATTCTCAAAAGACAGGCCGCAAATATATCAATTAGAAGACGGAAAATATATCATTGATCTTGCAGGCAAGCCAAAACAGGAAGAAACTAACTAGATTTTTCTATCTTCATCATTCTTTTCAGCTTTGCCTCTCTCCATTTCGTGGCGATTCCTACCTTTAAATAATCGGACTGAAAGGCAAATGCATAATCGGCTAGTGCGTCATCCATTGTCTCGCCCGATCTATGTGACATCACTGTTTTTATCCCATTAGTTCTGCAAAATTCAAAAAGCTCCCTTAATTTAAGAAGCGAGCCGTTCTGATTGGGCTTTATAATAACCGCATTCACGGCTTTCTTTGCCTTTTTCAACCGTTCAATCTGCGAAGCAGTCAAATCATCTCCAACAACAAGATGCTTTCCCTCAATCATCTTAAATCCAGAGAAGTCTTCTTCATGCAAGGGATCCTCAACATATAATATCCCATAAACTTTAATCAAATCATTAATATATCTAATCTGCTCATTCCTGTCTAGTCTTTTGTCTCCATAATCATAAATGCCATTTTTATAAAACGAAGAAGCCGCCGCGTCTATTCCTATATCAATTCTTCTAAAATTATGAAGTATCTCCAGAACCTCTTCATTTCCAGCATCAATCTGCCACGCACCTTCGTCATTTAATTCATTTCCATTCATAATATTTCCAAGAGAATTATAAACTCTTCTCATAACAGCGACATTTTTGGCAAAACTCTTCTCTCTAGGTATTATCAAAAATTCCTGAAAGTCCGGCTTTCCCTGATTTGCGCTGTGCAATCCTCCCCCGATCGCGTTTCCAACAGGAACAGGGAATTTTTTAGCAGAGCGATTAACAATCTGCCATAACTGTTTTTTCTTTTCCTTAGCCAGCGCTTTTAAAATAGCAGATTCCAGAGCAAACAAAACATTAGCTCCCAATTTTCGCGCATCCTTAAATTTCAATTTTTCGCAAATTCTCTTCTCAACCTTAGCCAAATCCGCAAAACTATTAACCGCAAAATCAATCTTTAAATTATTAATAAAATTAACACAAAAATCAATGTTCTTATAATAGCTTGGAGTTTCGTGTCTGCCTTTAGATTTTCCGCTAGGGGAGGAAGCCGTCTGTCCATTGGCAATAATTTCAATAGTCTCTTCACCTCTAGAATCCTTTATCTTTCTAGCTTTCACGCTCTTTATAATCATCTCAATAACAGGCAATGAGGGTTTTTATATTTGCACAAGCTAAATCTTTTTATACTATTTATATATAAAAAGCTATGAGCTATCAGATAAACATCTTCGCAACACCCGAAATAGCCAAAAAGCGTAAAATAGATCTTACAGATTTACTAAACAAAGCATTCGCCCAGTCAGGCGATTTAGTAATGACTGTTTCAGAAGAAAAATTAGGAAAACCCGTAGAGTATCATCTATATATCTTCCAAGAAATTAGAAGAGGACAACCATACGCATCTAAAGGCTTATATTTAATTCCTCCAGAAGAGAGGTTTGGGGGTTCTGATGTTCCATTTTATAAGCCCATACAGGCAGAATCAGAGTTAGAAATGTGCCCCTCTGGAAAATTAGTCAGAGCATATCTAGGAAAAAATAGCGTTCTAGTAGCACTTAGAAACGACGAAAGAATGAAAGTATTTCTTAACTGGGTAAATAATCTTAAAGTTAACGATTGATTATTGCTCTTCGGTTGCACTAGGGGTAGCAACATCAACATCCGATTCAACATCATCTTCTTGAACAAGCCCGATAGCCTCTGCACTTGCCACAATATCTTTCTCCTCTTCTTCCTCTCTCGCAATAATCTCTGCATCCTCTACTTTTTCTTCTTTTATAGGCTTTAGTTTTTCAGATCTTTTCAAAGGCATAGGCCTGCTAATTGAAATAGGCAAGGCATTTTTGCTAAACTCTAATTCCGCAATTTTTAAAGAGTCATATTTCATTATTTTTAACTCCTCTTCAGAAATCTTTATCAATATCGGGGCATCCATGGCAACTTGCAAAGCCCTTGCTCCAGTTATTCTTGCAATTTCATATCTTGTAAACTGTCTCTGTTCCATCATTTGTGTTTATAAAAACTTTTTAAGTTTCTCGGTGAGTTCCTCAAATTTTTCAGGAAGTATTTGCATCATTTTAGCAATTTCTTCCTCTGTAAACTCCATTTCCAAGCTCTTCTGGCATGAATTTATTAGATAATCCTTGCCTTTCTTAGAAATGCCGAAAGTAACTTTTGCTTCGCATGCCTCTTCCTCTTCTCTTGTAGGGTCTAGAATAAGAGCATCTCCTAGTTTATAAAATGTAACCGAAATCGGAGCAATATCTTTAGCCAAAGGCAGCTTGTCTTTAGCTTTCTTCTCATAATCAACATTTCCATCTTTGTCTAGCGCAGGCATCATTGCACTCTTCAAAGCAGCAATTGTAGCAAGGCTCGCAGCATCAATAAGATTTCCATCATCATTTATAGGATAAACATCTATGAAGACCGTCCAAACTTTCTCTCCTTCTTTAATCACAAGTTTGTTAAGCTCTATCATTTCAGCTCCTCTTATCGCTCTGTCAATTAATCTAGGAAGCTCAATTGCATTAAACTTTGGAGGCCCAGCTTCAAATCTTGGCGAGGCCATAGGCAGAAAATCCCCAGAAACCATCAAGTTGCCCTTATCAAGAGAATCCGGATAAGGCTTATCGCCAGCCATCTTTACGCCAACAACAACTTCTGTTTTTCCTAACCTAACTCTCGCACTTCCCTCTGCGCAATTTGACACTTCATATTCAATTTTAAAATCTCTGCTATCTAAAAGTTTTCTTCCATCAAACCTCTTTCCTTGAGCAAACATTTTAGCAATAGTCTCTCTAGTCAAATTTGATATTTCCATCGCGCTCATTCTAATACCGCCTTCAAGGCTTTTTCTTGTATTTTATAAATTTCTTCGCACGCCTTATTAGCCATTTTAAGCATGTCGGCGATTACTTCAGGTTGAACCTTTCCGTCTAATTGCATCAATGTAAACTTATTTGAATTTGCAATTTTAGCAATAGCCATATCTGTTGCCCCCTCTCCATCTTTAAAGTCTTCTTCTGCCTTGTTCACATCAATTACAAGATCCTTGTCAAGTTTTCCTATTGAAACCGAGCATACAAGATTTTTCATAGGTATTCCTGCATGTGCCAGAGCCATTGAAGCAGCGTTTATTCCAGCCGTTCTTGTGCTAGCATCTGCCTGCAAAATATAAATTTGAACATCAACAACAGTATTTGGAAACTCTTTCAAATCCAAAACAGGAAGCAAAGCCCATTCTGTAACTTTCGATATTTCCTGCGACCTTCTGCTCGGCCCAGGTCTTTTTCTATCATGAACAGAAAAGCTAAGCAAGTCATAATTGCATCTCAATATTCCTGTTGCAGGATTTTGCATATGCTGTGGATGAAGCATTCTAGGCCCGTAAACTGCTGCAATAGCAACAGTATTGCCAAACGAAAACATCGCGCTCCCGTCAGCATTTGGGATTATTCCAACTTTCGCAGTTATTTTTCTTAACTCATTCGCCTTTCTGCCGTCAATTCTTTTTAATGCCATTTTATTTTTTAGCGAACCATTCCTCCACTTGCTCTGTCAATCCTTCAGTATGAACCTTATCCGCAACCAATTCAACAGCCTGTCTTGCTTTAATTTCAGAATCAACATTTTCTCCCCTTACCCATATCCATCCATTCTGTCCAACAGTTATGTCGCATCCAGTCTTATCTTTTATAAGGTTAATCATGCTTCCCTCTCTTCCTATAACTCTAGGCACCCTGTTCGGGCTTATATGGAAAACCATTCCGCCTTCCATTTTTCCTAAACCTTTGCCTTTCAAAGTTAAATCTATTCCCTTGCTTTTAACACTCCATATCTTCGCAGCAACTATGTCGCCTATACCTAAAAACTGATCCATTTCACTCTTATTTACAAATCTAGGAGACTCCATTAATGGTAAAAATGAGGAGCTTGCATAATCAATATCAATAAGCCAGCCGTTGAAAGTGACGTCAATCACTCTTCCAAGAATAACATTATTTCTTCTAGGTATAAACGAGCCAGTTACAGCGATAACCTTTATTATCCTTCCAGCCTCTTCAGCCAAGCCGAACCTGCTGGCAACAACATTATCTCCCTCTCTTCTCGCTCCGTCTCCTGGCAAAAAGTCCTCACCAGTCACAATTATCTCCCCAGGAACAATCGCCCTTCTCTTTTTGCCTTCGCTACTAGAAACCATTTCTTCTCCGGCTTCGTGTGCCTCGTTAATATCTTCTTCCATCATAATCGTAATTTCAATTAAAAGGCAGTATAATCGTAATAACTCTACTGTCTTTTTCGTTATTTTATAGAACTTATATTTTCCCCCACTTTTTAAACCTTTCTATAAATCACTTCAACTCTTCGCTCTGCACAGCCCCGTGAGTTATAGAATTAAGTTTGTCATAAAACTCCAACTGCAGACCCGCAGGTATATTCAAAATCGCCTGCAATCTGCCATCAGAAAGCCACTCCTCACTTTCCTTATAATCCTTCAACATTCCATAAACCTGCCCGCTATATTGTGCAGGGATAGTTAATTTTATTCTCTTAGTCTCTATCTTTATAGGAATTACATCTTTTAGTTTATGAATAAGCTCTGTTAGCTGCTGTTCCGCAGGCCTATTATCAAAATTGAAATGAACTTCTTCAGCAGCCCTTCTTATTCTTTCTTCAGTATAAGGCCTTCCATTCTGATCAACCGCATTTTTAACAACAAGATTAATCACCTGCTTTACTTTAGCCTCTCTTTCAGAATCCCTAAATTCCTGCGTCTTCTGCACCTCTCCAGAGACAATTATCGTCTTTGCAATTTCAAGAACATCAGAAGTCCCGAAAGCGTCCGTTAAATCCTTCCCCCCAGCAACAACACCTTTCTTAATATCCGAATAAATCTGCCTAACGTCCAAAGCCGCCATTATATCACCTTTTCCAGCTTTAATCTTTAAGGCTTCATCTAGATCAACATGAATCTCGTAATGCTTTCCATTTACCTTTATTCGCGCAACAACTTTCGCCATGTTATTTTAATAGAGTTTAATTATATAAAGATTGTTGTATATGAGAAACTTAACTTCTACTTAGTATACTTCTTCAAACTATCCCCATGCAGCCTGACAAGCTTTTCGTCTTTAACTTTAACATAAGCTACGTCAAATCTCTCGGTGTCAAAGTTTTTCCCTAGCAAGTCTTTAAATATTTTCATAGTAAATCTTATACCTTGCTCAACGTCAAAATCGTCTTTAAATTCAATCCTTAATATCTCCTTAATCTTCTCGTCATTTTCTCCTATCGCATTAGCCCTATAAGAAAAGAAATTTCCAGTAACATCGGATGTATAAAGATGCGCCTTTCCTTTATTAACCCCGGCTACAAGAAGTGCAACGCCGAAAGGCCTTACTCCTCCATACTGAGTAAACATCTGTTTTCTATCGGCCAAAGCGCGTATAATACTTATCGGCTCAATTGCTGTGCCATAACTAACTCTGTTTTGCTGGGCAAGAAGCTGCGCATTATCAACCAATATTCTTGCATCAGATAATATTCCCGCAGCAGTCAGGACAATATGTTCATCTACTTCAAATATTTTATTAGTGGATTCAGATGCAATTAGCTTATCTCTTACTCTTCTATCAGCAATTAATACAACGCCATCTTTGCATACTAGTCCGATACTTGCGCTTCCTAGTTTAACAGTCTTCTCGGCATATTCAACCTGCAATAAATGCCCATCGGGAGAGAACATAGTCGCAGCTCGGTCATAGCCCATTGCCTGATGCTGCATTTCCATTGGTATTTCCATTTTAGAATATATTATTTTTTAGGATACAACCTATTTAAGCTTTACCCCAATCCATTTATCGTCCCAGAAACTTTCAAAACTTTTATCTTTTCTTTAGAAACAGCAAAAGCCGCCCTTATTTTGTCTACAAATTCTCTATTAACCGCCAAAACAGTCCGCGAGTTAGACATAATAAATTCGGGCGCGGCGCCAGCCCATCCAAGTATGCCGATATAGTCTAAAATCATTTTTTCAACACTTTCCTTGCTTGCACTATCAAGAAGAAGATATCTTCTATTCATTCTCATGCTCGGTTTAACTTTTATCATGTCAAGATTCTTGAAAAGAAACCGCACATTTAAATGTGCGGGTTGAATCTTGAGCATGCAAAAAACTAACTAAATTTTTTTTCATGTTATCAGGGTTTTATTTGCTAATATGTTAATGCTCACCCTTATCGCATTGCTTTCCAAAGCAAATCCAAGCCCTTCAGAATCTCCAAGTTTGAAATTATTAATTCCAATAACCTTTCCCGAACTGTCTATCAAAGGCCCTCCAGAATTTCCAGGGTTTAAAGAAACATCCGTCTGTATATACTCTCTAAATCCATTCGGTCCAATTCTGTTTAAAGCAGACACAATTCCCTCGCTCACAGAAAACGACAATCCCAAAGGATTTCCTATCGCAATTACTTTTTTCCCAACCTGCACTTCATCAGAATCTCCAAGCTCAAGCGAATCAAACTTTCCTTCAAGTTTAAGCAAAGCAAGATCCCTCAATAAATCCTGCCCAATTAATTCTGCCGAATAAACTCTTCTATCATAAGTTAAAACTCTAATCTGCACAGCATCATCAATCACATGTTGATTTGTAACAACATACCCTTCAGAATCAACAATAAATCCTGTTCCCCCAGACATATCAGTTCCAATACTTACAACACCCTTAACTGATTCTTCTATTACTCCAGAAAAGTCTGCCTGCGCAGATTTTAGCAAGCTAATTTCCTGATTTATGTCCTTTTTCTGGTCAGCAAGCACATCCGATATCTCCGAAAACTTCTGCTGATTTTCAGCATCTCTCTCCTTTAAAAGATGAGTTATATATTTAGTAAGATTCTTATTCGTGTCATCAAGTTCAGTTCTTATATTAGAAGCCTGCAAGCCGAGAATAGTAAAAGAAGCTATCTGTATAACAAGCATTATTATCATCAGGCTATACAGGATATTCCTGTGTTTTTTCATTAATCAAAAAGCAAAAAACTCTATAAATACTTTCCTAAAAAGCTATATAAATCATCTTTCATTAAAAAAGGGATGTTAAAAATACACGCAATAGGAGGTTATAACGAAGTCGGAAAAAATATGACTGCTTTGCAAATAGACGACGATGTTATCTTATTTGACGCCGGATTGTTTTTGCCGGCAATTGTCGGTGTGCAAGAGAGAGAGAAAGTCCCAACAGAAAGAGGAATGCGTTCAATTGGAGCCTTGCCGGATGATCTTTACTTGGAAAAGCACAATTTAAGGGATAAAGTCCGCGCCATTCTTGTCTCACACGCGCATTTAGATCATGTTGGCGGAATTCCATATCTGGCGCCCAGATACAAAGCGAAAGTCTTAGGCACACCATTTACCATGGAGTTTCTAAAAACTCTATTGGAGGATAACAAGCACTCTTTGCCTAATGAAATTGTTAGAGTAAAGCCAAATGGCCATTATTTTATAAAAGGAAAAAAAGATTACAGGGTAGAGTTCATTAATATCACTCATTCAACAATTCAATGCGCGCTGATTGCAGTCCACACACCACAAGGAATTATAATGTACGCAAATGACTATAAGTTAGATAATTCCCCCGTTTTTGGAGAAAAGACTAACTATCAGCGATTAAAAGAATTGTCAAAGCAGGGAGTAAAGGCGTTAATTGTTGATTGCCTTTATGCTCCCGATGATAGAAAAACGCCTTCAGAAAAAATAGCGAAAGGCCTTTTAGAAGATGTTTTTTACACAACAGAAAATCACAAATCTGCGATAATTGTTTCAACATTCTCCTCGCACATAGCAAGGCTAAAAACAATAACCGAAATTGGCAGGAAAATCGGGCGAGAGGTCATATTTATGGGTAGGAGTTTAAGCAAATATGTAAACGCTGCAAATAGTGTGGGCCAAGCTCCATTTAGAAATCAGATTTATCTTGCATCTTTTAGAAAACAAGTAGAAAAAACTCTAAAAAGAATAAGTAAGGACAGACACCGCTATCTTATTGTCTGCACAGGCCATCAGGGCGAGCCAGGCGCAATTCTTGACAGACTTTCAAGAAATCAGCTCCCATTTAAGTTAAATAAAGATGATCAGATTCTATTTTCTTCAAAAACAATTCCTTCCCCAATCAACGAAGAAAATAAGCAAGAATTGGAAAGGCGATTAAAAAAATCAAATGTAAGAATTTTTGACAATTTACATGTATCGGGGCACGGAGGCAGA
>Ga0209542_10016800_pt1 | contig 12082 bp, 9 predicted proteins | sample RifCSPhighO2_01_FD_184028 | JGI IMG/M metagenome (GOLD analysis project Ga0209542, IMG submission 184028) | Soil microbial communities from Rifle, Colorado - Rifle CSP2_plank highO2_0.1 (SPAdes) (version 2) | ecosystem: Environmental > Terrestrial > Deep subsurface > Rock core/Sediment ...
ATTATGCGGTAGAGGGTTATGCGATTGAAAGAGAGCAGTTGGCTGGGTTTTTGAAAGAGGTTGGAGCGCGGGCCATTGAACCACAAGAAAAAGTGAAGATAACCAAAAAGGATTTGCCAACAGAAGAAACAGAGTATTATATTCTTACTGTATGAGTACAAGAAAAAAAATAAAAACACATCATGATTCAGATAAAGCGCGCGCGCTTGTGGCGTTATGCGTTGCATGTGTAACTATTGTGATTATTGGTTTTTGGGTTCTTTCCTTAGGCACAGCGTTTGACCGTGTTGATGCTGAAGCGCGTCAAAGTCCGGATGATAATTTTTGGAAGACAATAGCGCAAGAATTTAAATCACTTACCTCATTAGGAAGTACTGTCAAAGGTGTGCGCATTGAAGGAACTGCCACAGAAGAAGATCTCTTGGAAATGGAAGAACAGGTCTTTGGGAAATCGATTAGCCAATAATCAAAAAAGTGCGTGATCTATGCCACGGAAAAAACAAGAAGAGTTTATGGAAGATGCGTTTACCGGAGTCGGGAGGGTGGAACCACGCTCTATTACCGATGAAATGAAGACATCGTATTTGGATTATGCGATGTCTGTTATTGTTTCACGCGCTTTGCCTGATATTCGCGATGGACTTAAACCTGTTCACCGAAGAATTTTATACGCGATGTGGGATATTGGGTTACATGCTCATGCAAAATATCGAAAATCGGCAACAGTAGTTGGTGAGGTGCTGGGTAAATACCATCCCCATGGCGATTCTGCGGTATATGACTCTCTTGTGCGTATGGCGCAGGATTTTTCAATGCGCCATCCATTGGTTGATGGTCAAGGAAATTTTGGTTCCATGGATGGCGATGGCGCGGCAGCCATGCGCTACACCGAGTGTAAGCTCACTCCTATTTCTGAAGAATTATTAAATGATATTGATAAAAATACTGTTGATTTTTATCCTAATTACGATGGTTCGCAAAAAGAACCCAGACCGTTACCCGGGAAGGTGCCAAATTTTTTAGTTAATGGGACTCTTGGGATTGCGGTAGGAATGGCTACGAATGTGCCACCGCACAACCTGGCTGAAGTATGCTCTGCTATAGCGTATGTTATTGATCATCCTGATGCGTCTATTGATGAAATTATGGAGTATATAAAAGGACCTGATTTTCCTACAGGTGGCTTGATTTATAATACCGAAGATATTAAACAAGCATACGCAACGGGCAGAGGCGGTATTGTCATGAGAGCGCGCGCTGTGATTGATGAAGAAAAGGGGAAGCACCGTATTATTGTCTCTGAAATTCCGTATCAGGTAAATAAGGCAACATTGATAGAAAAAATCGCAGAACTGGTTCGCGATAAAAAAATTGAAACAATATCCGGATTGCGTGATGAATCAAACAAAGATGGAGTGCGTATTGTTATTGAACTAAAAAAAGACGCGTATCCGCAAAAAGTTTTGAATCAATTGTATAAATTGACATCTTTGCAAGATAAGTTTCATGTGAACATGCTGGCATTGATTGATGGGATTCAGCCACGGGTGCTTACACTGAAGATGGCGCTTGAAGAATATATTAAGCATCGGAAAGGGGTTATCAGACGAAGAACGGAATATGAACTCGCAAAAGCAAAAGATCGCGCGCATATTTTGGAGGGATTGGTAAAAGCGCTTGATCATATTGATGCGATTATCAAGCTGATTAAAGCGTCGGCAGATAGGAATGATGCCCGTGAACGCCTGATAAAACAGTTCTCTTTTTCCGAGCGGCAGGCGAATGCGATTCTTGATATGCGCTTGCATCAACTGGCGAACTTGGAGCGGAAAAAAATAGAAGATGAGCTAAAAGAATTGCGTGTGTTGATAGCGGAATTAGAATCAATTTTGGCGAGCGAAAAAAAACTTATGGCCATTGTGAAGTCCGATCTTGCAATGCTTTCAGAAAAATACGCAAACGCGCGACGGACCGAAATTGTGCCGCACGCTCTTGGCGAGTTCAAGCAAGAGGATTTAATTGCAAAAGAAGAAGTTGTTATAATGCTAACTCGCGATGGGTATATTAAACGTATGCCACCTGATACTTTTAAGTCCCAAGGCCGAGGAGGAAAGGGTGTAATTGGGCTGACAACGAAAGAGGAAGACAGTGTGGAAGAAATTATTACAGCAAATACTCATTCCCAGCTTTTATTTTTTACAACAAAAGGCCGAGTGTTTCAGCTTCCGGCATACGAGGTTCCTGTTTCGTCTCGTACCGCAAAGGGGCAGGCAGTGGTAAATTTTCTTTCATTGCATCCGAACGAAAAGGTATCTGCTATTGTTTCGATGGCAGATGTAAAAAAGGAAAAATATTTTGTTATGGTAACAACAGAGGGGGTTATTAAGCGCGTTGAAATAGCGCTGTTTCAGAATGTGCGCAATTCAGGGCTGATTGCTTTGACCCTCCATGGTGAAGATCGTCTTGCTTGGGTGAGAACATCGAGCGGGAAAGACAATATGATGTTAGTATCAGCTCATGGCCAGGCAATTCGGTTCCATGAGACCGATGTGCGCGCAATGGGAAGAACAGCCGCCGGGGTGCGTGGTATGCGGCTGAAACAAGGGGATACAATTGTGGGGATGGAGATTATTCGTCATGAAGAGGAAAAAGCGCAATCCCATTATTTATTGGTTGTTACCGAGTATGGCAGTGGTAAAAGAACGAATACAAAAGAGTATAAAGTTCAAAAAAGAGGTGGGTCAGGCATAAAAACAGCCAATGTTACAAAAAAAACAGGTGCTATTGTTTCTGCGCGTGTGGTACCTAAGGATTTTGCAGATGGCGCCATAAAAGGCGATCTTGTTATTATGTCTTCCCATGGCCAGGTTATTCGGTTGCCGCTTAAAAGCGTGAGTGTGCTTAAACGCGCAACACAAGGAGTGCGGTTGATGCGATTTAAGGATGCAGGGGATACTATTGCGAGTGTTACGCTTGTGTAGCTTGTGTTTTTTGTATATTATTTGTATAGTAGTCATTACTTTTTTATGCCAAAACGAACCTATCAACCTAAAAAGCGCAAACGTGTAAAAACCCATGGTTTTCGCGCGCGCATGGAAACATCTTCAGGTCAAAGGGTGCTCAAGCGCCGTCGCGCAAAAGGGAGAAAAAAGATCACTCAAGTATAAATACACGTGAGCGTATAGGGGCTGTCGCCGAATACCATATTTGGCACAAAACCCCAAATTTCGGTAAATTTTTTTGAAAATTTTTTCGCTAATGTATCCACATTACCTTAAAAATTGTTCGAAAAAATTTTCTCGAAATTTGTAATTTTTTGCTCAAAAGAGCATTCGGCGACAGCCCCTACAGTAAAAGCGTCCCTTGCGGGCGCTTTCATTATCTCTATGTTGTCACAACCTCACCGCTTGCGCGCTCGGCGTGATATTGATCGCGTTTTCAAACAAGGTATGGTTTTTCATACGAGTCAATTGACAGTGCGCGCGCTGTTTTCGCGGGGCGCTCAGAGCCGTGGCACTGTGGTGGTATCAAATAAAACCGCTAAAAAAGCAGTAGACAGAAATAGAATAAAAAGGAAATTGCGGCCCATATTGCGAGAGGTATTTGCTCAAACAAAACGTCCTGTTGATATTATTCTTATTGCAAAGACATTGGCGAATAAGAGTGATTTTCAGCAATTACACGTATCTGTTTTTTTTGCGTGTAAAAAAATGGATATTCTATGACACAGCGTTTTTTTCTTGCCATTATTCGTGTATACCAAAAAACGTTTTCACTGGATCATGGTCCTTTGCGAGTATATGTACCATTTGGCCAGTGCAAGTTCACCCCCACGTGTTCTGAATTTACCTATCAGGCGATTGAGAAATATGGTATAGTGAGCGGGTTATGGAAAAGTGTACGCCGTATCATTCGTTGCCATCCATGGAGTAAAGGAGGAGTTGATAATCCGTGATATAAAAATTTTTAAATTTTAAATTTTTCGCGAGGTGCTATGTTCACAACCATTTTTTATCAACCAATATTTAATGCCTTGGTGTTTTTGTACAATACAGTTCCTGATATCGGGATCGCGATTATTTTATTGACAGTGATTATTAAATTGGCGCTTTGGACATTGAATAAAAAAGCGCTTGAATCGCAAAAGAATCTTTCACAGCTTCAGCCGAAAATTGAAGCGCTCAAAGTCCAGTATAAAGATGATCGCAAGCTGTTGGCGGAAAAGACCATGGAATTATATAAAGCCGAGAATATCAACCCAGCATCTTCGTGTTTGCCTCTTTTGATTCAACTTCCGTTTTTGTGGGCAGTATTTAAGGTATTTCAGGACGGGTTGTCTAATAGGAGTTTAGCATTGGTCTATTCGTTTATACAAAAACCGGAGAGTATCAATCCAATGGCATTTTACGGATTTATGGATTTATCAAAACCCTCTATTCCTCTGGCCATTGCCGCAGGCGCTGCGCAATTTTTTGCCACAAAAATGCTTGTGCACACGCGGCAACCAAAGATTTCTACAGCAAAAGATGAGAGTATGGCAACAATGATTAACAAGCAGATGATGTACACCATGCCGATACTTACTGTTGTTATTGGCTTCACATTGCCCGGAGGATTATCCTTGTATTGGTTTGTAACAACACTCCTTACGATTGCGCAACAGTATTTTGTCTTGAAAGATATTCAAAAAAAGAGTTTGTAAATTGTTTTATTGTATTACAACTGTTACTTCATTCGTTTTGTAGCTGATATTGTTAGTATCAACAATATTTGCGTAAAGGATATATGTGCCAGGGGCAGGAGCTGTGCGCCACGTGGTTGTTGCCTGTGGCGTCGTGGGCTCGCGTGTGGAATCAATAAAAAAAGGGACTTTGTTTTGAGTTGAGTAATAATAATTCACGCGCTTTACTTGCGCAGGCGGGGAGACCGTAATAGTGAGCGTGAGCGGGAATGATGATTTTGGAATAGCGCTTTTATCAGTTGGCGAAAGCCATAACGCTGTAATAAGAGATGTTCCTGCGGTGGGCTCATTTTGCCCTATTAGTTGAGATGGTCCTTCGTAGATAAAAGGAATTTCAACAGACGTGTTGTTATCAATATCATCAAGCGCGGTAATGCGCAAAATATGTTCGCCTTTACCAAGGCGATCAAGGGTAAGCGTGCGAACATAGGGGGCTGATCCCACAGTATCCCATAGAACTTCATCAATACTATATTCAACACGAGAGACACCTCGGGGCGCAGAAGTTGCAAGCGAAGGAGTTAATTGGGCCTGTTTGATAGTTGTATTTGCTGTTGGCTCATATACTGTCAGAGACGGTCTATTTTGAGCAGTATGCAGATCATCTGGCTCGGTTGGGGCTGATTCATTTGAGGAAACAATATTATTTTCTTTTGCCCAGCGCGCAACTGCTGTTTCCCACTCAGTATATTGAGGATCTTTAGACGGGTCGTTTGGCGCATCTGCTCTTGGGTTATCTTTTTGTACATAATGGAGGATGGAATGGACATCTCTAAATGTTTTTTCTTCAACAAATGAGAGCGGGGTGAATTCAGTTGCTAATTTTCCTGACGCGCGGTCTATTTTTATTTTTCTTTCTCCTGATATTCCATCAAGCACTGGTTTGCCAGTGGTAACTTGTTCTGGTGTAGGGAATGGTTCAATTGGCGTATTGGCAAGCGCGGATCTCATAAATGTATTCCAGATAGGAGCCGCGAGCGTACTACCACCTTCACCTTTCATTGAGGTGTTGTCATTATTGCCTACCCATACGCCTGCGGCGAGTGATGGCGTGTATCCGATAGTCCATGCATCTTTGTAGTCATTGGTTGTGCCTGTTTTTGCGGCGACTGGCCTCCCGCCGATTTGGAGGGCGCTGTTTGCTCCAAAAATAAACGCGCGCGCTTGATTGTCGCTTAATACATTTGTAATGAGCTGTGAAGTTTGAGTGTCTAATACTTGTATTGGCGATTCTTTAAATTCTTCTAATACGTTGCCGTCAGGTGCCTCAACTTTGAGTATACCAGTAATGGGATTACGTACGCCTTGATTCGCAAATACCGCATATGCGCCTGTATGTTCTAATAGTTTGATTTCGCCTCCGCCAAGCACAAGCGCAAGTCCATAGCGGTCAGGGGCAGTCAAAGTTGTGTATCCAAGGTTTTTCGCAAAATCGGTTGCTGTTTTTACCCCAACAAGGTGGAGCGTTTTAACAGCGGAAATATTGAGCGACCCTTGCAGCGCTTGGCGCATCGTAACAGGTCCGTATTCTTTGAGTGTGTAATTTTTAGGAGCATATTGACTGCCTGGGCGCGGATCAAAATCAGTAACAACATCATATAATATAGTTGAGGGCGTATATCCTTTGCGGAACGCGGCCGCATATACAATGGGTTTAAATGATGATCCTGGCTGGCGCGGCCGTATGGTAACGTTCACTTGGCCGTCAATATCTTGGTTAAAAAAGTCGCGCGAGCCCACCATGGCAAGAATATGCCCTGTTTTAGGGTCAATGGCAACAAGCGCCGCATTCGACCCGCCACTTGTTTCGATTTTAGAAGACATGTCGGCAATTGCTTTTTCAGCCGCTTGTTGTTTTTCGTAGTCCAGTGTTGTAATAACTTTCAACCCGCCTTGTTCTACCACGGTTTCGCTATATTTTTCTGAAAGCAGTTCTTTGATATAAAACACAAAATGAGGGGCTTCAATTTTATCAATGCGCGGCTTAAATTCAAGCTCTTGGGTATGCGCGTTCTCAAATTCATCATCATTGATATATCCTTGGTCATGCATGGCTTTGAGTGTTTTTTCTTTGCGGCCGATGAGTTCATCTTTATGTGATCCGTATGGTGAAAAACGGGAAGGCGCGTTGGGTAACGATGCGAGCAGTGCGGATTCCGCAATAGTGAGCGATTGTGTGTCTTTGCCAAAAAATGTTTGGCTTGCCGATTGAATGCCATACGCGTTTGACCCGTACGGGATTTCATTTAAATACATTTGTAAAATTTCATCTTTGCTGAATTTTTGTTCTAACTGATGCGCTAAAATAAGTTCTTTTATTTTGCGCGACAGTACTTTTTCTTTGGTCAAAATTGCGTTTTTTACCAATTGTTGGGTAATAGTTGAACCACCCTGACCGGTCAGGTCGCCTGATGTAACATTACTAAAGATCGCGCGAATAATGCCAAAATAATCAAATCCTTTGTGTTTATAAAAGTTTTTATCTTCAAGCGCTATAGCTGCCCATTTTACATAGTCAGGAAGCTCGGCAAGCCGCACAAGAGTGCGTTTTTCTTCGCCATGGATTTCGTATAAAATATGCTCGCCTGTTCTATCGTATATTTTTGTTGTTTGCGGTATATCGCGGTCAATCAACCTGTTTGGGTCTGGGAGTTCACGCGAATACCACCAAAAAGCACCAGCAGTAAGCGAGATACTTAATAATAGCGCAATGCCTAAAAATGGGACGCATTTTTTTATCAACGCAAAAATGATGCGTCGTTTGTGAGTACTCTGGGGGGTTCTTTGGGGAAATGTTTTTGTTGCGCGAGGGAGTGAGCGGGCAGGGAGATTACGCCATGAACGACTGTGTTTTTTCATACATTAAAAAAACGAAAGGAGGAGGAAATTTTCAATTGTCAATATAAAACGAATGTGATATTGTTAGTGTATCAAATACAATAAAAGAATGGTAGAGGGCTACTTTCATACTGTATGACAAAACGAGAAAAAATTGATCAATTATTGAGTCGCGGGGTTGCCGAAGTTATTGTTAAAGACCACGTTCGCGCGCGACTTGAATCAGGCAAAAAATTACGCGTGAAACTTGGTATTGATCCATCTGGCGCTGATTTGCATATAGGCCATATGGTGGTATTAAGAAAATTGCGTGAATTTCAGGAGCTTGGGCATCAGGCAGTGCTTGTTGTTGGGACATTTACCGGTCAGATTGGGGACCCGAGTGGCAAAGGTGAGGTCCGCAAGCCCAAAACAGAATCAGAACTCAAAAAAAATGCAAAGTATTATTTAAAGCAGGCGGAAAAAATACTTGATGTTAACGCTCTTGAGGTGCGGTATAATGCCGAATGGTTATCTCCCATGACCTTTCGCGATGTAGTACGGCTTGCCTCAACATTTACTGTGCAACAAATGTTACAACGTGATATGTTTCGTGAGCGCCAAAAAGAGAAGCGAGAGATTTATTTACATGAGTTACTGTATCCCTTGATGCAAGGATATGATTCTGTTGCGCTTAAAACAGATATTGAGCTTGGCGGGACTGATCAGACATTTAATGTACTTGCGGGACGGGCGATTCAGCAGGCATATGGCCAAAAGCCGCAAGATATTATAACTGTGCCCATACTTGAGGGCACTGATGGAAAAGAGAAAATGGGGAAATCATTGAATAATTACATCGGAGTGCTTGAAAATGCAAAAGAGATGTTCGGAAAGGTGATGAGAGTGCCAGATCATTTAATTGTAAAATATTTTGAACTCGCAACGTTTGTGTCTGACTCTGAAATTCAAAAGATAAAGCGCGTGTTAAAAAAAGGAGAAAATCCTCGCAATGTAAAGGCCCGTCTCGCAAGTGAAATTGTAGGGTTGTATCATTCCATGCGCTCTGCAGAACAGGCAGAAAAAGAGTTTAATAACATATTCCAAAAAAAAGAAATGCCATCTCATATGGAAGAGGTTGTTGTATCTCAATCATCGCTTACTATTGTTGATCTATTAGTTGTCGCTCATTTTGTTGCAAGTAAATCAGAAGCTCGGCGCATGGTTGAGCAAGGGGCAGTCAAGATTGATTCTCGCGTGATAACGCGTTACGATGAAATAATTTCGATCCGCAACAACAGTGTTGTACAGATTGGAAAACGTAAATTCGCGCGCGTCAAAATGGCGGTATGAAAATATTCTTGTTCATAAGTGTAGTGGTATGGCTTGGCGCTTTTAATCTCGCTGAAGCCGTTGATGGATCAGTGAATGTTGGCATTTTTATTGTGAATCCCGCCCGCACCGCGCATGAAGCAAGTGGGCCTGGTGTGATTAGTTTGGATTTGATGCGGCAAATTTCAGCGCGGACGAATTGGTTCGTTGTGTTAAAGGGGGAGACATCTCCTTTCGCCCAGGTGTTTGTTTTGCAAAATGGCGTCAAAGTTGGAAGTGTACAGGCAACAGCGGCAGGAGAATTTGAAGCCGGCATTCATAACCCTCAAGCAGGAACATACGAATGGAGTGTATTTGTGCGCGATCAGCTTGGGCTGGAAAGCGCGCGCGTATCGTTTCAGGGCGAGGCGCGAGAAGGCACGACTGTGGTATTTGAGCCCATTATTTCTCCGCCAACGTTCTATGGCGTTATGGGAGTCAGTGGTGTTGTGTATCATATCGGAGGAACAACGATTCCGGGCCGTGGAGTGTTAATCGAAGTAAAGGATAAACAAGGGAATATACAGAGTAAGGATTATAATATTGTCGCAGGTCCGGATGGAAGATGGCTAAAGACCCTTGTTATCTCAACATTGCCATATGGAGAGGTTGTGTTGCACAGTAGCGTTGAGGTTGAAGAGGGGAAAAGCGTATTTTCTCTTCCTATAGAGGTTTATTTTCAAAAAGAGGATCAGAGTAAGCAGGATTCTGCGCCTGTTCCTGTGGAAGAAAAGGAAACAACTCAACAAGTCATGCAAAATCGCAGTAAAGTTCCTTCTACACTCACCCAACCTTTAGAGAGTCCTTTCCTTGAACAGAGTGATGATTGCAAAGGCGATTTTTGCTCCTTACCTCAAAGTAATCCTGTGGAGAGTATCGTAAGTCGTATTATCAAAGATATCTTTTCTTTTGTAAGAGAGCTTATTCGTATTATTATTGAGCGTGTGATATGGGTAGGGGAGAGGATAAAGTAGGTGGGGTGTGGATGAATTACTATGTCTTTTTGAAAAATGGGTCTATACTATGTAGATACTATTTCTCTATGAAAAAAACTATTCTTTTGAGTGTATCAATATTTGTTGTAGCTATTCTTTTTGGTATCATATCAGAGGCAGGATTAAGTTACGCTCAAACAACTGACGCGCTTTTGGTAACACTTTCTGTAACCGCAGAGCTTACATTAACAGCGCCTTCTGATGTAGCGCTTTCAGCAATCGCTGGAATTACTGGAGGAGCTTCTACTGGTACTGCAACATGGACAGTGGTTACTAATAATAATGCTGGTTATACATTGCATCTTCACGCGGCGGCCTCGCCGGCTTTAGTCGGCGCTACGCAAGGCGACAGCATCGCAGATCTTACAGAGGCATCGGCTGGGGTTCCGGACTACACCTTTGTTGTTGATGATGGGAATGCCGAGTTTGGTTATACCGTAAATACGACAGGCACCACAATTGTTACTGGCGAGATTGATGCGTCATTTAAGAATGATGGGGCGAGCGCGTGTAATACTGGTTCAACTTTCACTGATGCTAACTGCTGGATCAGTACGAACACATCTGGGACAAAAGAACTTCTTGCCACCACCACCGGCGAGACGGCGGCGACAGGGTCAGCAATCCAGCTTAATTTTCAGACAGAAATAGACCCGCCAGCGAGTGGTACGTTTGATGCTGATGGGTTTGTCATAGAAGATACCTATACCGCCACGCTTACCATGACCGGTACTATGATTTAGTATATTATGTTGTTTTAAATAGGTCATTTTTGTATGAAAGGAGCTAATGTGTACAAGAATATCGTAGGGTTTTTTTTAGGAGTACTGATGATTCTTTCATTAGCGCCAACAGTGTATGCGTATCGCGTTGAAGATGTTGATGTATCCCCAAATAATAATGATTTTGTATTAGGCCCCGGGAAAACAGAGTTATTGCTTGACCCGGGCGAAACAACAAGCAGAGAACTTCTCATTTCTAATCGGTTAGTAAACCCCATGCAATTTGAGGTGAGTATAGAGGACTTTGCTGGCGGAGATGATCCTAAAGACCCTGTTGTTTTGTTGGGCGATAAACGCGGACCCTATTCATTAAAAGATTATTTAAAACCCGAGGTGCTGTCTTTTACGCTTGAAAGCGGCAAAAGAATGGTTTTGCCAGTGAAGATAGCAATACCAAAAGATGCTGAACCGGGTAATCTTCTGGGAGCAGTGCTTGTACGGACAAACCCGCCGAAAAATGAGTTAGAAATAGAGAAAAACAAAGCGCGGGGGCAAGTGAGAATAGAATCACAATTAGGAACGCTTGTATTTGTGCGCGTGAGTGGCCCAGTAAAAGAGGAAGGCCAAGTGACAGAAGTAAAAACACCGCAAAGTTTTTATTCCGGAGGTGATATTCCGTTGCAAGTTTTTTATAAAAATACTGGTGATGTTTATTTAGTCCCGTATGGTGTGGCTGAGATAAAAAATATGCTGGGAAGTGTGGTGGGGGAAGTGGTGATAGACCCATGGTTTGCGCTTCCGAGCGCGACGCGGTTTAGAGAAGTAAAATGGAAAAGCGGCATGGTTCGTTTTGGCAAATATACTGTTGATTTTAAAATAAATCGTGGGTACGGCAATGTGGTTGATGAAAAGAGTTTAGTAGTGTGGATTATTCCGTGGAGGACTGCGCTATTAGTATTTGCCGCGATATTTATACTGGTTTTGTTGATTCGATTTTTGCATAAGCATATTAAGCTTCGTGTGGCATAGTTTTTTATGAAAGAAAGTGTGTTCGGGAGCAAAACAGGAATATGGCTGTTAGGTTGGTTCCTAATAGCCGTTTTTGTCATGAAGGGGTTTGCTCTGTCAGCGTCAGCGCAAATGGAGAGCGCGAGTTATAAAATTCAATCTGACGCGTTAAGCGCGAATGGCGATATCATTACTTCGGCCGGCTATAAGCTTAATTTTACAACAGGTGAAATAGCAACTGGTAAAGGGAGTGGCTCATCATATAATATTCATGCCGGATATCAGCGAATGCAACCCGGGACTATTACATTATCAGCGCCCGCTGATGTAACGTTTAGCGCCGGACTTGGCGGGGTGACTGGCGGGCAGAGGGAGGATACAATAGTATGGACAGTAACAACAGATGCCGCAGCTGGGTATGAGTTGTA
>Ga0209542_10016801_pt1 | contig 12081 bp, 15 predicted proteins | sample RifCSPhighO2_01_FD_184028 | JGI IMG/M metagenome (GOLD analysis project Ga0209542, IMG submission 184028) | Soil microbial communities from Rifle, Colorado - Rifle CSP2_plank highO2_0.1 (SPAdes) (version 2) | ecosystem: Environmental > Terrestrial > Deep subsurface > Rock core/Sediment ...
ACGCGCTAACCTATGTGGTTTGCGCAGGAGCGTGTAGCCGAGGTAGCGCTTGTCGTTCGGATCGGTGATGGGGTTTGCCAACGGCCCCTCACGCTGACTCGACGGAGCGCCGATGATGACGACGGGAGTTCCGCTGTCATCCAACCCTTGGATGACAAACTTTTTGCCGTCCGCGTCGTGACAATCGACGATTGCCGAACCGGCGCGTGTAGCCATGGACTTTTTCTGACAGATGTCGCGAGAGACATCGGAGCTCGGGTAGTGGGCCAGTGTCCAAGCCGGACCCTCACCCGTGCGGATGTCATGCTCCTGTGCTCCCTCGAGCTCTGCCTCCACCAACTGTTGTCGGAGATCCTTTACCGTGTCGTCCCGCATCCTGTTACCCAGGATCACGGCGAGCCCGATGCCAACTACGAGACCGATTGAGAACTTCTTCATATGGCACCCCTACACTTTCTGACTGAGTAATACATCTTTATTTTTAGAAAGTCAACAGAGGCTGGAAAATCATAAACTATCTGCTATACTGTTTTCATTATGATTATCACATACCACGGCATGGATTTTTTCAAAGTTAGTTTCGGTGACACGACCATCGCTGTCAACCCTATTTCAAAGGACTCGAAATTCAAGAGCACCAAATTTGGAAGTGACATAACCCTCGTTTCCCTAAACAGCCCCGAACATAACGGAGTGGATATAACATCTCGTGGCGAGAAAGAATCTTTCCTCATAAAAGGGCCCGGTGAGTATGAGGTCTCCGGAGTTTTCATAAAAGGTTTTCTGTCGTATTCGAACTATTCTTGCCCAGAGCAGGCTGGCTCAAAACAGCGCAGAATCAATACTATATATACTGTAGCGCTAGAGGGCATGACTCTCGGTTTCCTCGGGGCACTAGGAGACAAAGAACTTTCTGCTGAAGCGAAGGAAGCGATAGATGGTATAGACGTGCTTTTCGTACCTATAGGCGGTAATGGTGTTTTGGATGCTACGACTGCACATAAACTTGCCGTGCAATTTGAACCGAAACTTATAATCCCAAGTCACTTCGGCGAAGTTGGCGACAAAAATGCTCTGAAAACTTTTCTCAAAGAAGCCGGAGAAGAAACAGTAAAACCGGCAGATAAACTAACTTTGAAGAAAAAAGATCTTGATGGAAAAGAGGGAGATGTGATCGTGCTCGAGGCAATATAAAAATAATTTTCAATTTCTAATTTACAATTTTCAATCAATTCTCAATGTTCAAACGTTTGAAAATTAGTTTATTGTAAATTCAATGAAAATTGAAAATTGAGAATTGAGAATTGAAAATTGTAAATTTTACTTTCCTATGTTCCAACTTATAGAAAAACTTAGACAAAAGCCGGAAAAGACAAAAAAGTACATAGCTTTTTTTGTAGCCTTTATTTTGGCCGGGACCATTTTCGTAATATGGCTGTCGGTTATTGTTCCAATCTGGAGGAGGGATCAGACTGAAAAAAATCAAAACCAAACAGTCGAGCAAAGTCCGATAGAAAGTTTGGGTAGCACTTTTTCTTCCGGTATTTCAGCCATAAGCGAACAGGTCGGTACAATAAAAGAGCTTGTATCGTCTCTCTCCGGCCTTGCGACCTCAACTGGCGCTACAACGACTGATTCTACACAGTAGAGGTTCAAGAAAAATTGCTTTGAATTATGGCTCGCAATATGTTATAATAGAGTCACTTATTTTTATTATTTATGCCTAAAAAAGATACGGAAGAGGCGAAAGTGCCGGGACGAATCAGTGTTATATCCCAGGAAATAACAGACGAAATGAAGACCTCTTTTATCGACTATGCCATGTCGGTTATTACCGACCGCGCTCTTCCCGATGTCCGTGATGGTTTGAAACCGGTGCATCGCAGGATTCTCTACGCCATGAACGAAAACGGCCTCTCCGTTTCCGGTAAAACCCGAAAATCGGCGACCGTTGTCGGTGCCGTAATCGGAGATTATCACCCTCACGGCGATGTTGCCGTTTACGATTCGATGGTCAAAATGGCTCAGGATTTTACCATGCGGTATCCGCTTATTATTGGTCAGGGAAACTTCGGTTCTATAGACGGAGATAACGCCGCGGCGTACCGATACACCGAGGCAAAGATGTCTCGTCTTGCCGGCGAACTTTTGAAAGATATAGAGAAAGAGACTGTAGATTTTCATCCGAACTATGACGGGACAAAAAAAGAACCGTCCGTTTTACCGACACGCGTGCCGAATCTGTTACTCAACGGAACTTTGGGCATTGCCGTCGGTATGGCCACCAACATCCCTCCGCACAATCTTGGTGAAGTGATGGATGCCGTCATGCACCTCGTCGATAACAAGGACTCGACCACGGAGGACCTACTTCAGTTTATAAAAGGTCCGGACTTTCCCATAGGCGGGGTGGCTTTTGGGGCAAAAGACATGTCGCATGCATATGCGAATGGAAAAGGCGGAGTGGTTGTGCGTGGAAATGCCGAAGTAGTTGAAAATAAGGCTGGTGGTTCACAGATTGTCATTACTTCTATTCCGTTTCGGGTGAACAAAGCAAACCTGATAACTAAAATTGCAGATTTAGTTCGTGAGAAAAAATTAGAAGGGGTCAAAGGTTTGCGCGATGAATCAGCAAAAGATATTCGCGTCGTCGTTGATCTCAAAGGCACTGCCCATCCACAAACAGTTCTGAATTATTTGTATAAACACACACAACTTGAAGAGGCGTTCCATTATAACATGGTGGCTCTTGTGGACGGGGTGCCTGAAACCATGTCACTAAAGGGTATTCTGGAAGAGTTCGTGGCTCACAGAGTGACTGTTATCCGACGCAGGACAGAATATGACCTGAAGAAGGCGCTTGAGCGTGAGCATATTTTACTTGGCTTGAAAAAGGCTTTAGATCATATTGATGCAATCATAAAACTAATAAAAAGTTCGAAAGATACTCCTGACGCCCACAAGCGCTTGATGTCAGAGTTCAAGTTCTCGTCGATCCAGGCCACCGCTATTTTGGAAATGAAGCTTTCTCGACTTGCCGGACTTGAAAGGAAGAAAATTGAGGATGAACTCAAGGCAATCCAGGAATTTATAGATATCATGAAAGCCATTCTGGCTTCCCCAAAAAAAATTCTTGGAATTATAAAAGACGAATGCAAAGAAATAAAAGAAAAATACGGCGATGATCGCAGGACGAAAATAATCAAGGGTGGAGCACAAGTGCTTTCCGTTGAGGATTTGATTCCGGACGAAGAAAATGCGCTCGTGCTTACTGCCGGAGGATACATAAAACGTACGAACCCAGACGAATTTCGAAAACAAAAGCGTGGGGGAGTCGGTGTGGTTGACTTGGACACAAAAGAAGAAGATTTCGTGACTATGCTTCTTATCGCTTCGACCCACTCCGACCTCCTCTTCTTTACTGATAAAGGAAAAGCATATCAAACAAAAATGTACGACATTCCTGAAGGTCGTCGAGCCACGAAAGGCAAATCAGTCATGAATTTCCTCCCACTTTCCGAAGGAGAAAAAATCACATCCATTCTCCCTATGCCGAAGGAGGTCAAGAAATCCGAATCATCTCTCATGATGGTTACAAAGCAGGGTGTTGCCAAAAAGTGTGCTACTTCCAGTTTCCATGATGTGCGAATGTCCGGAATAATTGCTATTAAACTGGATGACGGCGATGCTCTAGTTTCCGCTTCTTTCGTCCATAAAAAAGATACGGTCATGGTTGTGACGGAAAAAGGCCAATCCATCCATTTCAAAGAATCCGATATTCGAGAGATGGGACGAACGGCTATGGGTGTTCGTGGTATCAAACTTGGCAAGGGGGACAAGGTAATTTCTGCCGAAACGGTACCGAATGAACTCAATAGCGCAACTCTCATGGTTATTTCTCAGAACGGATACGGTAAGTGTACGGATATAGATGAATACAAAGTTCAAAACCGAGGTGGTTCCGGTATCAAGACCGCAAAGGTTACTCCGAAGACAGGCGTTCTTATCTCTGCAAAGGTATTTTCAAGTGAAGAGGCAGAAGTGGTTGCTATTTCCAAAAAATCTCAAGTTATCCGTGTCGACGCAAAAGAAATCCCGGTCCTCGGTCGCCAGACGCAGGGAGTTAGGGTCATGAAACTTCGCGATGGGGATTCCATCGCTTCTCTTATTTGTTTATAGTGCTCAGGTTTTTTTCACGAATCACCACAAGAGTACTTCTAATTTCTAATCGCTTCGCTCAAGAAATTTAGGTTGCTCATCGTCTAAAATCCTCACAGCCTCGTCATCGTAGTTTACTACGCCTCCGAGTACTGCTCGTATTTTATACGCGACCTTCGCGAAAAATTCTCCGAGCTATTTTTCAAAATAGACAAAGTGATACTTTTAATATAATCTCTGATTAGAAGGAGAAGGCACTATGGCTGTAAGACCTGGTGAGCTGTGGTTGTCCGAAGGGCAGTTGGCTCGCGTTGCTCGTGTCGAGTCTCAGATTGATATCTGCCTTCGGAAAAATCACGAGACTGGTGTTCACGTATCAACGCCGGTTCGTCTCAAGCATGTTCCACACGAACTCCTCTTGGTGGTTGCTCAACGATACCGAGAGATTGGATGGAAGGTCCAGTTCACGAGCGACGGCTTTATTTTTTGGACCTGACCCATCACAACAAGCAGAAGTAACGCAAGTCCCGAAGACCATCGAGGTCTCTCGGGACTTCTTTGGTTTTGTGGTGATTAATGTCAAGGGGAGTCCTTGACACAAGAGAGAGTTAGGGTTTCTTCCTCAAAACTTTTTCTATCTTCAAATAATGATTTAAGTAAGCCTGTGTGAACTATTGGCAATTTTCTTTCAATATAGTCACTATAACTACTCCAAGTATAATTTTGAGGATTTTTTACTAAGTCATCTCTTACGGGATTCATGTGAATATAAGCTGAAGTCCACATTAGTTGTGGATGTGAATCTATGATGACTGTTTTGAAACAGTCTTGAAACACATGGCCGACTCTTTTATATTTTTTATTTATATACATTGAAAAGCTGGTACATATTTGAGAGATTATCTTTGATATAGACGTTTCTCCATCTTGCTCGATCAATAAGTGAAAGTGGTTAGGCATTAAACAAAAAGAATGAAGTTTAAACAGTTTTTTATTTGCGCTGATCCTAATTCTTGAATATGGGAGTGAGAGCATCTTTTCTTTCTGTAACTCTTTTTCCTCAAAGCCCAAAGCTAACCCTAATCTAAAAAGAAAAGCTTTATAATCTTGTTCATCAAAAAATATTTTTTCTTTATTATTTCCTCTATTGTAGATGTGCGCAATTGTTCCAACCCCGAATTCTTTATAGTCTCTTTTTTTCATTATTATATTATGTCAAGGACTCCCCTTGACATCAATTCTCTTGTACACAGTTTTTTATTAAATGGTTTTGTACTATAATGTATGTATGTTCTCCGACCCGGTAAAAAATGTCGAACAATGCGGTATTCAAGCGGGCCAGGAAATCGCTGATTTCGGCAGTGGCGCTGGACACTATACCATAGCTGCATCTCGAGCCCTCATTTCTACCGGTCGTGTTTATGCCGTTGATGTTCAACAGGATTTGCTGACAAAACTAAAAAACGAAGCCACTCGCTCCGGCCTTTATAACATAGAAGTTATCTGGGGTAATGTAGAGAAAATAGGCGGAACAAAGTTACACGATAACTCGATCGACCTCGTTTTTCTTTGTAACCTACTATTCCAACTGGACGATAAAGAAACAGCCATAAAAGAAGTGAAACGAGTTCTCCGTCCTGGCGGTCGGGTTTTGGTCGTCGATTGGACGGATTCTTTCGGGGGACTCGGCCCAAAACCTGAGGCAGTCGTCAGAAAGGATGTCGCCATGTCCGTGTTCTCTAAAAGTGGATTTCATCTGGATAGGGAAATTAGTGCGGGTGCGCATCACTATGGCCTAATCTTCAAAAAATTATGATCCCGTTAGAGATCATTCGGTTGATTTACTTATGATATAATCATAATGATTATGGTCGAAATATTTTTACAAACAGATAAGTTGGTACGGAAATGCCTCAGTAGAGGGATTTCCTATCTCTAACGGGATGAGTAATTTCAAAATCGCCGTAATCGCAATATTTTCAGTCTCTATCGTTGTGGGTGTGGCTATTTTTGCACTGTCTAAATCTTCATCCGGTACCGGATCTGCTAACCTTGTCGTCTGGGGAACAATCCCACAAGAAGCTTTTGAGGCGGCTTACCAAAATTCCTCTATAAAATCTAATAAATTAATTGTTGTAAATTATGTAAAAAAAAGTGAAGCTTCCTTTGACGCTGATTTTGTCGAGGCCCTAGCAGAAGGTAGAGGCCCAGACATAGTCATACTACGCGATGATTTTGTATACAAAAACAGTAATAAATTATTTACTATTCCTTATGCAAACTACAGTGCTCGCACTTTCAAAGACACATTCATTGAAAACGGAGAAGTTTTTCTGGCTCCAGATGGAGTAGTAGCCCTGCCTTTTATGGTAGACCCTTTGGTGTTGTATTGGAATCGAGATATGTTTTCGAACAACAAAGTTGCCAAGCCTCCGCAGTACTGGGACGAAATTTATTCCTTGATTGACAAAATCACGCGCAAAGATAGCAACGCCAACGTTTTGCAGTCGGCCATTGCTCTCGGTGAGTGGGGCAATATAAACTCCGCAAAAGAAATTTTGGTCGCACTCCTCCTCCAGGCCGGCACTCCGATAACCGCCCGAACAAACGATGGCGCCACCTCTGTTCTTAATTCCGCGTCTGCTGGTCAAGTCATCGCCCCGAGTGAAAGTGCCGTAAATTTTTACACTCAGTTTTCTAATCCAACATCTCCTTCGTATACATGGAACCGCTCTCTACCGTCTTCGCTCAACATGTTTCTTTCGGGCAACCTGGCTATGTACATAGGTTTATCAAGCGAAATATTCTCGATTCAACAAAAGAACTCTAACCTCAACTTTGATGTGACATATATGCCCCAGATCAAGGATTCGGCCAAGAAAATAGTTTTCGGTCGGATGTACGCTCTTTCCATAGTAAAACAATCACGGCAGATTGCCGGGGCGTTTCTGACCGTGAATGCTCTTACAGAAGCTGGAAGTCTCAAGGGAATGGAAGTTGTGACCAGTCTGCCCCCAGTTCGTCGAGACCTACTCTCCAACAGGCCGACGGACGCATTCCGAAGCGTTTTCTATGATTCGGCTCTCATCTCGCACACATGGATAGACCCGGATTCGAACGGCAGTTCGAAAGCCTTTCGTGATATGATAGAGTCAATAACCAGTGGCCAGTCGCGCGTTTCTGAAGCTTTAAGCAACGCCAACAGTGAATTAAATTTGGAGTTCAAATAAATGATTACGGCGAATATAAAAAAATCACAACTGGCCATGTCGCTCATGATTTTGACTGTTTTTTTTACTCCATTTTTTGTGATAGCCCAGGGCGCCAGTAGCAATACGGGCATTACATATGAGTGTGAAAAAGATGGGCCGGTTGATTCCAGTGGTAATGTCACAAAAGTTTATGGTGACTGTGATTTTACGGATGTTGTCAATGCAATAAAAAGAATGGTCGACTGGGGAATAATATTCGCTCTACAGTTTTCCGTCATCGTCATTGCCTATGCTGGTTTTAACTATATGATTTCCGGTGATAACGCCAGCAAAAGGGCGACAGCCAACAAGATGCTTCTGAAAGTAGCTATAGGAATCGCTTGGATTATAGGTGCCTGGTTGGTTGTGACATTGATTGCCAATGCTTTATTAAAATCGAATGTTTTAGATGTTGTCCCTCTTGGATAATAATTATACAATTATGATGATGAATCCCGTTAGAGTTTTAGATAGTCTGTGTAGTGGTATAATATAAAAGATAGATAAATCGATATCTATCAAACAAAATAAATTATGAAAAACTCTAACGGGATGAAAAAATTTAAAATAGCCTCGATGCACTTAATAGTCCTCAGTTTTTTTATAGTACCGTTTTTCATATACGCACAACCAACACCAACAACACCACCAACAGTTGTTGTGAAGATTGAAAACCCGTTTGACTGTGGTTCTGCCACATGTGATCTAATGTCTCTTATTACGGCAGTTTTAAATAAAATAGTCATGCCGATAGCCGCCGTAGCCGTGGTCATCTGGATTATATGGGCCGGTTTTACATACCTTATGGCCAACGGAAACCCGACCGAACTGAAAAAGGCCCACTCGCGACTCCTGTGGTCACTTATCGGCGCAGGCATACTTCTCGGAGCCGCCGGCATCTCGGCCGTGATAGAGAACACCATAAAGGGATTAATCAAACCCTAAAAGTATGACAAAAGCTAATGTAAGCAAATATTTTATACTGACTACAGTTTTTCTGTTTCCGACATTTATTTTAGCTCAAGGCCTTGACCTTAGTGCCGCCGGTACCAACTTCAAGACGGTAATCTATTATGTTGTCGATGTCATCAACATCCTTACTCCAGTTCTTTTCGCCATAGCTTTCATTATTTTCTTTTGGGGAGTGTCGAAAGTTATTCTTAACTCTAATAAGCCGGAGGATAGGAAAAACGGTAGAAACTATATGATTTGGGGAGTTTTCGTTTTGTTTGTACTCCTGTCTTTTCAGGCTATTATCATCTTTATATCAGGCAAAGGAGTTTTGGATATTGGTGGTAGTGCAAGTCCCCCAGATGTACTGCTGAAGACAAAGTAGCAGAAGCGTTTTTATAGTAAATTAATTATAAATAATCAGAATACGATGATAAAAGATATAAAAAGAAACCGACTAGTCTACGTTCTCTCGACAGTGGCCATGATTTTCATGCCGGTTTTTGCATTCGCGGCGCTGGGAGGGATTAAAAACCTAATCACCGCCGTGGCCGGTATTTTGGGTGATGTTATACCGGTTATATTCGGTTTGGCTATGATTTACTTTTTTTGGGGAGTGTCTCAGTTTATCCTACACGCCGGAGATGCAAAAACTCGTGATGACGGCAAACAAAAGATGATTTGGGGTGTCGTCGCTTTATTCGTCATGTTTTCTATCTGGGGCATCTTCAGGTTTATAGGGGATGCTCTGGGTATAAAATGTACCACAGCTACTCCTTGTAATATCATCATACCGAAGTAAGGTCGTTATCCACAAGTGCTTGTTTTTTGGCTTTTTCTATATTATAATTTATCCATTACACATAATTAATAATAATTTAGTAAAAATATGAAAAGAATCATTTATGCCGCTTTAGCGTTTGCCCCAGCTGTAGCCTTTGCCCAGGCTGGTAACCTTAATAATATTACTACACTAGTTGATTCTGTAGCAAAGATTGTTGGAAAGATTATACCAATAATGTTTGCCCTAGCTATCATATACTTCTTCTGGGGTCTTATACAGTTTATTCGTTCAGCAGGTGACCCAAAGAAAGCTTCTGAAGGCAAGAGTATTATGATATACGGTGTTATAGCTATTGCTGTTATGATTTCTGTTTATGGTTTAGTAACGTTCCTCCGAACATCTTTTGGTGTGAATGATACCACTGTCCTTCCGATTCCTACAGTAGATAAACTCGGCTCATAATCGAGGTTCATAACTTAGATTTGACATGACAATAGTTCCTTTCCTGTACAAGGTAAATGACCTTATTCTTAATCCGCTCATTCTTCTTGCGTTCGGAATATCCTTCGTTTACTTCATATATGGCGTCATCAAATTCCTCAATTTGGATGCTGCTGATAAAAACCGGAAAGAAGCAAAGGACGCTATAATATGGGGAATAGTAGGAATGGTTATCATGTTTTCCGTCTACGGTATTATTAAATTTATTTTGGTCACCTTCGGTATAACTGGACTGAATTCGGATACAAAACAGTTCATAAAGCTCCCTTAGAGTTTTTGAAAATTCCCCGCTTCACGGCGGGGTTTTTCATATACGAAAACAGAGCCACGCGATTCTCTCCAGTTCCTAGGGATACCCTAGGGTGGAGAGCCTCGTGGCTCTGGTGTGTTAGGAGATGGTGACTTTCACCGCCTCCTCTGTTCTAGATCGGAACTGCGCTCGTCGCATCATGATGATTCGCGACGGAATCGGCTTCTCCGCCACGTCGTCACGCTCTACGACGTGGATTTTTCCGTACTCGTCCTCGTACCGTAGGAGGATCTTGCCGTGAGGCTCGATCATCTCCCCGTGCATGGTCGGTACCCACTCAGAGTACATGTCTGCCGGAGCGACGACGTCGTACGGCAGGGTAGGTGCGGGTGGCGCCGGCGGATGAGTGGCAAAATACTCTTGCCGAACCCGCTCGTCCTGCGCCGGTTTGTCCACCGTCCAGTACTTCTCACCGAGCCATGGCGTCCAGCCGAGGACCCGAGTGAACAGAACGACGAAGAACAGGGTCACTGCGACATTCCCCATCCTGTCCTTCCAGACCGGCCTGAGCTTTTTATAGCTCATGACGACGCAGAACATCACGTGAAGCCAGAACACCTCATTGAGATGCTCTGTCACCTTGGCCCATACCCAGTTCGGGTAGAGGAGCCAGAGGGTGATGTCAAACATCACCACCGTGACTGCCACAGGCAGGACGACGCCGTCTTTCCACCATTTCCCGGTTGCCCAGGTCTTGATGGCTGTCCACTGTGCCTGCCACCAGGTCGGTGTTTCGGTCGTTACACCGCCCGCCCGCCGCGCTCTTATGGCCGCGGTGATTCTGGGTCCGAAAATCTTGCCCAGAATAGCTAGGACGACGATCACAACGATTACCAGAATATTCTGTGACATCAGACGGTTCCTTTCTGGTTTGTCGCCTTGTTCAGCATCTCTTTGATGCCGGCGAAAGCCGTGAATAGTTCACTTCCGGGGATGATGCTGAAATCAGCATTCTCCATGGCTTTGGCTATCGTTTCCATCCAGAGGGCCACCTGACCCTCGGGAGTTTTGGCCAACTTGGCTAACTTGGCCGTACCGATAGCCTCTGCCACGAGCATCATCTTCCGCGCTTCCGCGGCACCAGCTCCTTCGTCGATTCTCTTCTGCTTCTCACCAGCCGCTGCGGCTTTCACCGCCTCAGCTTTCTGTTTGGCTTCCGAGACGCCGACGACAGCCTTGTTCAGGTCGTGAGAGAAGATGAAGGGCTTAACGAAAGCATCGACGATTTCCACGCCGGTGCCTGACGTTGCTGTGTTGATAACCCCCTTCAGCTTTGTGTTGGTGACGGCGATTGTCCCAAGAGCCTTTGCGGGCGTCATGGTTGCAAACTCGACACCAAACAACTCGATAGCCTTGTCCTGCAAGATCTTCCGAAACGCGTCGACGTCATCGTAACTTGCGAAGAATGTCGTTGCGTCAGAGATTTTCCAAGACACCACCACCGGGACCTCCGCAACCATTTCAATGTTGTAGGGGTCCTTTTTTAGTTGGACGTCATCGTCCGCCCTAGGACTTCCGAACTTCACCCGAATCGGCGGTGACATGCCCGGCGGGACCGGATCCGTGTCCACCTTGGACCTGAAGATCTGTTCCGGTTCCCGCGGTAGTTCATCCTGGTACCTCGTGGCCCTCCCTTTTCGAACGCTCACCGCCCCGAGAGGCGCAAAGTAGAATCCAGGATTGAGATTACCGAGAGGAGCTCCGAAGACAAACATAGCTGCGACTTCGTCGTTCCCGACGGTGCCGAAGCTGAGTATGGTGTAGGCTAGTACGAGGCCCAGGAGGATTGCTCCCGGGTTGATTCCCCACACCACCACATCTTTCATCATCAGCACGAAGCCGAAGATGAAGAGGGAGGCGAGGAACATGATCACTACTCTCATTTGTGTCTCCAATCTAGAACGTCAACGAACTTAGAATCCTTGGCCTCACCGTCTAATGACAGTATCTTGGCTCTGATAACAATTTTATCACACAAACATATAAAAGTCAAGTTTTTCGTAATGGTTCAATAGCTTGGACGCAACTAGGTATAGAATGTCCAACATGTCATACACAAAGAATCCACACATGCCTAAGGTGCGTAGAGATGCAGCAAATATGGTGTACAGAGGTTACACTCCGAC
>Ga0209542_10016802_pt1 | contig 12081 bp, 12 predicted proteins | sample RifCSPhighO2_01_FD_184028 | JGI IMG/M metagenome (GOLD analysis project Ga0209542, IMG submission 184028) | Soil microbial communities from Rifle, Colorado - Rifle CSP2_plank highO2_0.1 (SPAdes) (version 2) | ecosystem: Environmental > Terrestrial > Deep subsurface > Rock core/Sediment ...
GAAGCCGTTCTTTTATCTCAAAAAACGCTTCACGGAAAGCGATCACCTCTTCCCCGCGCAGTTCCGAACCCGGACGGAAATCAACAATTCGTTGGTATTTCCCGTCCTCCGCGTAGCCGACTCCCAAAAGAGTGTCAGGACCATCTTCGTGAACATCAATCCCCGCCGTTCCCGCAAAAACCAGGGCATAGGCCCAAAGAATTAAAACCATCGCTATTACCGCCACTCCTATTCCTATTACTACTTTTGCTTTCACAGTCGTTGCCGTTGAATTCTTCATTTTTCTTCCCCCTTTGTCCGCCGTAGCCTTGGCATAGGCGGGCTTTCTAGCCATTGGCCGGTTAAATTGATTCATCTTCCAATCCACCCATCTGCAGCCATTCCTTATACCTCCTTTCTTTAACGGCTACTTTAAGCTCGTCTAATGGCAAATTACGCAGTTCTTCAATCTCCTTTTGATAAAAATCAATTGTATAATTATCAATGCTCCCATGAATCGGCGAAAAAATAGAAAACGCGGTTTTGCTCACTCCTTCGTCAGGAATGAACAAAAGCGACTTGGAGCTTTCCAGACCGGTGCGGCTAATTTCTGAAACGCGTAAAAACAAGCATGTGTATTCTCCATCGTGCTTGTCTATCCAGCCCTGAACTCGTTTCAATCTTTTTCCATCCCAATAACCATCATCAAGGTTTCCGATCAAAACCTCTCCTTCCGCCTCAAGAAGCGCAAAACCTTTTAATCCAAATATTTCCGAATATATTTCTATGTACCTCTGGAACTTCTTATCCTCTCGGAACATATTGTCAACTTTATCGCCCAGATACGAAGCGATATTTTCGTTTATGTCAGAACTTTCATGGAATCTTTCTTTTAATTCCTCAAAGATTCCATTAGACAAGAACAAATCAACTCCTCCGCCTTTAATCTCTTTCATTTTTCTTCCCCCTTTGTCCGCCGTAGCTTTTTATGCGTAGGCGGGCTTTCCGGCCATTGGCCATTTGTTAAGATTGTTGTTTTTTTAAAAGAACCAAAGATTGTTTATTGTATCTCAAATTCCCGAATTTGTCAAGCCCAAACGACAGGGCAAACGACTAATATAGTCTTGACAAAAATTTTATTTCGTGTAATATGTATAAGCTAATTGTTCATTTACTTAACAACCAAACAACAAGGAGGGATAAAAGTGAAAAAAATATTCAAAGAAGAAGATAGAAGCCATGCGTTTCAGGTGATGTTCGACTGCATGATGAACGGTGAAATGAAAATCTTTCATAAAGTTGTAGCTGAAGCGCGCAAAAAAGACATACCCGAAGAGTACATAAACGGGCTGGAAAAAAGCTATGAAGAATATGTCGGCATAGCTACGGAAATGTTCCGGGAATTCGGAGAAGAATTCAGCATAAAAATAGTGCGCGACAGGATCCCGCAAAATCTTTGGGTGAGACTCCAAAAAGAGGCTTCAAATGACCCTGCGACAAAAGCGCGATCATTGAAAACTCTGCTTACCCCATGGAATGAAGCGCAAATAAAAGATTTTCAAAGAGAAGTTGATCATAAAAAGAACCAAACCGATACAATGTAATCACTCACTGCTTCCGCTTCGCTAAAAGGGCTATTTTTATTTTAATAGCCCTTTATTTTTTTTGAATTTGACAAAACGCAAAAAAACAGGTATACTAATATTAAAATTATTAATATTAATGAAATATAATTATGAGCGAATTTCAAACATCACCCGAGGAATATTTCGAATCGTTCAAGCAAATATTAATAGATAAATATCAGTTGAATGATGTCGATATTAAGGCGGCGGAAAAAAGATTTATTGAGTTGACTAAAGTTGAACAAACCATGAAAGATGCGGAGCAAAAATTGTTAGCAGGAATGGAGCAGAGAGTTTCCTCAATCACCGACAAGGAGGGATGGGTGCAAAAGGTAAATCCGGACGCTGGAGATATTTACAAAACTCCGGAAAAACCGGATACGAATTAAAATATCCCAAAAAAAAATATTAAAAGAGCCGAGTACTCGGCTCTTTTTTTAATAAAATAAACCCTCTTTGCAAAAATTACGCAAAGAGGGTTTTTTAATATTTATCAGTCAGCATTTACATTCTTCATTCAAACAATCAATAAACTCAACTTTGTCGCTAAAATGCCGAATCCCAACCGATTGTAATATTTCAATATAAGCGGCAATGCTTCCCGAAACGCAAACGACTTTTTTCCGTTCGTCTTCCGTCAATGATTCAATAACGCGAAATCCGTCCGCCGTCTTATCAAGCCGTGGCCAGGAGCTGAAATTCATATCCAAAAGGATAATGTCCGGGCATAATTTCCTGATCCACTCAAGCGCCTGTCCCCGGGAAGACACTTCTGCGGGAAAAATCGGCACAAAACCGATCTCTTCAATCAGCATCGCCTCAACCATAGCGTAAGACTTTTCATCCTCAATAATTAATACTCTCTTATTTTTTTCATTCTCCATTTTGTTCTCCCTTGCCCGCTGTGGTTTTATGCGTGAGCGGATTTTTGTTAGATTATTATTGGCTGTATAAAGAACATTCAAATTCTTTCCAATACTACACGCAAAACGCTTTTTAGTCAAGGGTATGTAAAAAAATAAGGGAGAGTGCAAAGATGCAGCTCTCCCTTCGCAAATAACTTTTTACAAACCTCTCCGCCTTGGACGGAAAGATCTCTAAAAAGGGGGAAGTTTTGTTAATGAGAACTTCCCGAAAACTCAATTTTCAATCAATGAGAGGAGATAAACTTGGAAAAATCATGGATAAGGAACGGCAACCTGATATAGTCAGGATCATCAATGTGGCTGTATCCGCTCCGCAACAACTTTGCTGACTTTTTCCAAATCGGCAAGCGGAGCCTTAAAAGGTCGTATACCTTTTTGCCCTTATCAAGATCAGTCATTACTACAACATGGGTGTAGTCGCCTTCAAAGATCTTGTCTTCTGCCTCCTCTGTTCCGCAGGCCTCGCCAATCTGAAACAGATCACCGATGACCTTTCCCATCGCAAAATTTACGACATCGTGCTCCGACACAAACAAAACCTTTAAATCTTTTTTCTCCATTTTCAATCCTCCCTTGTCCGCCGTAGCTTTACGCGAAGGCGGGCTTTTCGTTATTTGTCAAGAAGAAGGCCCAATGCCCTCTCCCAATTTTTGCTGTCCTGTACAAATCCGGCGACCTTTTTACCGGTCGCCTTTTCAATAGCGCCAACCAAGTCGGTAGCCCAAGTCGCATAGTGATGATCAATATTGCTGCAAATCACCACAGGAATTCCGGCCTCAAGCGCCTTGTAAACTATATGAAGTCCGCTCGCGCCCTCCGGACTGCCGCCTTCGCGAACCGGAAAATGCAGATCAGTCAAAATCCCGACCAATCCTTTGCCCTGATACTTTTTTATGGTATCAACAGCGTCCTCATTGGTAGCACAAGCCAATGGCATAAATCCTTTCGCCATCACCAGATCGCACGCCTTTTCCAATTCCTCGGTCTTGTCTTCCACTACAATGATTTTTTTAATCATTTCAAATCTCCTTTCTTAATTTCAAGATTGCACTTATTGCAAATTACTGGAAAAACTCCAGAAGCCGGAACATGAAATATTACACCATCAATTTCAACGAACTCCTTATGCGGTTTTACTTCCGAATTACTGCACATACAATACGCTACTGCAATATCATCTGATCCATATGTTGGCACTTCATTACTATTTGCTTGTGGCATTTTTCCTCCCTGTTAATTGTTTTATTGTAAAGAACAGTCCCCTCTTTTCACAGACTTCCAAGCCCCAGCGCCTGAAAGTCTTTGAAAAGGGCCCTACTAACTTCGTAGGGCGGAAGAAGCATAAAGGAAGAGAATGCCGATCAGTATGGCTCCGATACCGCCAATCCATGCGGCTATGGTAAAACTTTTTATCATCATATTATATGGAAAATCCAGCGTGGAAGCGTAACCCGCATTAATCATGCCCGTAAAGAAGCATGCATATCCGACAGCTAGCATTCCAGCCACAACAAAAATCAAACCACCAATTGCATAATAAGTTTTCATTTTTTCTCTCCTTTTTTATTATAAAGAACTTCCGAGGAGTCTGCTTGATTGCAGTTTTATGCTCCCTTTCAGAAACCACTCTGTCTTTATCTCAAATGATTTCTGAAAGAGGGGCCATAAATTTTGTTTTATGGCCGCAAAACAATTGTCCGCTTGTTAGGCGCTTCGGAACTTCCCCGAAGTATTATTGCCCCTTTTAATGACATGGGTTGGTCTAAAATTATCAATAATGAGAAAACCATAATTCTTGAAACTTGTCCTTGTTTTCTTCTATAAATTTTCTCCCTTGCTTATATGCATCTAACCCAGTAAAAATCTCAAACATTTTGAGTTTCTCATAACCAGGGAGTTTATAAAAATCGGATAAGTCCTTCAAGAACATACCTGATGCATCGGCTACTACTGCTACTCTTAATTTTTCCATTAAATTCCTCCTTATTTTAAATTGTTGTTATTTAAAGAACTTTTTTTGAAGCTCACAAGCATTTTTGAGCTCCAATCGGAGAATTCACCACACCGGGCGGTAAACCCTCCGATTGAAGTTCGTAATTGCCGTTTGGTTTTAAAGGATTTTTGTTAACCCGATGTGTCAGTATATACTACTATTAAAATCTTGTCAAGACCCTCTGACAAGTTTATCATAATGTTTAATTTTATAGCTTATTTTAGCCAAAATAATAATAAATATACTTGTAATACTTAATTTATAAGGCGTATATTCATTAAAGTTATCCACAGTTATTTGACGCTTTGTTAGCACCCCTTGACAAAAATAAAAATATCCCCTATACTGGGGATTCTTAGTTCTTTCAATTAATTAAATATCAAGCGCCAAGGCGCTAAAAACAAACGCGAAAGGGGGTGAAAAGATAATGATAATCCAGGAGAAATATAGGCGTATGTCTCCTATTTTTCGAAAAAAGGAGAAAAAAATGAATGGTGGCTAACATAAAATGGAAGATAGAGTTTTTTATTTCTTCCGCGCTCATCGGTCGTTCTGATTTTTTGTCGACGCATATTTCGCGCTGACAACAACTGTTGGAGCGAGTTTTTGAAAAATTTCAGGACGACAAAAAGGGGTCGCGCTTTTTACAAGCCGACCCCTTAATTTATTTAACACTTATGTGTTCAATGTCATTCCGCACTTGACGCGGAATCTATGCGTAAACTGTTTAGATTCCTGCTTTCGCAGGAATGACCCTGATATGTTAAAAGTCAAAAATTAACAGTTAATCCGCTTCCTTGTCGTATTTCTCGGCCGCCTCCCAAGCAAGATTGAAAATAGATCGCAGTGTGTCAACAATAGTATTATTTTCTATAATTACTCCAACAAACTTACCTTTTAATGAAATCATTGCCACTTTATTGTCATAAAATAATATATCACTGTGAATGGAGAATTTGTCGCCAGGAATAATTCTTATTTCTGTAATGTCTGGAAGGAAAACTTGGTTGCGCTTTCCTTCTTTTCTAACATATATCGCACGGGCGTGTATTTTCCTCTTTTGGCGGAGATCGCGACTTTTTTGCAAATCTTCTTCTGAAAAAACATTCTGTAAGTCATCATGAGAATATACTTCCTCAATTTGTCTATCTTTTGAATCTAAAAAATCTTCCTGAATCGCCTTTAACCCTTCCTTGCCTTCAAAAAATCTGACTTTGGGCCTTTCTCCGGCTGTGTCAAAAATGGTTTTAAGTTCTGGCAAATATTTCTGAAATTCCTGTTCCTTGTTTTTTATATTCTGCTCTTGCTTGCGGAGAAGCCTCAAAAGCTGCTCCGGATTTTCGGCCATAAAATATGTTTTTTTGTCTTTTTCCAAATGGCTCATCAGCCCGTCTTTGACCAGCTTTTCCGCGATCACATAAGTGGTAGCGCGATTAATCCCCGCGTGTTTGGCGATTTCCGCCGGCGCGGCCTCGCCCAATTCTAACGAAGCCAAATACACTTTGGCCTCTTTTTCCGAAAGCCCTAAATCCTCTAAAATTTTTTCCAAAATACTGGCCATAAATAAATTATATCACGAATCTTCAAAATCAAAAATATTAATTCCGAATTTATTCAAACTTTTGTATAAACTGCGCAGAGGCAGCCCGATCACGCTTGAATAACATCCGGATATTTTTTCTATAAACACATCGCCTATGCCTTGGACGGCAAACGCTCCCGCCTTATCCAGCGGTTCGTCAGTTTTGATGTAATCGTCTATTTCTTTGTTTGATAATTTACTCATTTTCACCAGCGCTACTTCGCAATCCAGCAATTCCTTTTTGCTCCCCGCGTCAATGACGGCCAGGCCGGAATATATTTTCATTGTTTTGCCGGACAATGTCCGGAGCATTTTCCGCGCATCATTCTTGTCTTTCGGTTTCCCGATTCTTTTTCCGCCATATACCACGAAAGTATCGGCGCCGATCACGATTCCATTTTTAAATTTGCCGGACACAGCCCTGGCCTTGCCAAGCGCCAATGTCTTGGCCAAATTTTTATGGCTAAGCTTTTGGATCATATCTTCCTCAAAATCGCTCGGCATCACATCAAAATCAAGTCCGATCTGCCGGAGCAATTCTTTTCTTCGCGGCGATGTGGAAGCTAAAATAATCTTTTGTTTCATAATATCTTTCAAGTATATATTATTTACTTTCAAATAAAAAGGCCCGCGTTTTTTTAAAGCGGGCCGAAAGCGTTTGAGTCTTTTAGCGATCTTGCTATTTACGCAAGATTTGCTCATTTATTTAATTAAGCTCAAATGTCTTTTTTATATCTGAAACATCTCTATAAATTTTACCTAAAGATATTATTTACCGCAAATAACAAAACCCGCCTAAATCTATTCAGGGCGGGTTTTATTTTTTAGTATTTTGGCGAGCTTTATCCTTTATAACCCGTGCCGGCCGGAATGAGTTTTCCGATGATTACATTCTCTTTTAATCCGCGCAATTCATCTACTTTTCCCGAGATGGCGGCATCAATCAAGACGCGCGCTGTTTCTTGAAATGACGCGGCGGAAAGGAAGCTGTCGGTGGTCAAAGAAACTTTGGTGATTCCCATAAGCAATTCTTCGCCGACCGGTTCTTTTTTATTTTGCTCCCGGCAGGCTAATACCGCTTCTTCAAATTGCGATCGCGTCACTAAATCTCCGGATAAAAGTTCGCTTTCTCCGGCATCTTTAATAAAAAAGCGAGAAAACATTTGCCGGACGATTATTTCAATATGTTTATCATTGAGTTTCTGCCCCTGAGAAAAATAAATGTATTGAATCTCTTTGATGATGTATCTTTGAGCGGCGATTTTACCGCGTAAAATGAAGAGCTCGTGAAGATCCATGCTTCCTTCGGTCAATTGCGCTCCAAGCTCTACCAAATCACCATTTTTCACCCAAACCGTCTCGCTCGGCATCAAAGCTATTTCCAAAATTTCGCCATCATCGCTTTTCTTTATTTTCAAAACGCGGGAATGATCATGTTCTTCAATGCCCATTATTTGCCCGCGCGCCGGGGAAAGAAGCGCTTTCCGCTTAGGCGCCCTGCCTTCAAATAATTCTTCAACTCTGGGCAAACCCTGCGTAATGTCTTTACCGACCACGCCTCCGGTATGGAAAGTCCTCATTGTCAGTTGCGTTCCCGGCTCGCCGATTGATTGGGCCGCGATGACGCCGGCGGCCGTACCTAAAGCGACCAAACGATTATAAGCCAAATCATACCCGTAGCATTTTTGGCACAATCCGCGCACTGTTTTGCAATTTAAAACAGAACGGATATGCGCTTCTTCAATGTGGGATTTTTTAATCTTTTCCGCCATCTCGTCAGTCACCAATTCGCCTTTTTCCAAAAGCGCTTTGCCTTTGGCGTCTTTGAGATCCGAAGCCAAGACCCGTCCGACAATCCGGCCGATCAAAGCGCCGCCGACATCTTCGCTGTCTTTTTGCGTAATAATGGTTCCTTCTTTGTCTTTGCAGTCCTCTTCGGTGATGATCATATCCTGCGACACATCGACCAAACGCCTGGTCAAATAACCGGCATTAGCCGTGCGCAAAGCCGTATCGGTGAGACCCTTGCGCGCGCCGTGCGTTGAAATGAAAAATTCCAAAACATCAAATCCTTCTTTAAAATTTCCCTTGACCGGCAATTCTATGATATCGCCGGAAGGCGAGGTCACCAAGCCTTTCATTCCCATCATTTGCGTCACCTGCGCCCAAGTGCCGCGCGCTCCCGAGGAAACCATTGAGTAGACCGAGCCGCCCACTTTCAATGATTTTTTGGAAACATCAGTCACTTGGTCTTTGGCGCGATTCCAAACTTCAATCACCTTGCCGTGCCGCTCGTCATCGGTCAAGAGCCCCTCATTGTAATGATTGGCTATTTCTTCCGTTTTATTTTCCGCGTCTTTTAAGATAGCGGCTTTTTCTTTGGGCACATCCAAGTCATCCATTCCCCAAGACAGTCCCGATTTGGTCAAATACTCAAAGCCCAATTCTTTAAGATTGTCCAAGAGAACGCTGGTCGGCTCAAATCCGAAAATTTCCAGCGAGCGCGAAACCACGCTTTTTAAGGCGCCTTTGTCCATCACCTCATTGACAAAACGCAATTTAGCGGGCAGCACTTGATTGAAAATTACGCGGCCCACGGTCATTTTCTCTATTTTGGATCCGATTTTCACGAGGATTTCCTGCCGCAGGCTAATTTGACCGAGATTATAACTCAAGATCGCTTCTTGTTCCGATCCGAAAGCTTTTGGTTTTTCTTCCGGTAACAGGGTGGTCATATAAAAACAGCCGAGCACGATATCCTGGTTGGGCGTCGCGATCGGATCTCCGGTGGACGGCTTCAATAGATTATTTTTGGAAAGCATGAGCTCGGCCGCTTCTTTTTTAGCCGCTTCGGAAAGCGGCACATAGACCGCCATCTGATCGCCGTCAAAGTCGGCATTGAAAGCCGGACAAACCAGCGGATGCACCTGAATCGCCTTACCCTCAATCAGCACGGGCTGAAAAGCCTGAATGCCCAAGCGATGCAAAGTCGGAGCGCGATTCAAAAGCACATGATAATTTTTTGTCACTTCCTCAAGAATATCCCATACTTCCGCGCGATTGCTTTCAATAAACCTATTGGCCGAGCGCAAATTATGGACAATCTCGCGCCGGATCAGCTGGGAAATTATAAACGGCTTGAACAATTCCAAGGCCATTCTTTTCGGCAAACCGCATTGATAAAGTTTCAAATGCGGACCCACTACAATCACGGACCGGCCGGAATAGTCAACCCGTTTGCCCAAAAGATTTTGCCTGAATCGGCCCTGTTTGCCGCGCAGCATATCGGCCAATGATTTGAGCATTCGGCGCTGGCCCGTAGATGCCGTGACGGTTTTTCCGTGCCGCGATTGATTATCAAATAAAGCGTCCGCCGCTTCCTGAAGCATTCTCCGCTCATTGCGCGTAATCACTTCCGGAGCGCTCAATTCCAAAAGCCTTTTCAAACGATTATTGCGATTAATGACGCGGCGATACAAATCATTCAGATCGGAAGTGGCGAAACGGCCGCCGTCCAAGGGCACCATCGGGCGCAATTCGGGCGGGATCACCGGAACGATTTTCAATATCATCCAATCCGCTTTGATTCCGCTTCGCTCCATATTTTTCACAAGCTTGAGACGGCGCATCAGCCGGCGGTCCGCGGAATCATCGCCCTCGTCTATTTTCGCTTGCAATCTTTCAATCTCCGTTTTCAAATCTATTTCCCGCAAAAGCTTGTCTATGACTTCGGCGCCGATTCCGGCCTCAAACGCGTGGCCGTATTTCAAGGAAAGATCCTGGTATTGGCTTTCGGATAAAATTTGCAAAGGGCGCAAATCTTTAAGCTCGCGCTTGGCGATATCCACCGCTTCTTTCAGCGTCTTGTATTCCTGATCGCGGATTTCCAAAAGTTCGGCCATTTCGGCTTGATATTCTTTTTCGCGCTTTTCCTTTTGCTCCGGCTTTTCGCTGTCCAATTTGGCGCGCCGGCGCTGAACTTCTTTCATCCGATCATTAAAAGTCGCTTCAATCTGGCCGCGCTTTGATTTTTCTTCATCGTCAATCTGCTTTAAGGCGGCTTTGCACGCTTCATCATTGACCGCCGTGACTATGAAGCTCGCAAAATATATCACTTTCTCAAGCTCCTGCACGGACAAATCCAGCGCCAAACCGATTTTGGAAGGCACGCCCCTTAGAAACCAAATATGGGAAACGGGCGCGGCCAATTTTATATGCCCCATTCTTTCGCGCCGGACAGCGGCCCGCGTCACTTCCACGCCGCACTTGTCGCAAACTATGCCTTTGTGCCTGATCCGTTTGTATTTTCCGCAATAACACTCCCAATCCTTGGTCGGCCCGAAAATCCGCTCGTCAAAAAGTCCGTCTTTTTCCGGCTTTTGGGTGCGATAATTGATCGTCTCCGGCTTGGTCACTTCTCCGTAAGACCATGACAAAATTTGTTCCGGCGAAGCGAGTTTTAATCTTATGTTGTTAAAAACTTGCGGCAAATCATTCTTTGGTTGATTTTCGGTGGTCATAATGCTTATGGTTAAATTAAAATTATTTTTGAACCTCTTTAACTTCTTTTGAATTTAAAAGCTCAACATTAAGGCACAAGCTCTTAAGCTCCCGAACCAAAACATTAAACGATTCCGGAACATTCAATCTTTCAATGGGCTGACCTTTAATGATTGCCTCATAGGCTTTGGATCGGCCCGGCACATCGTCGCTTTTTATGGTGAGGATTTCTTGAAGAGTGTGCGCCGCGCCATAAGCTTCCAATGCCCAGACTTCCATTTCTCCGAATCTTTGTCCGCCGAATTGCGCGCGGCCGCCCAATGGCTGCTGGGTTACCAGAGAATAAGGGCCGATGGAACGCTGATGGATTTTGTCATCCACCATATGATTGAGCTTCATCATATACATATAGCCCACAGTCACTTTCTCATTGAATGATTCGCCCGTGCGCCCGTCGTAAAGGGTCATTTTTCCTTCGACCGGAAAACCGGCTTTTTGCAATTCGGATCGAATATCTTCTTGGGAAACTCCGTTAAACGGCGGAGTGGCCACCGTATAGCCGAGCCGGCTCGCGGCCAATCCCAAGTGGGTTTCCAGAATCTGCCCCAAATTCATACGAGACGCGACGCCTAAAGGATTTAAAATTATGTCAACCGGAGTCCCGTCGGCCAAATGCGGCATATCTTCCACGGCCACGACGCGCGAAACCACGCCTTTATTACCATGCCGGCCGGCCATTTTGTCGCCCACTTGCACTTTGCGCAGATTCGCCACGGTCACCTGGAAGGATTCGCTCACGCCGGATTGCAGCTTGTCGCCTTTGTCTCTTGAGAAATTTTTAATGTCAACTACTTTGCCGTATTCGCCGTGCTCCAAATACATTGAGCTATCGCGCACATCTTTGGCTTTTTCTCCGAAAATCGCGCGCAAAAGCTTTTCTTCGGCCGTCAACTCAGTCTCGCCCTTGGGCGTGATTTTACCGACCAAAATATCGCCGGAAGCCACCTTGGCGCCAATACGCACGATACCGGTCTCATCAAGATCTTTGAGCTTTTCCTCGCTCACATTAGGAATGTCGCGCGTCACTATTTCCGGACCAAGCTTAGTATCGCGCACATCCACTTGATAATCTTCGATATGGATTGAAGTGAAAAAATCTTTCTGCACCAATCTCTCCGACAAAATAATGGCATCTTCGTAATTGCCGCCTTCCCAAGACATAAACGCCACCAAAACATTTTGTCCCAAAGCCAATTCTCCTTTGTCCACGGCCGCTCCATTTACCAAAACATCGCCGTATTTCACTTTTTGCCCGACTTCAACGGCCGTGCGCTGATGCACGCAAGTGGAAGTATTGGTTCGGCGGAAAGTGATCAATTCGTAATTCTTGATATCTCCTGAATCGTATTTTACCTTCACATGAGCGGCATCCGCTTCAATGACCGCGCCTTCGCCTTCGGCCAAAACCGCCTGTCC
>Ga0209542_10016803_pt1 | contig 12081 bp, 11 predicted proteins | sample RifCSPhighO2_01_FD_184028 | JGI IMG/M metagenome (GOLD analysis project Ga0209542, IMG submission 184028) | Soil microbial communities from Rifle, Colorado - Rifle CSP2_plank highO2_0.1 (SPAdes) (version 2) | ecosystem: Environmental > Terrestrial > Deep subsurface > Rock core/Sediment ...
TAAAAGTCCCAACCCTGGACTTCGACACTGACACTGTCATATATATGTTCTATGGAAACTCAAGCGTTACTACCGATCAATCTAATCCGACGGGGGTTTGGGATACGAATTACAAAGGTGTGTGGCATTTGCCGGATGGGACGACGCTGACAGCGAACAATTCAACTGTGAATAGCATTGATAGCACAGTAACTGATGCAACCGCGGTTGCCGCCCAAGTAGATGGCGGAGCAAGTTTTAATGGTTCAACTGCTCGTATAAATATGAGTGCTTCAACCGCTTTAGACAATTTAACAAATATAACCATAGAAGAATGGTTGTATGTAACTGCTTTTACTAATTCATTCGGAAGCAGTTTTATAAAAGACAATGGTAGTGGAACTTTGGGGTGGGAGGTAGTTGCAAGAAGCACACGAACCAATTTTGAATTTTTCAGAAGTTTTAGTGGCACCGACGGGCAGTGGGGAACAGGTGTTGCCAGTGTTTCCACTGGTCAATGGTATCATTTTGCGGTAACTCATGACGGCACAACAACCATACCAACTTTTTATCTTAATGGAAATTTAGTGGCTTCTCCTAACACCGTTCAAACACCAACAGGTTCACTTGATGCCGACAGCGCTTATACATTAAATATTGGTGGAAACGGAACATCAACTTATTATTTCAACGGTCGAGTTGACGAAGCTAGAATTTCAAATGTTATTCGCTCCGCCGACTGGATAACCACCGAATACAACAACCAAAATTCACCTTCGACGTTTTATTCGGTGGGAAGCGAGGTGGCGAGCGGAACCACTTCAACTATTACCGGCGCGAATAACATCACCTTCAATACTTTTTCTGTCTCCGCCGCCAACGGCGCCGGCAAATTCCTTAAGTTTAAGGCGGGCAACACTTACACTTTCGCCGGAGCGTTTGATGTCGCCGGACAGTCCGGAAATATTTTGGCAATCTCTTCCGATTCGGCCGGTAGTCAGTGGACCACGACATTTAATTCTACCGCCACGGTCGACAATATTACCGTCAAGGATTCCGCCTGCTCCGGCGGGAACAACATCGAAACAAGCAACACCCTGACCAACCTCGGCAATAACGGAATCTGCTGGGTCTTTATTTCAAGAGGCGGCGGCGGAGGCGGAGTTGAAGCTTCGGCTACTCCGGATCTCGATGTCGGCGGCGGTGTTCCGGATGAGGGCGGTAGCGGAGTGGAGGAATCCGGCACGCCGGATGCTCCGGCCAGCGGCGGCACATCAGGTGACAGTGGAGGCGACAGTGGATTCTTATATGGTAAAAGCAACTTGGCTTATGTCGGCGCCACCGAACTTTCAGTCGGAAAATTATTTTGATATATTTTTAGCTTTCTCAGAGGGAATTAATACTAAATAAGGTGTGTTATATGGATTACCATATAGCAACGGCATTCGGACATCAAACAAGTAAACTTGTTCATGCTCCTCATTTGTTGCTATAATTGCTATAATAACATTATGAAAAAATTTACTTTAATTTTTTTATTTCTTGCCGTTGTTGCAGGAATAACAGCAAGATATTATTTTCATAATAAAGATGTTTTATACGAAAGTTCCGCGGTGATTGCAAAAACAGAAGCCCAAGCTCTGGCGGAAAAAGTAGGTATGTTGATGTTGTTGCCGACAGGTGAGGTGCCCACAGTCGCCACAGTGTCTGACCCCAAGGTGCTTCAAAACCAATCTTTCTTTATTGACGTGAAAAAGGGGGACAAGGTCCTCATTTATGCCAATGCCCAGAAAGCCGTCCTATACAGACCGGAGATTGACAAGATTGTAAATATTGCTCCCGTCAATTTCGGTGTTGATAAAAAAATCTTCCAATCACAATTCGAAAATAAATTAAACGTAGAAAGCGATGAGAATACTTTTTAAAAAATCCACCCTTTTATTTTACCTCGTTTTTTTTGCGTTCCTTTTTTTCTACACTCTTGCTTATGCGGGAGATTTAACAAGCACCAATTTCATCATCCGTGACCCCATCGTCGGTACGGGTGGAGGGTATGGCACTTCTGCAAGTTTCAAAGCAGTAACTTCCGGTAATATTCTTGGCTCAATGGGTGGGGCTTCTTCCGCTTCATTTAAAGCTAACTATGGATTTTTATACTATCAAGATACTGCTAAAACTATAACTTTTGACTTAGATACGGCCCTAACCGACACTGAATCGGGCACTCCGTATTCGGTAGCTTTGGGTACACTTACTACTTCAGTTGTTGCCAGGTCCGGCGCAAGTATCAATTCCATTTGGACGGACCTTGACACCAACGCATCGGGTGGAGCCGTGGTAACCGTACTTTCTAATTCGTTAAAATCCACTTCTGTTCCCGGAGATACTATTCCTTCGGCCACTGCCACCATGTCTGCCGGGACTGCAAATTATGGTCTTTGCATCGCTTCCGTTTCTCAAACAACAGGAACTTATACAAAAGTATCTCCATACAACGGCGCCACTTGTGTTGACGGAGCGGTGAATACGGTTGGTCTAGTTGATGGAACTTCACGAGCTATCTTAAATACTGCCGGCGGGGCAATAGTTGGCGGGCGTGCACAAATTAGAGTGAATGCCGCCATTAGCGGTGTAACCTCCGCGCATGCGGATTATACCGACGCACTGACTTTCATAGCCACCGGCACATTTTAAACCCCATATCAAGGGGAACCCTTGATATTTTTTGTGTATCGGTGTAAGTTATACTTTTTCTTCTTCACCGAAGTTACTAAAATCATTTATCATAGAATCATAATCACACACATTTTTTTTATTAGTTGGGAATGGTTTTTGGTTAATTATTTTATAATTTTCTGACAAATATTCTTGCAAACTAGAATAGGAGTATTCAGCTATAAATTTTTTTAATTGACTTAAAAAGTTTTTTGATTGTGTTTTCCATTCAACTTTTTTTAATTTTGCTGGATTAAGATGAATATAAGCATAAATATATCTCAAATATCTATCATTATCTATGTGTTGTGATTTAAAAACCCCTTGAAATAAAGCCCCCACTCGATCATTCTTTTTGTTGAAATACATCGAATAGCCAGTCTGAAGTTTGAGCATGAACTTGGATATACCTCCTTCTGCTAGGGGAGTAAGTAATAAATGAAAATGATTTGGCATTAAACAATATGCTCCGATAGCCACGAGTGGTTCACCACGATCTTTTTGAAATACTTCTTCAATATTACCTCCTTGCCCAATATCGTTACTTATGTGTAATGGCTTGTCACTATTTGAAATATAAAGCAACGCTAAAAATCTTTTATATTCAGAAGAATTTTGAAAAATAATTCTTTTCTCAACTCCACGATTATAAATGTGATAAAACTCGCCAATCTCAAATTTTACCTTTCTTTCCACACCCGTATTTTATCAAGGGTTCCCCTTGATGGCAAGTGTATAAAACCTTATCAAGGGGAACCCTTGATAATGAGGCATTGCCTAGAGGGGTTGAGGAGAGAGTTATCCACAGTTTTACTTATAAATACCTAGATTTTATAGTACTATATTAGTAATAAATATTAGTAGATTATTAGTAAGAATTAAAAAAATAATAATGAAATTTAAAAAATTGTTTATAGCGAATTTCGTAAGTTCTGTTACAATTGTTGCTCTTTTAGCGGTTATGGTTACTCCACAGCTGGCAAATGCAGCTGCGTTTACGGCCTCTAAAGACACAGCCACTCGACTTGAAATCAGTGCTCTTTCCGACCACACAGTGGTTTTTACTTTACCGACAGGTATTGATTTTGATTCGACTACCCAAACTGACATACTAAGAGTTGATTTTCCTTCAACCTTTGCCACAAGTGGCACCTGGCTTGCTAGTGAATTTACTTTAAACGATGGAACTGCCAGAACAAGCGTGACACCATCTCAGGGTGCCGGTATTATAGACTGTACTGTTGCTGCTGGCGTCAACAATTTTTGTGTCGCTATTGATACTACTGCCTTTATTTTTTCCATTAAACCTTCAGCAACTTGGACAGCTTCGGCAACAGCCGCAACAGTGACATTTACAATTGCTGGTTCAACAGGAAATGGCACACTGACCAATCCGAGTTCTGTAGCTGCAACAAATATTGATTTCCAAATGTGTGATGAAACAGCTTCATGTACTACATCATTTACAAACTCTCACTCCAGCCAGATTGCTTACGCCATTGCGGATAGTGATCGAGTTAGTGTCACCGCAACAGTAAATTCAACAATTTCTTTTGACCTGGATACAGCCACCACTGACACTGAATCAGCAGCAGCATATTCAGTAGCCTTAGGCACACTCGCTATCGGAAGTGTTAACAGATCTAACGGAAGTATAAATTCTATTTGGACAGATTTAGCCACAAACGCTTCTGGCGGGGCTATTATTACCGTTCTTTCGACAAATTCCTCGCTTGCATCAACTTCTGTTCCTGCTGATACTGTTCCTTCAGCCACCGCAACAATGGCAGCTGGAACCGCGAACTACGGACTTTGTATCGCTACTGCCGGAACTTTAACAGCAGTATCTCCTTATAACGGCGCTACTTGCGTGGATGGAGCAGCGAATACTGTCGGACTTGTGGATGCCACTTCTAGAAATATATTGAACTCCGGAGGCGCGCCTGTCGCCGCTGGGCGCGCGCAAATCAGAGTGAATGCCGCTATTAGCGGTGTGACTAAGGCGCACACCGATTACACTGATACACTGACGTTTATTGCGACAGGTACTTTCTAACAACAATATTTAATGACAGATGATAATCACTTAAACTTTAGAGTTTTACTCACAGTTTTTACGATAGTAACACTTGGTCTTTATCTGTATCCCACTAAAGTAAACGCTTTAACTCTCTCTCCTACTCGTTTTGAAATTCGCGGCAATCCCGGCGATACTTTGAATGAAGAAATGTTGATTACCAACGAGACAGAAACCGCAGAAATTTATTATTCTTCTTTTTCAAATTTTGAAGCGCAGGGAGATTCGGGCAGTCCGGCCTTCGTTGAGCCGAAAGAAGGTTTGGGTACATGGATAACTACGGGCGCAGCATCTATTGACGTTGCTCCCAGACAGCAAAAAATTGTTTCGTTTAAAGTTGATATTCCCAAAGATGCGGAACCTGGAGGATACTTCGCTGTGATTTTTTGGGGTACTAGTCCAGCCGGGCAGGGTCAAGTTTCCATCGGAGCCAAGACGGGCATACTGGTGTTGTTGTCCGTGAACGGCGAGGTCAGAGAAGAAGCTGGACTTCTTAATTTTAATACTATCGACAGTAAATTTTGGTACAACACCCTACCTGTATCTTTTGAATACAGATTCAAAAATGATGGGGGTGACCGCATAAAACCACAAGGCACAATCAAAATACGAGACACTATCTTTTTACCGACCGAAACACTTGATGCTAATCCGGTGGAAGGTAATGTCTTGCCTGGAAGTACCAGAAAAATAAAAGTTGATTGGATAAAATACGAACGACCTGTGGATTTCGTAGAACCAACGGGAATATTTGCAAAATTTTGGAGCGATACTTATTATCAGTGGAAAAATTTTGCAGTAGGGTTGTATTCCGCGAATCTGAATGTATCATATGGTTTGCAAGAACAACAGGTTAAAAAGACCGTATTCTTTTTTGTGTTTCCTTGGCAATTGGTCCTGGTAATGGTCCTTCTGTTTATTATTATCTTTTGGAGTGGTAAAAAACTTATCAAGCGCTATAACAGATTCATTATTGAGAGAGCGAGGGCTGGTATAAACTTACCACCGAACTCTCTCCATGGCTAATTTCCATCCCATAAAAAAAATAGTAATTTTTTTACTTCTCTATTTATTTTTAGGCGGAGTAGTCTTGGCTCAAGCGCAATCGACAGAAAATGTCTCAATTAGCGCCAGGGTTGGGGGAGAGGTCGTTACGACCAATAATACCAGTGGCAGTATTGGCATACCTAAAACAGCCGTGCGTTTCTCGGGAGAAGCGTATCCCTTTGCCACTATCTCTGTTTTAAAAGAGGGGAAAAAGGTTGTCTCCGTGCAGGCTGATTCTCGGGGTTCTTTTTCCGTCACCCTGGAAGAACAGTACGATAGCACCATAGTCTACAGTCTTTTTGCGACAGACGTATCGGGCAACCAGTCGCTTTTAATTAACTATCCCATTGCCGTTTATGTGGGCTTTATCACCCATCTCTACGGTATTCGTTTTGCTCCGACTATTGTTGTCGATAAAGCGGAAGTGCGCTTTGGGGACTATCTTGCAGTCTACGGATACAGTTTATCCGAAGCCGACCTGGAAGTCTTTATAGAAGGTAAAGAAAAAAAGAATTTCACCCTTGTTTCAAGCAAGAATGGTTCGTATAAAATAATCCTTCCCATGCAGGACCTTCCGAAAGGAGAGTATGTCGTGTATATAAGATATGTGGACGACGCCAGAAACAGCAAATTGGTCAAGTTTGTTATTGGAGAATTAAATGTTCCCAATACCGATACAGTTGAAAACATTCCGGGAGACTGCAATTATGACAGATTAATAAATCTGGTTGATTTTTCGGTTCTGGCTTTCTGGTACGGCAAAGATAATCCGCCCGCCTGTGTGGACACCAACAGGGATAATAAAATTGATTTAATCGACTTTTCAATATTAGCATTTTGGTGGACAGGGTAGATAAAGGACATGAATCCCGTTAGAAGTTTTTCTAACAGGTTCAAGTAATATGACAAAAAAACATAAAAAATATAAAATAACTTCTAACGGGATGAAAAAATTCTTATTTATTTTCACAATTCTTTTCTTTACTCTCTTTTTTATAGAGAAAGCTGATGCTGCCAGTATTTTAGTTTCTCCTCCTTCTGCCATATATACGGGAGATAATTTTGAAGTTTTAATTAGTATTGACAGCGATGGCGTGCCGATAAATTCTGTTGACATAACTCTAAACTACGATGAAAATTTAATGTCTTTTTCCGGATACAAAAGCGAAAACACTATTACTCCATTATGGCTTGTTTCTCCCCATGAAAGTAACGGCAGTATATTGATGAGCGGTATTATTCCGGGCGGAGTTTCGGGTTTATATGACCCCAGAAACAAAGGATTAAGTCCGATTCCACTCGTTAAATTACTTTTTTCAGCAACAAAAGATGGAAATGCGAAATTATCTTTTATTGAAAGAAAGATTCTTAAGAATGATGGCAAGGGGACAGAGCTTTTACATGACTCAAAAAACGTGAATTTAGAAATAAGGAAAAGCATTACGGGGGACGGTAATTTTGATAGCCAAGAGAATGTTTTTGATAAAAATTCACCAGAACCATTTGCTATAACTTTCTTAGAATCCTCTTTGTTTTCCAGGACCCCCTCGATGATTATCTTTGATGCACGTGATGCCGGTTCCGGTATTAAATACTATCAGATTAAAATTGGTTTTCAGGATTGGCAAAACGCCCAGAGCCCCCAACCTGTTTCCAAAAGCATTTTTTCGCGAGATGTGGTAGTCAGAGCATATGACTTTTACAGTAATTTCCAGGATGCCAGCATCAGAATCCCCGGCTTTTTATCATTCAAACTTTTGTTGATAATTCTTGCTGTCTTGGTGTTCTCTGGTATTTTAGGCTTAAAATTGCTAAAATATAGAGCATGAAACCTGGTTTTTATCGTGGCTTTTTGGGGGGTATATTGCTTTTTTCTTTACTTGGAGTAAATATATCTTTTGCTCAACTTCGCCCCAACCTTTTTTTAAGCGCTCCCCCCAAGCAAATAGAAGTTGGAGAACGAGTTTCTATTGATATCAAAGTGCAGTCAACTCAGCAATCTATAAATGCAATTTCCGGCGTTCTTATTTTTCCTGAAAACTTGGTTCGCGTTGCATCTCTATCCAAAGATAAAAGCATCATAAATATCTGGACGGTTGAGCCCAAAATAGAAAGAAACAAAATTTCGTTTGAGGGAATTATTTTTAATCCGGGATTCCAAGGAGACGGAGGAACGGTGTTTCGTGTTACTTTTGAAGCAAAAACAACCGGAACGGTAAACCTGAATTTAAACGAAGGCGCGATTCTGGCGAACGACGGTCGTGGAACCAATATTTTAGCGACGCTTGGTTCTACTAATTTTAAAATCATAGAGGGGCAAACTTTTTCCCAATACCAAACCATAGCGCTCAAGCCCGACAGCAGGCTGGCGATTCTGCCCATTATTACAGAATATTCTCCGACAGTTGACCCAACGAGTACTGCATATCTCAAAGGTAGAGGGGAACCGAATGCATTAACAAAAATTGTATTTAAAGATATATCACTAAAGTCCGTGGGTGAGCGGTTCATAGCGCTTCTGCAGACCAAAAAGAAAAAACTTGACGAGGTTTTGGTGAAGAACGACGAGGCGGGAGCGTTTCAATATGTAAGTGGAATTAATTTGACGGCAGGAGTCTATAACGCTACTCCTTTTTTGGTGGACACCGATAGTAACACCGAAAAACCTGGACTCGGAGTACAGCTTTTGGTTTCAGACAGTAAACTTGTCAAAATACTGGTCGTGGCGATTAATGTTCTGGGTCTCTTGATTCCAATTGTGGGCTTGGGTGTTATAATATATTTCATTCCGTGGTATTCATGGAAAAGGATGCGTGTGATAAAGAAGAAGCTCGGACTTGAAGAAGAAAAAATTGAATTGTCAGGCCACCAACTAGAACGTCAAGACAAAATAATGGACAAAACTGTTGATAAATTAATAACTCCCGATAAACCATGATAAAAACACTAAAACTCCTTTTAATATTTTCTTTGATTCTTGTTGCTGTGCCTGTTTTTGCGCAAACGAATAGCCTTCTTTCCCCAGAAGAAGCTTTGTGGCTTAAAGCAAGGAACAATACCATCGTCGCCTATCCGGAACAAAACAATCCACCTTATTCGTATCAAAGCGCTTCTGGGAATCTGCAAGGAATCTCAATTGATTACCTGGAATTAATTGCGGAAAAAATCGGCGCCAAAATACAATATTTAACCCCCAGGTCACGTAGCCAAATATTTAATGATATAAAAGAAGGCAAAAGTGATGTCGCTTTTTTTACCCCCAATACAGCAACAGAAGAATATATGATTTTTTCTGAATCTTTTATCACGGTTCCCGTGGTTATTGTTGTTCGGAAAGATTACAGCAAAAATAGTGGTCTAACTTTAAATGATTTTAACGGGAAAAGAGTCGCCATGATTTCCGATTCTTCCATCGAAACTTATGTAAATACGAATTATCCGCGAGTGGTAAGGGAGAGTGTGACCGACAACGAAGTGGGTCTTCAGCAAGTGGTGCTGGGTGAAGTTGAATCCGTCGTTATGGATGTGGCGTCACTCTCTTTTTATTTATCAAGGCAGGTATTAAGCAGTGTAAAAATCGCAGGAAATACAGGGCTTGATTACAAACCGGCATTCGCATTGGCAAAGGACAAAACAATACTTCAATCCATTTTAGAAAAAGGTTTGTCTCAGATTAGCGCAAATGACCGCAGTCTTTTGGTTGATAAATGGGTTGCGTTTCCGGGTGAAATTTCCCAAAATGGATCCCTTTTAGCTGTTGTAAAAAATAATTTAAGCATAGCCACTCTGTATATGCTTTTTGGTATAGGTGTTTTAACTGTTTTAATTCTGGCCCTAACGCGCAAATCTCACAGAGATCGGTATTTTCGAAAAGTGCACGATGTTAACGAATTGAAAGCAGAATTTTCTGAGCTTGCTTCAGAGAGCGAGATTCTTTCCCATGAATTACAAGAAATTAAAGAGGATGAAGAAAAACTCAAAGAAGAAATAAAATCTCTGGAAAAATAATTATGTCATCTACTTCTATTGGTATAGTGGGGTTGCCGAACGTGGGGAAATCCACGCTTTTTAATGCACTGACTAAAAAATCGGTTCCAGCAGAAAATTATCCTTTTTGTACCATTGACCCGTCGGTCGGTATTGTCCCTGTGCCGGACGAGAGACTAGAAAAGCTCTCTCTTATGAGTAAATCAAAGAAAACCATTCCTGCAGTTGTTGAGTTTGTGGATATTGCTGGACTTGTGAAGGGCGCGAGCGAGGGGGAAGGTCTCGGGAATAAATTTCTTTCACATATAAGGGAGTGCGATGCAATACTCGAAGTGGTGCGTATATTTAAGGACGACAGCATCATTCATGTAGCGGGTAAAGTTGACCCGCTATTTGATATTGAAGTTATAAATATGGAATTAGAGCTGGGAGGAATCAAGAAACCGACTCTTTATGTGCTTAATACTTCAGAAGCGTCTGAAAACGTTAAAAAAGATTTCATCGCGAATCTTCCTGGTCCCCATATAGAAATCGACCCAATATTTGGCACTGGGCTTGATAATCTAGTTAAAGAAAGTTACAAACTTCTAGACTTGATTACTTTTTTCACCACCGGAGAAAAGGAATCTCGCGCTTGGACCACAAGGAGGGGGTCTACCGCGCCAGAAGCAGGCAGAGCAATTCACGAAGATTTTAAAAATAAATTTATCAGAGCGGAAGTGATTCATTCCGACAAACTTTTGGAAGCCGGTTCTTATACTAAGGCCCGCGAGCGAGGCTGGATAAGAACCGAAGGTAAAGAGTACATCGTGCAAGATGGAGATGTTATTGAATTTCTAATCTGATTTTGTGGTATAATAAGTTCTTAATAGTTATTTAATATAATTTTATGGAAACTAATCAAGCACAGATGCCAGTTTCAACCAAAGGGGGAGCAAAGAATTTCTTCCTAAATTTCGGAGCGATTATAGCTCTTTACACGGTTGTCATAAGCCTTATAAATCTCCTCTTCACTATCATCAATACCGCCTACCCCCAGATCATAAATGGTTACAGCTACACGGGAAGTCAGTCTATCAGCTGGCCCGTCGCCACTATTATAATTTTCTTCCCAATTTTTATAATTTTAATGTGGCTTCTGGAGAAGGAATATATTCTCGAACCGGAGAAGAAAAATACAGGCATTCATAAATGGCTTGCTTTTATAACTCTCTTTGTTGCTGGTTTAACCGTGGCCATAGATTTGATAACGGTGCTGTATTACTTTATAGATGGACGAGAACTGACCGCCGGGTTTCTTTTGAAAGTTTTGGTTTTGCTCGTTATTGCTTCTTGTATATTTATTTATTACATTTCCGACATAACGGGCAAGCTAACGTTAAAATCAAGGAAAATTTGGCGGGTGGTGGCGCTTCTGATAGTTTTGGGTTCTGTAATTTGGGGATTTGCTGTCTTGGGTTCTCCCAGAACCCAGAGACTGAACAAATATGACGAGCAGAAAGTTAATGATTTACAAAATCTTAATAACCAAATCACCAATTTCTATGGCACTAAAGGATTCTTGCCCCAAACCGAAGATGAACTCTCAACTTTCAACTATTCTTTCTTTCCCACAGACCCTCAAAGCAATCAAAAATATGTATACCAGAAAACAGGAGACCTGACATATAATCTTTGCGCCACTTTCAACTCTGCCTCAAACGATAAAGAGGCAAAATCACGGGCGAGAATTTATCCCTATGGAGATAATTTCTGGATACATCCGGTTGGGGAACATTGTTTCGGACAAACTGTAAATCCATCTTTGTATACAAAACCAGTACCCATAAGATAAATCATTTTGCAAATGAGTCGTTTTTTCGTTAATATATATGTATATGAAGGAATACGACCATTTAAAGATCGAAAAGAAATGGCAGAAAGAGTGGGAAAAAAAGAAAGTTTTTCTAGCAAAAAATAAGGGAAAAAAATACTACTCTCTGATGGAATTTCCGTATCCTTCCGGTGATGGTCTGCATACGGGTCATGTGCGTGGGTATACGGCGATGGATATCGTTTCTCGAAAGCGCAGAATGGAGGGATACGATGTCATGTTTCCAATCGGTTGGGATGCCTTTGGTTTACCCACAGAAAATTACGCAATCAAGACCGGTATTCAGCCCGCAATTATTACAAAAAGAAATACCGATAATTATCGAAAACAATTCCAATCTCTAGGCATGTCATTTGACTGGTCGCGAGAGATAAACACCACTGACCCGAAATATTACAAATGG
>Ga0209542_10016804_pt1 | contig 12080 bp, 14 predicted proteins | sample RifCSPhighO2_01_FD_184028 | JGI IMG/M metagenome (GOLD analysis project Ga0209542, IMG submission 184028) | Soil microbial communities from Rifle, Colorado - Rifle CSP2_plank highO2_0.1 (SPAdes) (version 2) | ecosystem: Environmental > Terrestrial > Deep subsurface > Rock core/Sediment ...
AAAGGAGCAATAATGTAGGCAAACTCAGACGGATGTTCGAAATGTTGGAGTTGTTGGAGACGTTGGAGATGACGGAACTGTCGGAGATGTTGGAACTGTTGGAGTTGTTGGAAATGAAAAGCCAACGAGCCGCTGGAGCGGCTGTTTCTGTGAGAGAATGGGAGCGAGTCCCTCTTTACTTTTTTTACGTTGGGCGTATGATGTGAGCAAACGTCATGAACAAATACTCAATAAACAATTATGCTAAACGAACCACTAATGGTGGCATTGACTGTTATTGCGGGAATAGCGGCCGGCTACTTCATTCGATATACATTGGGGGCGAGGAGAATAAACTCTCTGGAGAACAAACTTCAGGAGGACGAAAGGAAATCTAAAAACAAAGCCCAAGATATAATTCTTGAGGCAAAAAACAAAGCTGTAGAGCTTCTCGATGAAGCTAAGGAAGAAGCTAAGGAGAGGCAAGCGAGTGTAGATCGCCTGGAGGAGCGTTTTATTAAAAAGGATGAAGAGTTTGAGAAAAGAGAGGAAGAGTTAAGAAAAGAACGCGAAAAACTTGAGAAACAAACTGGTGACCTCGAGGGATCAAAAAAAGAAATAGAGGAAACGAGAGGAAGAGTAGAAAAAGCGCTATCCGATGCGCTGGGCTTACGCCAGAGGAAGCAAAAAAGAGCCTTTTAGCCGAAATTCAGGAAGAGCACAAAGAAGAATTGGCAAAGACGATAGCGAACCTCGCGCGCGAGAGAGATGATGAAATCGAGAAGAAAAGCGTTGAGATCATAACATCTGCGATTCAGAGATACTCAAGATCCCATGTCTCCGAACTTACGACATCGGTGTTTACACTGCCATCCGAAGACTTAAAAGGGAAAATCATAGGAAGAGAGGGAAGAAATATCAGAGCTCTAGAGAGACTGACCGGCACCGAACTCATAATAGACGAAACGCCGGAAAATATTGTGATTTCTTCTTTTGACCCGCTGCGTCGTGAAATTGCAAAACTCACGCTCCAAAAACTTATAAAGGACGGAAGAATTCAACCCGCGAAGATTGAAGAGAAAGTTGAGGAAGCAAGAAATGAAATTGAAAAAAGAATGGAAGAAATTGGAGAGGAGGCGGCATATGAGATAGGCGTTTACGATTTTCCGAAAGAAATCATTCAACTTTTGGGAAGATTAAACTTCCGTACAAGTTTTGGACAGAATGTCCTAATACACTCGATAGAAATGGCGCATATCGCTGGGATTATGGCAGCCGAACTTGGAGCAAACGTTGACGTAGCAAAAAAAGGCGCCCTTCTTCACGACATTGGCAAGGCGATAGACCACGAAGTTCCTGGCACGCATGTTGAGCTTGGCAGGAAAATTCTCAAAAAATATGGGATGACCGACGCTATAATAGCCGCGATGGAATCTCATCACGAAGAATATCCGTTCTCGACGCCTGAATCATTCATTGTTGCAGCAGCAGACGTGCTTTCTGCGGCCCGCCCTGGGGCGAGAAGGGGGACTCTAGAAAATTACATTAAGCGGTTAGAAGATCTCGAGCGCATTGCGATGGAATTTAAGGGTGTTAAGAGCGCATACGCAGTCTCTGCCGGCAGGGAGCTTAGAATATTTGTAGTTCCGGAGCAGATAGACGACTTTAGGGCATTGCAATTAGCAAGGGATGTTGCCGCACGGATCCAGTCAGAACTTAAATATCCAGGCGAGATCAAAGTAAATGTGATCCGCGAGATGCGCGCAGTCGAATATGCTAAGTAGTGATCTGCCGTTGGCGAGCCACTGCCATATACGCCAATAAGTCGGAATTCCACAGGTATGGCCAAGCGCCCTGTTGTGGCCTCAAAATTCTGCTATAATGGTTGTAAGTAATCTTGAAAAGGTCGAATATCAACTAAGCTTAATCAAATGAGAAAACCAGAATTAGTCGAAGCAGTTCAATCTGCGGCAGGCCTAGACACAAAAACCCAGGCCGAAGCAGTTGTGGATGCTGTGTTTGATGCAATCACAAAATCTCTGTCAAAGGGCGAGGAAGTAGCTCTAACTGGCTTTGGGACGTTCAAAGTATCAAGGAGATCAGCTCGCCAAGGCGTGAACCCACGAACAGGTGAAAAGATTCAAATTTCAGCCAAGACTGTGCCAAAGTTTAGCGCAGGAAAGTCGCTGAAAGACGCAGTAGCCTAATAACTTTAATAGGTTTAAATAAGAAACCTCGTCCAATGGGCGGGGTTTCTTATTAAGCGGGCCGAAAAATTACTCAAGTCCCAGAGTTTCTTTAACAGACTTACTGATTTCAATAAATGAATCGTAAGCACTCTTCACATTATTTAGACTCTTTTCAAGAAGCATCTGGGCTGTTTGTTCCGCCGCTGTGTCGTCCGCCGGTGCCACTTTAATACCCTCATCAGTAACTACGGCGGGAGCATCGATCTGAAGAGTTTCCTCCTCAATCACTGTCGGGGTCGTAGTTTCGGTTACGCCAGGGGTTGTTGTCGGTTCCTCAACCGCAGTGATTGCAAGAACCATATCTTTTGCCTGTGAACGTAAAGTCATTGCTTCGGTAAGAGTTGTATTAATAGACGCAAGTTGCTCGCTAAATGTGCCCTCGTTTACTAGACCTAATAACTCGAGTTTTCCTATGTCTTCTGATATTTTTGTGAATCTATCTGCTGCGGTATTTATTACATCCTCGCTGTAAAAAACGAGAATGAACTCAACAATTTTTTGAACGCCAGGAGTATACGTCACATCTCTATAGGTCTTTACTTCTTGTGCTAAGGCCTGAACAGATTCGAGACTTTCAAGTAACTGCGCTTTCGCGAGAGACTCCGAATAAAAAGTTTCATAAATAGATAAATCCGCGAGGTACAAAGTTTTTAGCTCTAACTCTCTTGTCCCGTCGGTAAACTCACGCGAGTCTAAATCTGCTTTTAAACTCGACACTTTCTCAAGAGCCAAAGAAAGAGCTTTTTCTAAACCTTCGTGCGCTCTCGAGAACTTTTCTTCATCCGATAATGTTTCGTCCTCGTTTACGGCAATAAAAAACCCATCGTCCTGGGCATCTTCCGCAAAAGAAACGTGGGGATTAAATCCAATCCCCATGAGAACAATCCCAAAAAGTATTATACCGATCTTTTTCATAACTAATAATCTATCACTTCATTCAAAAGCTTATCTATTTCATCCTCACCGGTTGCAAATTCGTTAGTCGTGACTCCAGCGAGCGCGACTGTCCGTTTAGTCTGCTCAAAGTATTCTATGTCGTTAAGTCTGATATCTATATCATTTGAAACCGCGTCGGCTTCACTCATAAGGCCTTCATTGTTTACAACGTGAAGCGTCGGAAGAAGAAAAGTTTTGAGCGAACCCGCTACACTTCCAAGTGCGAGCACCAGCATAAATACAGTCGCGAGAGCAACTGATGTAGCAAAGTTCAATCCGCGGGAGAATATAGTTCGGCTTGTCAGTCTCTCAACCGGGATACTTGCCTGTTGAGATAAAACAACTGAACGCGAAAACTGCGCGAACTCGCTGCTCGGCGCTATCGCGCTTAGTTTCTTTAAATTTTTTATAATGTCTCTCTCTGTCATGTTTTAATCAATTTATTGAGATTTTTCAGTGCTCTATGCTGGATTACTTTTGTTGCCTGCTCGCTCTTGCCAATCGCTTTCGCGACTTCGTTATGAGTCATTTCATCAACAAAACGCATTATGAGAACATCCTGCTCGACATCTTTAAGCCTGAAGATAGCTTCGAGCATGGCGCTCCAGTCCATCTTTAGCTGTAGGTCTGTTTCTTGTCTACTTTCCTCGCTAAAGATATTCGGAGGCAGGTCGTCAATATTTACCTGCGGCCTCGATTTTCTGTGGCTGTCTATAATCGTGTTTCTGGCGATTCTGTACAGCCAGCTACTGAATTGATAGCCGCGAGACTCATACGTCTCTATATGCTCCCACGCTTTTAAGAACGTTTGATGGGTGAGGTCTTCGGCCTCCTCACGTTGGCCTACTTTTAGAAGGACAAACCTATAAATCCTGGGCATGTAAAAATCGTACAGCAGACCAAAGGCCTCGGCCTCACCCACCTTCGCCCGGGCAACTAGATTGTGTTCGTCCTCTATCATGTAAAACGGAATTTACCCCCAAATGGTTACGGACGCAAGCGAGGAATGAGAGAAAAACTTGTTTTTCTGTAATTCCGAGCGCCGAGTCCGCAAGCGAACGCCATGTGATTGCGCCACGATGACAAGTGAGGAGAAAGTACGGATTTATGGGTATTTTCTCCGAACGCCGTCATCGATTCAGCGATAGCGAAGCTATCCGCGACTCCTGCAACTAGATGCCTAGATATAGCGCCATCGGGGTAGGCGAAGCAAATAGTAGCCGCTACTACTCCAGACATACTAATAAATATAATTATTGCAGGGGATTGTTCAAAAGGTCGATACCCTTTTGCACGTTTCCGGATTCTTCCTCAAGCGCGCTCTCATCAAAAGAATCTGTAGGGTAACTTACTTCATCGCCTGCTTCTGGAGTTGGTTCGTTCGCCTGATCCTTCTCTGCGGTTTCAGCTACATCTTCTACATTAATAGATTCTGTAATAATTGCAGTTTCTGGTTCCAAGTTTGTATCTGCGGAAGGATCGACAAATGAAAGCAAAAGGAGAACCGCTACAGCTACTACCATTTGTATGTTTTCTTTAGTCATCTAGCTCCACACTATTATAACATTGAGCGGGCCGCCCAGTGAAGTTGGGACGAACCTCACTCAAAATTGTTCTAACAGAGAGCGGATCATCTGCCTAATCATAGACTGGGACGGACCTCGCTCAAAGATTATAACAATAATTCGAGGAGTGGGTCGCCCAGTGAAACTGGAGCGAACCTCGCTCAAAAAACTTCAACAGTTTTTTTGAGCGGGCGAGGAGAATCGAACTCCCGTTTTCAGGTTGGAAACCTGACATAATAGCCACTATACGACGCCCGCGATTCCTTGTCCTTCGACAAACTCGGGACACTTTTCCTCGCTATAAATTATATTTACTTGCACTGAGCGAGTGAATGGCTTCGACTGAGCTCAGCCGAATGTCCGAGTCGAAGTGTGCCCCCGGGGGGAATCGAACCTCCATTACGGGATCCGCAATCCCGCGTCCTATCCGTTGAACGACAAGGGCAAACAAAAATTTTTGAGGAATTCCCCTTCAGTCAAATTCCTGACGGAATTTACCTTCGGGCCCGGCCTCGCTGTACTCACTTTCTGCTTTGCAGAAACTCGCACGACACTCCGGCCTTCGAATCCCACCATATAGCGCTGTGGCTACCTCCAAGCGGAGGTCGTCACAGCGCATGCGGGGACGATGCCCGGAACTTTGAACCGAAAGTACGACTCAGATTCGAGGATCTTGATAAAAGTATACAGAAACTACGGGCTATCTACAAAGTTCATCCAGAATGGTTTGAGATACCGAAACCGAAGCCAGGTAGAGGTAAAAATGAAGTGAACTATTCGATTGAAGCCTAGATTTCACTTAAACGAGCACATGACGTTCCCCGATATAATTACGGGTAACAAACCTTCGTCTTTTCTTATCTGCTTTTGATGCTTCGAACATAGCGTCAGCGCTGTCTAGAACAAAGTCAAATCCATAAAAAGACGTGGCCATCATAAGAATATCATCGAGTAGCACTGCGCCTTTATACGTCGCGCCATCATCATCCTTTTCAATATCAAAAAAGGTAGTGTCTGCTTTCTGATCAAACATATGGACTCTTGTTGTTACCTCCCTCGCCATTTCTTCCCACGGTTTGCAATCTGTTACTCTCCAGCCACGATCAACTAACTTCTTTCGTAGTACTGATGTATCCACTGAGATAAACACTTGCAGATGCCCCATCATCATCTTTGTGCAATTCTTTGCCGACAATGGAAGTACTGAGTAAGGAAGTATGTTGCGGGGAAATTCGGTGCTAGTATCTATAAAGCTGTCGAAGTTGGAAACTTTAAGAATTGATTCGTCTGATCTTTTTGTCCATGCAGGAGCTGAGCTTTTTTCTTTTTTCAATCGATCAAGTTCAGATTCTTTAAGTCTCTCACCATCGGTTACCTCAATGTAATATCCTTCCTCTACTGTCTCAGCGGCGAATATGTTTCTATTTGCCTTTCGGATCATTCGTCTAAGTGCACGAAAGTGATGCGCTATTTTAAAATCAAGATTAATAACATCAACCTCAACTCGTTTTATAACCTTTCCTTTCTCAACCACAGGAACATCTATTTTTTCATTTATGATTGCCATTTGTGCTACAAGCTGTCTGAGCTTTTGTGGATTGGGCCATACACGAAAGCTCAGACAGCCTCCAAGAATTGAACCCGTATCAATGATTTTTCCACCTTTTTCTTTTACCTCATACAACATGACCTCTCCGGTCGAGTAGAAAAGAGTTATATCAGCAATTCTAAGCACGCGCGTAAGATCGTTTGCTATTCTTAAGCTGAAACGTGGAGCGGCAATGAGTAATTTCCTAAGCAAACCTACGTAATCGTAACCATCCTGTTTTAAATCACCGGGAGCACTATTCTCCGACATGACTCGAAGAAGCGGTCGATTGAAGCGATATGAGCGCCAAGCTATACCATCCGCAATGGTTTGTAGCACACGAATCCATTGCCGTTGCACCAAAACACTTCGTTCGGCTTTTTTCTTTGACTCGTCGTCTTTTGCCTCCCTTACTTCTTTTTGTGCATTTCGAAGTTCGTCCTGAAAACCCGCAAGAGTTTTCAGCATATTCGACTGAAGTGCTGCCATAAAAAATCCGTTTCTCCGCAAAATAGGAAGACGGCTTAAACGCACCATGCTTGTGAAAGCATTAAAGTTTGCATTATATCCCGAATGGTAAATAAGAGTCGCTTTTTCTATAAATTCTTTCTTATCGAGCATCATGGACGTCTATTTTGTATTCCCAACCCGGCTTCCATGACTTAGTCTTTCGCCAGTCTTCGGCAAGAGCTTGTTTCCAAGTTTTATTTTTTAGGAGTACATCTAGTGATAATTGTGGTGCTTTGTGGGCAACGATAGCTATATGCTTACCATCGTAATTTTGCTTTAGAAACTCAAGGAAGTCTGCAACACGAGCTTTTACATTTTCATAGCTTTCACCTTCAGGAAATGGCTTCTCAATACATTCTTCCTCTTGCATTGGTTCAACAATATCCGATGATGCACCATTTAGGGTGCCATAATTACATTCACGGAGTCTGGCATCAGGAATGATTTGATACATGCCTTCCCATGCAAGTTTTGCAGAATCGTGAGCACGCTTTAAATTAGAGCAGAAAACTACATCAAATTTTTGGTCTTTAGTCTGATCTTTAAGGGCGATTGATTGTTGCACTCCCAGTTCCGAGAGTTCAACATCCTTCCAGCCGGAAGAAATATGCTGTTCATTGTCAGTTGTGGTGCCGTGTACAAAATATGTAATATTTACTGACATAATTTTATAAACAATATTTTGTTATTAAATCAATTATCATTGGGATTAAGGGCATAAGTATAGCAACACCTATAGCCACAAGGGATAGATTACGATTACTTTTGATATTTTTATCAGTCTCAATTTTATACGCCTTAATAAAATTAGTTAAATTAGCAACCTGATGATTGTTTGTATCTCCTCGAATATCCTCAGCGTTGTCCTTTGCTCTAAAATATTCATCAGATTTGAGATCGGATCTATTTCTGATTCTTATCCACTCTTCGTATTCTTCCTTGTCCCGATCTTTTTTGCTTTCCATAAATTTTATAACTTAATCCCATACATATTGCTTAACCTAGATGTCTCACCATCTTTATCTGTAATAAGCACTTCATTTTTTGTAACTTCAAATCTATAAATATCATCTTGGGCAACAATTCTTGTGTTATCGATTTCTACAATGGAATACTCTTTAAGACCTAGACTAACCAAAACTCCATTTGTCACCACTACTTCTTTTGCAAAAAACTTTGCGCCTTTCCCTTGAGTGGTATTTAAAACATCAACAAAAAATATTGTATTCCAATCATTAGGCCCCTTGTAGTTTACTGGCTCCAGATAACCTCTCGCACTTACACTATCCAAAGACCATGTAATATCTTTAACAACAGTAAGTTTTTTAGGAAAGAATATAAAATAAGCATTTAGAATAACTGATAATATAAGTATTGCAACAATTATTTTCTTATTCTTTTCCATAATTTGTAAAGTTATTTTAATAATTCTTCCATTGATTGTACCGAGGAACCCTTACTTTGCTTCGGTTCAAAGTTGCCAATCTGGCGGTGAGGGAGGGATTCGAACCCTCGCGCCGGATTTCTCCGACCTAGGAGTTTAGCAAACTCCCCTCTTCGACCACTTGAGTACCTCACCCCTCGATGTTACTCGGGGTAAACCCCTAGTATGTTTTATACTAGCACGAGTCAGTTTTCAAATTATACATTAGGACATAAAAATTGAATCTAGCGCTTGTGCTAGTCCCGCTGAAGTGATAGTTTTTAGTGGCGATGACGGCGAAAAAAGAAACAATACAGTTACAACCAAGGCCGCCGGTAGTAGCGGTTGTTGGTCATGTCGATCATGGCAAAACGACACTGCTGGATTTCATAAGAAAAGCGAGCATAGCCGATAAAGAAGCCGGTGGTATTACACAATCCATCGGTGCATATGAGATAGAGCACAACGGCAAGAAAATTACGTTTATAGATACTCCTGGCCACGAAGCATTTTCTGCGATGAGAGAGCATGGCGCGGCGGTAGCCGATCTTGCGGTTCTTGTTGTCGCGGCGACAGAGGGTGTTAAACCGCAAACAGAGGAGGCAATTAAAATTTTGAAATCAACAAAAACACCGTTCGTAGTTGCAATCACAAAAGTTGATATGCCAAGCGCCGATGTCGAAAAAATTAAAATGGAACTTCTTTCTGCTGGCGTAGCACTTTAAGGATCTGGAGGGGATATAAGTTGGCAAGCAGTTTCTGGCAAGTCCGGCGAGGGCGTAGAAGACTTACTTAGCTTAATAGCTCTTGTTGGAGAAGTAGCCAACCTTACGTTTGATCCAAACGTGCACGCAAACGGTTTTGTTTTGGAAGCACAGAAAGATAGTCAGCGCGGAATTGTAGCCCACATAGTTCTAAAAAACGGAGTGCTTAAAAAGGGTGACGAAATTGTAACTCGGACAATGACAGGAAAAATAAAAATATTGGAGGATTTTCTAGGAAGACCAGTTAAAGAAATTTTTCCGTCATCCCCGGCGACTATCGGAACCTTTGACAAACTGTCGAAGAGCGGAGATGAATTCTGGGCGGACGAAGTTGGTACAAAATTTGCGGAAGCTGTCGGCGTAGAAACACAAAACGAAACCGCAGAAGCAGTCGTTACCAAAGACGAAGAAGGGGAAACATCTGCAAATAAGATTAATTCTATTCTGAAGGCTGACTCCATGGGATCGCTCGATGCCCTAAAGCACGTGTTAAACTCCATGGTTGAAATAAAAGAGGCATCGGTCGGAGATATATCGGATAATGACGTGAAGTTTGCCAAATCAATGAACAGCATTGTTATAGGATTCAGAGTTAAAGCCGGCGCCGCCGCAGAAAAACTAGCAGACTCGCAAGGCGTTAAAATTATTGCATCTGACATTATCTATAAATTGGCAGAAGGAATTGAAGCGCTCGATTTAGGGGAGAGTAAAAATATAAAAGGAGGAACTCTTGAGGTGCTTAAGATCTTTAGCGTTTCTCAAACTAAGCAAACCGTAGGAGGAAAAGTTGTGGAAGGTAAGTTGGGACAAAACGCGCCGGTTCAGATTATCAGAAACGAAGAAATAATTGGAAAGGGGAGAATCAAAAACCTCCAGCAGGGCAAAGAAGATATAAGAGAAGTCCTTGCCGGCAGCGAATGCGGAATGGTTATCGCAACAGATACTAAAATAGAGGTAGGCGACAAGATTAAAATTTCTTAGTACGCCACAAACTCAAGTTCTATACCGCCCTCAAACCACTCTGTGGCAAGCTTTTTAAAGCCGTCCGTTAAATCTGTTACAAGAAATTCTCGCAGTCCATTTTTGCCTAGGCCCTCATCAATTTCAGGGTGGCGGTTAAGGTAGTCCCGCAGTTTTTCTGGTACAACATCGGTCTGGCAAATAATTTTTATATCCTCGTCTATGAATTTCCCAATTAAACCCTTAATTATCGAGTAATGCGTGCATCCAAGAATTAGGGAATCCACATCTTTAAGAGGAGATAGATATTCATGAAGCACGGGGTCAATCAACTGCATTTCATCGTTTTCTATAAGTGGTACTAAAAGTGGAGCGGCGCTTTGTGCGACTTTAGTGTCTGAATCCAGTTTCCGAATTTCCTCAATAAATACACCTGATTCAATTGTGCCTCGTGTGCCAAGAACTCCTATACTACTGGGATGTTTCTCAACTGCGGCCTCCGCCATAGGTATAAGAACTCCAAGAATTTTTCTTCCCGGATAATTAGCTGGCAAGTATTCCTGCTGCAACTTTCTTAAAGCGAGTGCGGACGCAGTATTGCACGCTAGGATAACTAATCCACAATCTTTCCTAAAAAGATAATCCACAGCGTTTTTCGTAAGCTCATAAACTGTATCTTTGGAGCGGTCGCCGTATGGCATGTTTTTTGCATCACCGAGATAGATGTAGTCATACTCAGGCATCGCATCCATTAATGCTCTTGCGAGAAAAAGCCCCCCAAGGCCAGAATCAAATATGCCTATCTTCATAACCCCATTGTATAATAGCTTTATAAATCGTAAACAAAACGTTACAATTTTCGTGTCACGGTCTGGTGGCGAAGTGGCTAACGCGGCGGTCTGTCTCGCTGCGCGAGATCTGGCGCAGCCAGACAAAACTGAAATGTACTATACCTATGTCCTCATGAGTCGAAAAAACAACGATTTCTATATCGGCTCCGCAGAAAGTCTAGAAAAAAGAATATCGCTTCACAATGCGGGAAAGGTTAAATCTACAAAGCCGTACCGTCCGTGGGAGCTTCTTGAGTACGAAACGTTTGACTCAAGAAGCGAGGCAGTTCGAAGAGAAAGATTCTTGAAAAATCACCAACAGAAAGAGATACTGAGGAGGAAGTATGGCGCAGTGGCGAAGAGGTAACGCATCGGTCTGCAAAACCGATATACGGGGGTTCGATTCCCCCCTGCGCCTCATCGATTTTGTCAGCGAGCTTGGCAAGCTGGTATAAAATCGATGCCTGTCCGAAGCTTTAGCGAAGGCGGGCAAAAACTGGGCGGATGGTGGAATGGCATACACGCTTGACTTAAGATCAAGTGCCGCAAGGCATGAGAGTTCGACTCTCTCTCCGCCCACACTTCGACTCAACTAAGCAATAAAAAAACGCCCACTCAGTCGAAATAGTACATGCGAGTATCCTCTCATCTAAGACCTGCCTACCGGCAGGCAGGCTTGCGTAGGAAGTATTAGAGATAAAGGAGTCGAATAGGAATATACAACTGTTTGAATCCCGCATGTGGCGGGATGAGTTTTGTATATTCCGTTAAGTGAGACGACTATTATCTCTTGCTGACGGAGCAGTTGTTTCTGTGAGAGGATATAAGCTAACTCTCCCTAACTTTAACTTTTCTAGATTTATCGCGGTGGAGTTTGGGCAGACGAATTGTCAAAACGCCGTTTTTTAAAATTGAAGTTGCTTCGTCTGGATCGATTTCCTGCGGAAGTATTACCGATCGCGAAAATTTCCCCCAAAAACATTCCTGGTAATAGTAATCGCCGGTTGAAATTACTTCTTCCTTACGTCTCTCCCCGCGGATTGTTACGCGCTCACTTGTAACATCAACATCAATATCATCGCCCTTAACGCCCGCTATTGTAGATTCAACAATAATTTCGTCTGGAGTTTGATAAACATCAATCGCAAGTTGGCCCTCGGCCTCCTGCATTGTGATACTTTCATCGCCGACTGTATGCGTGAGCTCCTCCCCAGAGTTATCAATTTCTAGTTCTATATGTTTTTTCTTGAACACACCTTAATTATATCAAAATCTG
>Ga0209542_10016805_pt1 | contig 12080 bp, 9 predicted proteins | sample RifCSPhighO2_01_FD_184028 | JGI IMG/M metagenome (GOLD analysis project Ga0209542, IMG submission 184028) | Soil microbial communities from Rifle, Colorado - Rifle CSP2_plank highO2_0.1 (SPAdes) (version 2) | ecosystem: Environmental > Terrestrial > Deep subsurface > Rock core/Sediment ...
CCGACCCTAACTTCAAAATGAAGATGGGGTCCGGTTGATCGGCCGGTTGAACCTTCTGAGGCAATAGTCTGGCCTTTTTCCACGGTTTCGCCGACCCGGACATAAATTTTACTCAAGTGACCGTAGAGGGTTTGGACGCCGTTGCCGTGGTCAATTGTTATCATTAAGCCATAGCCGCCGTTCCAGCCGCCCTGGCCTTTGACCACCGTGCCGCCGTCCGCCGCGTAGATTTCCGAGCCATTACTGCAGCCAATGTCCACCCCGGAATGGCGCCAAGTAAAATATTGAGTGATGCGTCGGCAGGTACTTGGCCAAAGCATCGTGCCGCTGCCCGTTACCCCCGCCACTTTGGTGGTTGGCTGGTAGAAGCTTTTGGGTGCCGTATAGACCGGCGCGACATAAGGTTTTGCCCCGCCCGGAATTAAAAGCTGTTCGCCGACCGCGAGATCGTCAGCGGAGGCCAATCTGTTGGTTTCAATGATTTTTTCTTCATCAACGCTGTATTTTTTGGCAATTGATTTTAAGGTGTCGCCCCGGACCACTTTATGGCGGATGCCGGTCGTTTGGAGAATGGCCAGTTTATCGCCCGGGCGGATGACCTGATAGCTTGATAGATTATTTTCCCATAATATCGTGTTAACGCTGACGCCAAACTGTTCGGCGACCTCAGAAATAGTGTCACCTGGCTGAACGGCGTAATAAACAATCTCGTCACGCCGCCTGAGGTTTTCTTCAGTCGGGGAGAGGATTGGCCTAACTACCGCCCCGCCGCCGGCCGCCGTTGACGGCAAAATGTCTTCGGCCCCGCCCGGGGCAATCTGGATTTTACTTTCGGCGCCGGTTTCGCCGAGGTAGCGGCTGACTTTATTGTTTTGGATTACCGGCCCTTCTTCTTCAATTGATCCCAGGTCTTCAGTCACAATTAACTGGAAGATAACGCTTTGTTGGTTAAAGTCTTGGCGGCGAGCTTCGCCGGCGTTGAGGTTAGCGGCTAAAGTGAAACTGGTGATGATGATTAGAGTCAGGTGAGTTAAATAACGCCGGGAAAAAGGATGAACCAGCCGGTGACGGCTGGCTTGCGGCGCATAAAATCTGGTAAAAATTTTTTTGGCCGTCAAATAAAATTTGTAGGCCGGTAAAACGGCTAGCCATAAAAAAAAGCGACCAACCCAATTTAATGGCCTGGTAATTAATTTCATCACTTTCGGGTGGTTATCTTTGATATAGACTAATCCCCGCAAAGTGCTGGCTAAAATTCTAATTAGGATAGTTTTGGTTTTATCGCTAATAAAATTTCGTCTTATTTTTTAAAGTCGCTCGGTGCACCAATATCTTTATAAATACCATAATTTTATCTTAGTGTCAATCAGCTTTTTGGTTTTAATCAATTGCCCGATCTGTTTTTTTGTGGTAAATTTAATAGTGCTATGGCGCTTCAATATTTAATCATTTTAAGCCTGGTAATTTTAGTCATCGGTTTTTCGGCGGTGATAATTTTACTGAGTAAGAAACTAAAAAACCAAGCCGATCCTGGTCAGCCTGACCAAGCGATGCTGATGCTTCAAAATCAAGTCAACGAACTGAACCGGACGCTGGATGCCAAGCTGGGGGAGTCGGCTAAAATGTTTCAAAACCAATTCGGTCAAACTCACCAAATTGTTCGCGAGGTGACTGAGCGACTGGCTAAGCTTGATGAAACCAATAAGCAGGTGGTTAATTTTGCCGATCAACTCCAAGACCTGCAGGATATTTTGAAAAATCCCAAACAGCGCGGCGTCTTGGGTGAATATTATTTGGAGACTCTTTTGAAAAATATTTTACCGCCCGACACCTATAAAATGCAGTATAAGTTCAAAAATGGTGATATTGTCGATGCGGTTGTTTTTGTTAAAGATCAGGTTATTCCCATTGATTCAAAATTCAGCTTAGAAAATTACAATCGCATCATTGAGGAGCGCAATGAAGTCGAGAAACTGAAACTGGAAAAACTATTTGTTAACGATTTGAAAGACCGAATTCAAGAAACCGCCAAATACATTAGGCCGACCGAAGGCACGATGGAGTTTGCTTTTATGTTCATTCCTCATGAAGCTATTTATTACGATCTATTGGTCAATAAAATCGGCGCGGTGACCGGCGATACTGAGAGCATTATCCAGCGCGCCGCCGGGAAATATCACGTTATTATTGTTTCCCCGACCAGTTTTTTGGCCTATCTGCAGACGGTTATGCAGGGTTTAAGGGCGATGCAAATCCAGGAGCAAACCAAAGAGATCTTGAAAAATGTTGACCGATTAAGTAAGCATTTGAATGCTTATGCCGATTACCACTTAAAGCTCGGTAATCACTTAGGCACAACCGTGAGCATGTATAATTTGTCAGCCTCGGAATTTAAGAAAATTGACAAGGACGTTGTGCGTTTAGTTGGTGGCGAAGAAAAATTAGATACTTTGAGCATTGATAAACCGAAGTTTGATTAATTATACCCCGTTAGAAGTCTATAGCATAAAAGATTGTTGTTCTATATTTTTTTCCCAACCAAACAGGTGACAAAGTAGACATTTTAAGTAAGATTGAGTTTTTGAATTAAAACTTCTAACGGGGTATGCCATTGAAAAGTTTACAAAAAAGAATCGTCTCGACGATTGCCTACTTTGATATGTTTGACTATCCGCTGACGGCCGTCGAAATTTGGAAATGGCTTTATCGCGATGATAGCAGTTCGCAAAATCAAAATTGCAGCTTAGCTGATATCTTGTTCGGCCTACAGTCAGTTGACCTGGAGCCGATTATTGACGTCAAAGACGGTTTTTACTTTCTGTTGGGCCGTCGGGAAATAATTTTAACCCGGTTGAACCGTTATTGTCTGGCTAAAACTAAATTCAACATTGCCTTGAAAGTCACGGTTTGGCTCAGAAGCTTGGCCTTTGTTCAACTAGTCTGCGTCTGCAATAACGTGTCTTACAGCAACGGCGCAAAAAAAAGCGACATTGATTTTTTTATTGTTACTAGCCGCGGTCGGCTTTGGCTGACGCGGCTGATGGTGACCTTGGTGGTTAATCTTTTGCGCCGGCGCCGTCACGGCCAAAAAACCGCCAATCGCGTTTGTTTAAGTTTTTATACGAGCGAGGATTATCTGAATATGTCCGGTATTGGCTTAAAGCCGGCTGATCCTTATCTGGCTTATTGGTTAGCAACCCTTATTCCTCTCTACAATCGCCACGAGACTTACCCCAAATTGCTTTCGGCTAACGGTTGGCTGAAAGATTATTTGCCAAATTTTTACAGCAACGTTCTCAGTGATCGTCGCCAGGTTAAGGAAGATCGTTGGCTTAATTATTTTCGCGGGCTGGATGAAATGATTTTGGCCGGGTTTTTAGGCGGTTGGCTGGAGAAATTTTCTAAACGCCTGCAGATTAAAAGAATCCGTCGTTATGCTGGTGCTTTGGTCGATTTGCCGACGACCGAAGTGGTTATTTCCGATGAAATTCTGAAGTTACATACCACCGACCGGCGACAATACTATCGTCAACTTTGGCTAGATAAATTAAACCAGCTGATTGCTTAAATCAATCACCATGCTTAGTTTTTTTATCAAAAACAGGAATTACCTGATTTTATATTTTACCCTCGCTTACGTGGCGGCCTTTGCCGTCAACGCTTACGTTCACCGTAATTTGGAATTCATTTACTACACCATCCTCCTGGTCGGTTTAATCTATCTTGTGGTTTATATTCATCAATATTTGCGGCTGGGTTTTTTCCTGATTTTTAATATATCTTTGCTCGGTTTTTTTCATCTTTTGGGCGGCAACTCTTATATCGGAGCCGTTCGTCTTTATGAATACTATTTAGCGCCTAATTTTTTTCGTTATGATAATTTTGTCCATTCTTACGCCAGTTTTATTGCTACCATTCTTTTGTATACTTTGACCGCCGATTTCATTGACGAACGGGCGCGTAAGCGATTCGGTATTGTTTGTCTTGGGCTGGTTTTAATGACCCTCGGCCTGGGCTCAATTAATGAAATCTTGGAATTTTTGGCGGTTATCTTTTTTGATGCCGCCCAGCAAGTCGGTGACTATTACAACAATTCTTTAGATTTAGTTTTTAATACCGTCGGTTCGATTATTGGTTGCTTTGTTGTTTATTTGTATCTTGAGCGGCCAAGAATTCTTAAAAAGATTCATGACAAAATTAACCAAAGTAATTGAATTTGGTTTTTACCTTTTTTTGTTTCTGTTGCCGTGGCAGACCCGATTGATCTGGCAGGACGCTTTTTTAAATAATTACGTCTGGGAATATGGCCGGTTCAGCCTGTACGGCAGTGAATTAATCCTTTGGTTGATTTTATTGCTTTCCGCCGTTTGGCTTTGGCAGACTCACCGGTTGGCTAAATTGGATTTCCGCCAATTTTATCGCCGGCTGCAAAACCCGCTGATTTTAAGTTACTGGCTGATCATCATCTTTATTTTACTGGTGGGTTTGTCAGTGGTTTGGTCGTTAAACGCCAGACTGGCCTATTATTCCTGGATTCGGCTTTTGGAAGGCGGTGCTTTGTTTTCTTTAGTTTTAATTTTTGGTTTTAAGCTCAAAAAAATTGCTTTGGTTTGGGTTTTATCCGCCACTATTCAGAGCCTACTGGCGATTGGCCAATTTTTTAGCCAATACGCTTTTGCCAACAAATGGTTGGGGTTGGCTGAGCATTTTTCCACCTTAGCCGGTTCAATTATTCTTCAGACCACGACCGAGCGCTGGCTGCGCGCTTATGGCGGGCTGCCTCACCCGAATATTTTAGCCGGATTTTTAGTTATCGCTCTGCTGCTTTTGTTTTACCTAGCTTTTGAAGCTAGAACCAGGGCCCAGCGGATTTTTGTTTTAGCCAATTTGGTCGTGATTTTGCCGGCGTTGTTTTTTACTTTTAGCCGTTCCGCCTGGATCGCTTTTATTGTCAGTCTTGTGCTTTTGGCATTTTGGCTGTATCGCCGTCGGCAGTATCTTTGGCTAGAGACTTTTTTTAAAATTTTTATTCTGGTAGTTTTACTCGTTTCAATTTTAACCTTTAATCTGTTGGAACCAGTTAAAACCAGGATTGCCGGCGATCAAGATTTGGAAGTGGCCTCAATTGAACTGCGCTTTGCCTTTAACGAGCAGGCCTGGCAAATCATTCAAGCTCGTCCCTGGCAGGGAACCGGGATTGGCAATTATACTCTAGGCGTTTTTCAAATAGTCAATGCCGGCTGGCCGGGCTATTATTATCAGCCAGTCCATAATATCTATTTATTAATTTGGGCTGAGCTGGGTTTGTTCGCAATATTTTTTTGGCTGGCCGCCTTAGCCATTTTAATTTATCTATCCGCCCGGCGGGTTGCTTCTTTGGTGGGGGTGACGGTATTTTTGTCGCTGTTTTCAATTCTTATTATCAGCCTGATGGACCATTATTTTTGGACAATGTATTTTGGCAGCCTGATTTTCTGGCTGGTTTTAGCTTTAAATTTCAAGGTTTTAGCTGATAGTCAGAAGCCGCCGATTAATTAAAAAAGTCCTTATTCTAGCCGCTAAACGCCTTTAAGCGTTTTTTGTTTTTGTTGGTTACCTCTGCTTCTTGACAGTTTTTCAGTAATCAATTAAAATGCTTTATGCTAGCACTCTACAGTCCAGAGTGCTAACCCCATTAGAAACATCAATTAAAGAAGTAAATAAACATACCACATGTCGATTTCTAATGGGGCTAATGAGGTTAGATTAATAATTAATTTTGTTAAACACCTATGAAGTTAAAACCGTTAGGTAATCGCGTTATTGTCACTCTTTTAACCGAAGAAGAAACTTCCAAATCCGGTATTATTTTGCCGGAGACAATTGATAAAGAAAAAAAAGCGGAAGGTAAAGTCATCGCCATCGGCGAAGGCGAAAAAATTCAGAAGCTTGATCTGAAGGTCGGGGACAAGGTTTTATTCGGTAAATACGCCGGCGAAGAAGTTAAAATTGAAAAAGTTGAATATAAAATTCTTAGCGACGAAGACGTTTTAGCGGTGATTGAATAGTGATTTAATTTTATCATTTATAATTAAGTAATTCTTAGATAAACTATGGCTAAACAACTATTATTCAATGAAGCCGCCCGGGCGGCAGTTAAAAAGGGGGTTGATAAATTAGCTAACGCCGTTAAGGTCAGCTTGGGTCCCAAGGGCCGGAATGTGGTTTTAGATAAAGGCTTTGGTTCGCCGACGATTACTAACGACGGCGTGACTATTGCCAAAGAAATTGATCTGGAAGATAAATTTGAAAACGTTGGGGCTCAGCTGATTAAAGAAGTGGCGGAAAAAACCAACGACGTGGCCGGTGACGGCACTACCACGGCGACGGTTTTAGCCCAGGCGATTATTGAAGAAGGCTTAAAGAATGTGGCGGCTGGCACCGACCCGATTGCTCTAAGATCAGGAATGAATAAAGCGGTGGCGGCGGCTATCGTCGGCCTAAAAAAAATCACTAAGCCGGTCAAAGGCAATAAAGAAGTCGCTCAGGTCGCGACTATCTCCAGCTTGGATGACCAGGTCGGCCAGATGATTGCTGATGTGATTGAAGCAGTCGGCAATGACGGTGTAGTCACGGTGGAAGAAGGCCAGACTTTTGGTTTGGAAAAAGAAGTGGTCCAAGGCATGCGGTTTGACAAGGGGTATGTTTCGCCTTACATGATCACTAATGCCGAAAGAATGGAAGCCGAATTTGAAGATCCCTATATTTTAATTACCGATCACAAAGTTTCTTCGGTTCAGGAAATTTTGCCGGTCTTAGAAAAAATCGCCCAGAGCGGCAAAAAAGAAGTGGTGATTATCGCCGACGAAATTGAGGGTGAAGCTTTGGCCACTTTTGTCGTTAACAAATTGCGGGGCACGTTTAATGTTTTGGGCATTAAGGCCCCGGGCTTTGGCGATCGGCGTAAAGAAATGCTCCAAGATATCGCCTTTTTGACCGGCGGCCAGGTGATTTCCGAAGAAGTGGGTTTGAAATTAGAAAACGCTTCCTTGGAACAACTAGGTTCGGCCCGGAAAGTAGTGGCCACCAAAGAATACACCACCTTAATTGATGGTAAAGGTGACAAAGCTAAAATTAGTGATCGGATTGCCCGGATTAAAAAAGAAATGGAAATTACCGACTCGGAATTTGACCGGGAAAAACTTCAGGAACGTTTGGCTAAATTAGCCGGTGGCGTTGGCGTCATTAAAGTCGGCGCGGCGACCGAAACGGAAATGAAGGAAAGAAAGTTTAAAATTGAAGACGCCTTGCACGCTACTAAGGCGGCCGTGGCCGAAGGCATTGTCCCCGGTGGCGGTGCGGCCTTAGTTAAAATCGCCCACTCTTTGTTTGAGCTTTTGGAAGAAACCAAAGTCGAGTTAACTGATGAAGAAAAGATCGGCGTCAAAATTATCCAAAACGCCTTGTCCGCGCCTTTGCGCCAGATTGCGGCTAACGCCGGTATTAAAGACATTTCGGTTATTTTGCAGGATATTCAAGACATCAAAGACGCCAGTGTCGGCTATGACTTCAATAAAATGCAAAAAGTGGACATGCTGGAAGCTGGTATCGTTGATCCGCTTAAAGTCACCCGAACGGCCTTAGAAAATGCCGCTTCCATTGCCTCGGCCTTAATTACCATGGAAACGGTTATCACTGACTTACCCGAAAAGAAAGACGAGCATAGCCACGGCGGCGGTATGCCGGGCATGGGCGGCATGGATATGATGTAATTTATTGAAAGTCAAAAAGATAATTTAACCAAAAGAAGGGGGAGTGGGTCAGGCCTGCTCCTCTTTTTTGTCTTAATTTTTAACAATTTTTTGCTTAGTTATGTCGTAAGGAAGTGATAATGTCCTAGTACAGGGAAATAGAAATGTCCTACCTAATCTAATTCAATTAAGGTAGGATGAATGGTTATTTAACTAATCCTTAACCATTCACCACCATGACATTTCTCATCCCTATGAGCCAAAAAGAGCTAAATCGCTATGACATTATCAAGCGTTTAATCCGTAAAGAAATCAATGGTTCCGAGGCCGCTAATTTGTTGACACTTTCTACCAGACAAATCAGGCGCTTAAAATCCAAGGTTAAAGAAAAAGGCGCATTCGGACTAATCCACGGTAATCGAGGTAAGCCAAGCAACCATCAACTACCTAAAAGAGAAAAAGAAAGGATTACCTTTTTACTTCACCGACACTACTATGATTTTGGTCCGACTTTAGCTAAAGAAAAACTGACTGAAATCCATCACATCGTTCACGACCCTAAAACCATTCGTCAAATAATGATTGACGAGAAGCTGTGGCAGCCTAAGACCAAGAGACAGAAGTCAGAATATCGATCTTGGCGCCAGAGAAAATCAAATTTTGGCGAAATGGTGCAATTCGATGGTTCCTATGAGCACTGGTTTGAAGACCGGGCTGACAAATGCTGTTTACTCGCTGCCATTGATGACGCCACCGGCAGAATCATTAAAGCTAAATTTGCCCAAGACGAAGGCGTTTTCCCAGTCTTTAATTTTTGGCTGGAATACTTAGAAAAACAAGGTAAACCCCATTCTATTTATTTAGACAAGTTTTCTACCTACAAAATGACTCGACAGGTAGCGCTAGAAAATCATGATTTAAAAACTCAGTTTCAACGAGCCTTAGAAGACCTCAGGATTGAACCAATTTTTGCCAATTCGCCACAAGCCAAAGGCCGAGTAGAAAGATTGTTTGGCACTTTGCAAGACCGCTTAATCAAAGAACTTAGATTAAACAACATTTCAAACATTAATGAAGCCAACGCATTTTTGGAAAAAACCTTTACGCCAGCTTTTAACGCTAAATTCAGTGTTGAGCCAAAAGCTAAAGCTAATCTTCATACCCCACTTAGTCTAGGAGAACGAAAACAACTAGCCAATATTTTTTCTCGCCAAAAGCCAAGAATAGTTCAAAATGACTTTACGATCAGCTTCCAAAACCAATGGTATCAACTGACTAAAGAGCAACCAGTTACCGTCCGCAAAAAAGACCGGGTGGTTATCGAAGAACACCTAGACAACTCAATCCAGATTCGACTAAGAGGCAAATACTTGAATTATCAAGTCATACCGGTCAGACCTAAAAAACAAATCCAACCCTGGATTTTAGCCGCTACCTTCAAAACCCCTGCTTTAGCGGAAAACACCAAAGTTAACAACCAAGTAGGACATTTCTAAATCCCCCAAAGTAGGACATTTCTATTTCCCGTTGACATTTTTTGCTTAGTTATTGACAAAAATAGGCCGACGTGCTATACTGTTATTAGAGGCTAGTAATATATTGAGATAGTGCCATAGTACTGTACTTTTGGGTCACCAAAGTTCGGTGCTTAGTTCAGCCACTTTCTCGATCAATAAGTACTTTTATAGTCACTAGTCGAGAAAACAAAAAACTCAAAGCAAAAACAAAAAATCGTGGTAATCGCCGGAGTTAACCGTAATCTTACAGTTATTTGCCGGTCAATTTTACCCAATTATTTAATGTGACGTTTTGCTTTGAGTAAAACGTTTTTATTTTTACCCAACCTTAATTATTACATTAAATTTAGTAGCTGCACACCTTCACAAAAGGTCGAAGGGCGTTAGGAGAACAGCTCAGAAAACAAAAACAAAAATATGATTTTAGGACGATACACGTTGGGCGACATTGCCCATAAAATAGATCGCGACAAAAGTACTATTATCCGCTGGGAACAATTAGGATTGATTCCCAAAGCCACCAGAGACAGTCGCGGCTGGCGGTATTACTCCAGAGAAGAAGTTGAAAAAATTATTCAATTAATCAAAGCCACTGATTACTTTCAGGCTAAGGAAAAAGTTGCCTTGGCGGCTCAAAATGAAAGTAATGGTGCCGTTAAAAAATTCGGTTACGGTGTGGTCACGGTAGTCGTGCTGATGATGCTTTACAGTCTGCTTGGTTTGCAATTAGGCAAGATAAATGGAGTTTTAGCTTCCACTAACCAGACGGCAACGATGTTTACGACCGTCACAGCGGGAATCTTGGACGTTGTTTCCGCTTCTACCAGTAACAGCTTTACCGGCGTCAGCGTTTCTTTCTCTTCTCAAACTGGTACGGCTAATCTGGGGGCTCTGAGGGTTTCCGATGCTCGCGGTTCCGGCGCTGGCTGGACTGTTAATTTATCAGCTAACGACTGGAAATCAGGCGAAGACGTGATGCAACTTGACTACAATGGCACCGGCACTGATGGTGATTTGGGCAAGATGTGCCTAATTGTCAGCGCTGGCGCTATTAGATCAGCCGCCGGTCAGCCGACGACCAATATTACCAAAGGTGGCCTTGATTGTTTCAGCGCTTCGCAAAGTCAAATAGATGTTTATACCGCCTCTTCCAGCTGGGGCAAGGGGGACTATTGGATTACTGATTTTACCTTAGAACAGTATATTCCGAGTAATCCGACGGCTCAAAGCTATACCACCACTATTGTTTTGACCATCAGCTAAATTGGCATTTAATTTTTTCGTCCTCGGCACTCGAGTCCAAATCGAGTGCCTTTTTTGTTAGGTTTGTGTTATAATTATTGACAAGGAATAAATTAAAATTGATTAAAATTCATCTTTTTAGACGCGATCATGACAGTTAAATCAAAGTTTCACAATTTCTTTAGCTTTTTACTGCTGGTTAATATTTTCCTCTTTCTGCCTTTTGGCGTGGCTGCTCTTTCTTCCGGCGGCCTGGGGGGTTACCCCGCCTATCCTGACCCGAGTGTTCAATACTCCGAATCCTGGTTTATCTACAACCTGGATTTAGGCGAAAGCAAAGACGACGCCTTAATTCTTTTTAACACCACTGATGAAATTCAAACCGTTAAGCTTTACCCGGTTGATTCGGTGCCCTCTAACCAAGGCAACTTTGCCCTGGAAGCCGAGGATTCTCCCCGCAAGGGCATCGGTAGCTGGATTAAACTTTCCGAAACCCTTGTCACTCTAAGCCCCGGTGAGAGCCGCGAAATTCCTTTTACCATCACTATTCCCCATGACACTGACGTCGGTGAACACAGCGGTGGCATTATTATTCAAAAAGCGCGGCCCGGCGAAGTCCAGGCCGAAACCGGCGCGTCCATTGTCACCCGGGTCGGCATCCGGGTTTACGAAACCGTCCCCGGTGAAATTGTCAAAGACATTAAACTAATTGACTTTCAGGTTAAATTAACGCCGGCCGAAGACAAAACCTCTTTTTATGACATTTCCCTGACCGCCGAAAACCTGGGTAATGTTTCTTTAAAGCCCCAGGTCAGCCTGAATATTTCGGGTTGGGGGAAGATTAAGTACTTTACCCGTTCCAATTTTGATTTTAAAGAGGGGGTGGTTGTTGATTTTAAAGACTTGACTGACTTTTTTTCCGGTGAAGTTTTAACCAAAGACTGGCAGCTCCTCCGCGGCCAGAAAGTCACGACCAAATGGGAATGGCCTAAGCCGGTTTTTGGTCACTTTAATTTTCAGGCCGTGCTAAGCTATGACGAACTTTCCGGTCCAAAAACTCTGGCCGGGCCAACCGTCAGTGTCTGGGTTATTCCCTGGCGGGAATTGACTGTATTAGCCGGGTTGGTTTTACTTTTGGCGCTATTTTTTATCTTTAAAAAAATAGTTTACAGCGGCCGGCGGTGGTTGCCTTACACAGTAGGTAAAAACGATCACTTGGCAACCATTGCCAAACGCAGCAGTGTGAGCTGGCAGCGACTGGCAAAAGTTAATAAACTCGTCAAACCTTATTTACTTGAGCCGGGCCAGAAAATTTTAGTCCCGCCGACTTTTCGTTTCCCTGAGCCGGCCAAAATTAATATTGCCAAGGCTAAAAAAGATAGCCAGACGGATAAGATCAAAAATGATAATTAAAAAATGAAGACTGTTTTAATGACAAAAAAATATTGGTCGGTTGCCTCGTTGCTGATTTTCCTCTTTCTGCCTTTTGGCGTGGCTGCTCTTTCTTCCGGCGGCCTGGGGGGTTACCCCGCCTATCCTGACCCGAGTGTTCAATACTCCGAATCCTGGTTTATCTACAACCTGGATTTAG
>Ga0209542_10016806_pt1 | contig 12080 bp, 12 predicted proteins | sample RifCSPhighO2_01_FD_184028 | JGI IMG/M metagenome (GOLD analysis project Ga0209542, IMG submission 184028) | Soil microbial communities from Rifle, Colorado - Rifle CSP2_plank highO2_0.1 (SPAdes) (version 2) | ecosystem: Environmental > Terrestrial > Deep subsurface > Rock core/Sediment ...
GCCATGAATATGACGCGGCAGCTCTTGACTGGCAAAATTTCTTGGGCGCCGCGGCAGTAGTCAACAATCAAATTGACAGCTGGCAACCGTTGCCAAATCCCGAACCGCAAAAAGCTCAAGGACAATCAGACGAACCCAAAAAAGCTGAAGTTAAAAACGAAACTAAAACTGAAACCAAGGTTGAAATAAAAGTTGAGCCGATAAAGCCAATTGAAGTCGCTCCGGTTGAAGTGAAAATCGGCGAAGTAAAAATCGCGCCAATCGCGACAGAAATTAAAGAAGTAGTTGGAGCCATTATTAAAGACAGCATCAAACTTGCTACGCCGAGTCCTGCCGTAAGATCTGAAGTTAAAACCGAAGTAAAAGCAGTAGCACCAGCGAAATCGGCTCAAACTGAAATCAAAGCAAAATCAGAAACTAAGCAAGATGTTGCTGTAAAAACAGACCAACGGGTTAAACCGGCTAAAAAGAGAGGTTGGTTTGCTTCAATTCTGCGGTTATTCGTAAAAGCCAAAGCTGAATCATCTGTAATAGTGAAGTAAAAGCGCAAAAACCGTCCCCCGCCTAGCGGGGGCGTTTTTGTTTTAGAGTGTTATAATGACAAAAAGTCGCGTCACGCGCTTAAAGCAGAATCGTTAATACTAACATGAACAAAATCAAAAAAATCGGTATATTGGTGTTTATGGTTTTTGGGCTGATTGCCCAATCGGTGCCAGCTTTGGCAACTCCGCCGGTCGCCTTAATTATAACGCCAGAAGCCGGACCAATCGGAACAGAAATAACCATCAGAGCATTTAAATCGCCTGACGGGCTCTTCACTAAAACCGGCAACCGCGTGAATTTTACCAAAGATTATCCCAATGGCTTAGAAAATTTAGTTGCCACAGTTGATTCTTCAGACGGCGTGACTTTAACCTTCACAGTTCCTGACGGTATGGCGCCTTATTGCCCACCGGGACAATACTGCACACTGGCTTTCTATCAAGTTTTGCCTGGACCTTACACGGTAACAGTGATTAACAGCAATGAGTTTAAATTCGTTATTGGAACACTTACAGTAACTTCAGGAAAAAACCAGTCGCCAGAGCCGTCGCCAAGACCGATAATTGCGCCTATGAAAAGATGCTACGATGGAATTTTACCGATTTTAAAACCGGGTTCGCACGGCGATGAAGTAAAAAAAGTTCAGGAAATTTTAGGCGTTACAACGCCAACCGGCTACTTTGGCCCCTTGACCGAGACTAAAGTAAAAGAGGTTGAAACTAAACTCGGCTTACCTCAAACCGGCGTGGTTGACTCTGACATCTGGCCGTTTATTTATCCCTGCCACCAAATCACCGTGGTCTCGCCGAATGGCGGCGAAATTTGGGATGCCAGTAAAGAAATGTTACGGCTGATACAGTGGCAAGCTTTCATTAATCAGGATGTAAAAATCGGAGGTAAGCCGCCGTTTTTGAACACGACAATTGACCTTGTTCAAAACGAGAAACTAATCCGCCGCCTTGCCGAAATCGAGACCAAGAATGGAATCAACGAATTCAACTGGGGGATTCCCATTGATATTCCATCGGGAAAATACAAAATCCGCATCGGCTTTACCGATCAGCGCATGCTCTTTGGCGGCGACGGCGGAAAAAAGATCTATCCCCCGGCCTGGCAAGGCACAGCCTGGGACGAATCAGACGCTGATTTTGAAATTGTAAACGCGGGAGAACCAACACCCACGCCAACATCCAAACCAATAAGCCCAATTCGGGAACAACTTCAGGAGCTTTTAAAGCTCATAGAACAAATGCAGAATTTGCTTAAAAGATTGCTCTCTGGAGCTTAAATAAAAATCCCCCGCTCTGCGGGGGTGATTTTTTAAACTGCGACGGCTTATGAAAAATAAGTTAGAATACTAGCATGGCTTGGAGCCTGATTTTTATAGCGTTTCAAATAATCTTTGGTTTGCTTGTTGTTGAATTTTTTGATCCAAAGAAAAAATTCCAGCTTCTAGAACTGCTTATTTTAGCCGGGGCTCTTGGCTTGATTTTTGGATTTTTCCTGACGCTTGTTTTCGCACTCCTTTTTAAATCGTTAGAGATGGCAATTTTGACATTCCAGATTTTTACTCTCGCTTTACTGCTATGGCAAGCCAAAGGTTTTATTGAACTCTTAAAAAAAATAGGGGCGGCGATCAAAAACTATAGAAATTTATTCAAACGCGAAAATCTGCCGATTCTGCTTTTAATCGCGATTATTCTTGTCTATGCCTTTGCCGTCCCAACGGTTCTTTTCAAAAATAACGACGGCTACTTGCGCTCAGCGCTTGTAGGCTGGGGCGACACGGCTTTCCATATATCGCTTATCGAGCGTTTTGCAACTGCCGATCCTTTTAATCTAACGCATCCTATTCTTGGAAATGCCGCTCTCGCCTATCCATTCATGATTGACTTTGCTTCAGCTGTCTTTAAAAAAATGGGCGCTGGAATGATCGCGGCTTTTCGATTGCCTCTTTACTTTATGGGCGTTCTTTGGATACTGCTCCTCTACTGCGCCGCTCTCAGAGTTCTAAAATCCCGTTTATTCGCGGCTTTGGCTCTTGTCATTATAATCTTTGGGAGCGGTTTGGGGTTCATCACTCTTTTTAAAGATGTAAAGGGGGCTTATGTCTCTAATAGTTTTGAAAATGTTTCGTCTTTTATTCAAAACCCGCCTCACGAATATACTCATTTGGACAATCGCACCGGCGGCAAATCGTCGGAAAAAAACACTGAAGACAACATAGTTTGGATGGTGCCGTTTATTTCATTTTTTCTCCATCAACGGAGTTTTGCTTTTGGGCTACTCTTATTCTCAATGGTTCTTTTGGGAATTCTGACTTATGGCAATGACAAAAGCTTTTGGAGATTCGGAATTATAGCGGGTCTCTTGCCATTCGCTCATGGCCACACGCTCCTCGGGCTCTTCTTCGCTTTAGCCGCGCTCTTTTGGTTTTATAGAGAAAACCGCCGTTCTTGGGTTAAATTCGGTTTCATTACGGCAATTCTAGCTTTACCGCAAATCGCGTTCTTCAAAACCACGAGTATGGCAATTGGAGCCAAAATCTTCCGCCCATGGTTCGGCTGGATGACTTGCGACCATAGAACTTCCTGGTTTTTTTGCGAACCCGGGATAGTAGGCACTGATACAAATCCAATTTTTTTCTGGTCAAAAAATTTCGGGGTTGTTTTCTTTATCTGGACCGTGGTCATAATCATCGCGGCGCTTGCGATTTTCTCGCCGCGGCTTAAGCTTTTCACAAAAAAGAATTTTGAATTCAAATTCATCTTTGCGTCGCTTACGCTTTTCTTAATGACCAACCTCTTTATTTTCCAGCCCTGGCCTTTTGACAATAATAAAGCAATTTTCTATTGGTGGTTTTTGGCAATCATCTTCGCAGTTATGCCCTTCTTTAAATGGCTCTCAAAAAAACGTCTTTGGGGCAAAATCTTAGTTGGGATTATGGTGTTTTTCGCCGTGCTTGCCGGCAGTTTTGACTCGGGAACGCGCCTTGCAGCGCCTCGAAGCGGGCAATATTTCGGCTATAACGAATCTCCTAAAGCCAAGCTGATGGCGGAATGGATTAAAGAAAACACCGCGCCGAACGATCTCTTTCTAACTGCTCCGAAAATCGACGCGATACCGCTCTTTCTCGCGGGCCGGCCGATCTATTTTGGCTACGAAGGCTGGCTTTGGAGCCATGGTTTGGATTATGCTAACCGTAAAACCGCGGCGAATGAAATCGCGAAGGGCAATCTGGAAACAGCTTGCCGAGAAAACATTAAATACCTACTTTTAGATGATGATTTCAAAAAAGAATTTAAGGAGGTGAACGCAACCGCGCTCATTACTGAAGCCGAAACCGTATTTTCCGACAACGATGCTGGAGCGGAAACCTTAATTCTAAAAATCAACTGCCAATCATGAATTCCGCCATCATAAAAAAGCATTGGCCGCTCATCATTCTTCTTGCGCTCGCGATCATAACCAGATTCTGGAATTTAGGCGAACCGCCGGAAGTAGTTTTCGACGAAGTCCACTTTGGCAAATTCGTGTCCGCTTATTTCACTAATGAATACTATTTCGATATCCATCCGCCGCTTGGAAAACTCATGATCGCCGCGGCCGCCAAGTTTTCCGGTTTTACTCCGAATTTTGATTTTGACCACATTGGAGAGACTATAGGCAGGCGGGCGCTTATCGGCTTACGTTTTTTACCCGCTCTTTTCGGTTCGCTCTCAATTGGAATGATCTACTTAATAATCATCGCTCTCGGATATTCCCGAAAGGCTGCTTTTTTTGGCGGCTGGCTTATGCTTTTTGACAATGCTTATCTCGTGGAATCGAAATTCGTTCTGGTTGATATGTTTTTAATTTTCTTTGGCGCAACTTCCCTGTTATTCCTTAGTCTTGCTTCCAAAGCCTCAGGCAAAAAGAGCTATTTTTTGATATGCCTGGCGACTGCCGCAGCTACTCTTGCCGCGAGTATTAAATGGACTGGTGTCGCTTTTATTGCCATAATCTTTTTTTATCTCTTTTTAAAACTTCTCAAAGACCGGCTGCTTAAAAAATTCTTCCTAACTTCCTTCGCCGCGGTTTTGATCGCTTTATTCCTCTATGTACTGCCTTTTATTCCCCATTTTTCCATGCTTAAAAAATCCGGCCCGGGCGATGCTTATATGAGCGCCGCTTTTCAAAAAACCTTGGTCGGCAATAAAATCAGTACGGAAAATCCTGCCGTGCCATTAAATTTCTCAGGTAAATTCACTGAACTAAATCGAGCAATGTACAACTACAATTCCGGCCTTAAAGCCACCCATCCTGACGGCAGTAAATGGAACAATTGGCCGTTTTTGAAAAAACCGGTTTACTATTGGACAAAGGCTTTAGGCGAACGCGTCGGGAACATTTATCTTTTCGGAAATCCAATCGTCTGGTGGATTGGATTCGGCTCACTCATCGCGGCCCTGCTTCTTCTCACCATTAAAAAAACGCGGCGCAAACTCGGTTCGGAAATTTATCTCCTGATTTTCGGCTATTTCATCAATCTTTTGCCTTTTATGCTGGTCGCGCGCGTGGCTTTTCTCTACCACTATCTGCCGGCTCTCATGTTTTCAATTCTGATTGCCTCGTTCCTTGCCGAGAAAATTTTAACCTGGGCTAAACGCTATCCTATTGCCAGCTCTTCAATATACGCTGTAACCTTGGCGGGCATACTCGCGTTTTTTCTTATAATCTCGCCTTTGAGCTATGGCTTCTTTATTCCAAAAGAAACTAACACGAGTTATCAAAATTTCTTAAACAGATTCCGCTGAAAATTATTTAAAACAATGAAAAAAAAACTCCGAGTCGCGGTTTTAATGGGCGGGCCATCGGCAGAATATGCCGTGTCTTTGAATACCGGAAAAATGGTCTTAAAAAATCTTGATCCGGAAAAATACCAGGCGAAACCACTTCTTATAAAGAAGACTGGCGAATGGTCGATTAGTTTGCGTCGCCTGAAATCCAATTTTGATATCGTTTTTATTGCCATGCACGGCGAATACGGCGAAGATGGCACGGTTCAGGTATTATTAGACAAATACCGGATACGCTATACCGGCTCGCGCGCCGAAGCAAGCACAGTCGGTATGGATAAAATAAAATCTTTCGCGTCTTTTAAAAAAGCCGGGCTTGAAATACCGGCTTACGAAATCACAAAAAGCAGAATGGCTAATCCGGTCTTAAATGTTCCGCTCGCGGTAAAGCCGGCTGATCGCGGCTCAAGTGTTGGGTTAAGCATAATTGAAAACGAAAATGAAATTGAAAAAAGTTTAAAGCTGGCTTTCCGATATTCTAAAAAAGTCATCGTGCAAAAATACGTAAAAGGCCGTGAATTCACCTGCGGCATAGTTGAAATAAACGGAAAACCCGTTGCGCTCCCAGTTACTGAAATAATTCCTTTAAAAAGAAAGTTTTTTGATTATTACTCAAAATACTCTAAAGGCGCTTCAAAAGAAATCACGCCAGCGGAAATTCAGAAAAGCGATGCGCTAAAAATTCAAGAAGCGGCTCTGAAAGCCCACAAGGCAATCGGCGCCTCTGGTTATTCAAGAAGTGATTTTATTTGGGGCGAAAACGGCCGACTGTATATTCTAGAAATCAATACCCTGCCCGGACTCACAAAAACAAGCTTACTCCCTCAAGCCGCAAAAGTTATAGGCATAAGTTTTCCGAAACTACTTGATCTTATAATTGAATCGGGGATAAAAACAAAGTAAGATTAACTAATGGAAAAAGAGATTCATTGGTCGGCTCCAGAGTTTCATTACTATGAAAAGGACGCGGCTTGGTATTGGCTGGTAATTATCGGAGCTATTGTTTTGGTCGGACTGGCGCTCTGGCAAAAAAATTTTCTCTTTGCGGTATTCATTATTATCGCGGCTATTCTTGCCATAACTTGGGGGCGCAAAGAACCGCCCATGGTTGATTTTATCCTATCGGAAAAAGGATTGGACATCGGCGGCAAAAAATTCTATTCTTTTGAAAGCTTAGAGGGGTTTGCTATTATTCCTGTTCGCACCAATGAAGAACTCAACGAACTCTTGCTTAAATCAAAAAATCGCCTCTCTGGCTGGATTAGAATCATCATCGCCGCCCAAAGAGCCGATGCTATAAAAGCGTTGTTTAGAAAGCGCCTGCCGGAAGTTGAATACCAAGAAACACTCACCGAACATATATCCCGATGGCTTAAGTTTTAAAATTCATCCGCCGCGCCCATAGCTCAATGGATAGAGCGCAGCCCTGCGAAGGCTGAAATTGTGGTTCGATTCCACATGGGCGCAAAAATTGATCGCCTTGACCGTTATCACAAACGCAGAGTATTCTAAAATAGTAACAGCATGGCTAAACCAGATAGAGAAAAAATTAATAATCAATCAGTACTCGATGCCATTAGTGAACTCGCCTTGGCAGTCGAGGCTGGCTTTGACAAAGTTGATAAGCGATTCGACCGCGTTGATAAACGCTTAGTTGATCTTCAAGAACAAATCAATCGGATCGAAACCTATATTCTTCAAGACCATCAACGGCGGCTGGAAACTATTGAACACAAACTCGGAATTGAACGCTAATGAAGATAATTGTGGCGGCCTTAACAATAATAGTGGTTTTAGTTGTTTATTTTTGGCTTTTCAAAAAACCGGCAACTGCGCCAACGCAAGAATTTAGAGGCCCAACCAGCGCGCCTTATGTAAATGGGCCAACCAAACCGCCGCCAAATTAAAAAAATCGCGGGTGTCGTATAGTGGCTATTACACTACCTTGCCAAGGTAGAAATGGCGGTTCGATTCCGCTCACCCGCTCCTCCTAAACAAAATACTTATAAAAAACACTGCCGCGGCCACAGAGATGATGGTTGGGCCGAGCGCGATTGAAAATCGCTCTGATATTGCTAACCCAGCAAGAACCGAAAAGATGGAAACGCTTGCGGCAATAATAAGATCAGAATTAAAACTCCTTGCGAAATTTTTGGAAGCCGCCGCCGGAACAATAATCAACGAACCCATAAGCAAGATTCCTAAAAAGTTAAGCCCGAGAAGAACTGTTCCCACGAATAAAAGCAAAAACCAGAGATTTAGCCGGTTATAATCAAGCCCAGAAGTTTTAGCTAAATCCGGAGAAATTAAAGCAATAGTAAGCCGACTCTTCAAAAACAGAACCAGACCGATAATCACCACAGCGGCGACAATGCCGATAATCGCTTGAGTAAAAGTCAATTTAGCTAAATCGCCAAAAAGAGTATCAATAAGCTCGTTTTCCGGAGTCAGTAATGTACCCACTGCAAGCGAAGCCGAGAAAAGCACGCCAATAATGGTTTCAGTCGCAATCATGGTTTTTCGTTCAAGCAACCAGACAAGCACGGCGCCGATAGCAAGCGCCACTGCTCCGCCGATTATCGGATTTAGCTTTAGCAAAATCGCTACGCCAAGCCCGGGCAAAGCCACGTGAGACATGGCATCAGCTGCTAAAGTCATTTTTCTCATAAGCGCGAAAGCGCCAATAAGCCCGGAAGCTGCTGCAACCGAAGCCATGGCTAGAATGGAAATTAAGTTAGAATCAAGCACGTTCATGGACGTGTAAATGATGCATCATTGCCGAACCGTAAAGCCGATCCAAAACATCTGGCTTTAAAGTTTCTTCTGGATTGCCGACGCAGAAAAGCTTGCGGTTCAAACACAGCACAGTATCCGCATAGCGATAAACTAAATTTAAATCATGAGAAATAATAATCACGGTAAGACGATACTGATCTTGCAGTTTATGGACAGTCTGATAAATCTGCTCTTCGCCCGGCAAATCAATGCCGGAAGTCGGCTCGTCAAAAAGCAAGACGTTGGGCTTGCCAATCAGTGCAAAAGCAATCAAACTGCGCTGAAAGTCGCCGCCGGAAAGATAAGTCAATCGAATTTTGAGTTTAGCGCTTAAAAGATGAACTTGCTCCAAAACTCGCCGCACTTCTGATTTATCCAATTTCATCAATTTCACTTTAAGCAAAAGAAAATCTCCGAGCGTCAAAGAAAGATGGCGGTCAAGATCAAGCTTTTGGGGCACGTAGCCGATTTTCGTTCCCGGCGCCCAGCTGACTTCCCCGTGGCGCGGCACACTGCCTATCAAAGACTTAAAAAGCACGGTTTTGCCCGCGCCATTAGGCCCGATGATGGCCGCGGTCTCGCCGCGCTTAACTTCAAAGCTTAAATTTTTGAGAATTGCTTCTTCGCCGAAGAAAACCGACAAATTTTTGACTGAAAGTATGACGTCTTCCATAGTTTTAAAACTCCAATTATAATATCACGGCACTCATAAAATGCCAGAGCGATTATAATAAGATTATAATAAAAAGGTAACTAAAAGGCGGTTTATTCGTTCTCTTATGTTAGAAGGTGAAGAAAAGTTAATAAAGGGGGCCAGCCGGGGCAATGCGGGCGATTTCGACAGACTTTACAGCCACTATATCGCTCCGATCTATCGGTTTATCTATATGAAGGTAACCCACCGGCAGGAAGCCGAAGACTTGGCTCATGAAGTCTTTTTGAATGCCTGGCAGGGCCTGCCGAGTTACCAATCCCGCGGCTTCCCTTTTTCGAGCTGGCTCTACCAGATCGCGAGGAATAAAGTCATAGACTATTACCGATTGAAAAAGAATGTTGTCGGATTAGACGCTCTTGGAGGCATGGTGGATCTCGCGAAAACAGAAACGTCGGTTGAAACCGAACTGGAAAACAATCTCAATCTGGAAAAAATCAAAGCGGCAATTCATAAATTGAACCATGACCAGCAAGATGTCCTTCTGATGCGCTTTGTCGAAGAATTGTCATATAAAGAAATCTCCGCGGCCATTCAAAAAAGCGAGGGAGCGGTAAGATTAATCCATCATCGCGCCGTAAAAGAATTGAAAAAATTGCTAAATGGCGCAAATAGTTAAATTAAAATGGAGAATGAAATTTTTAAAATTTTAGAGTCGGCGCGCTCGATCAGCCCGAGCGCTGAATTCCGGGAACGCTCGCGGCGCCTTATTTTTGCTTCTACACGGCCGAAAAACGCTTCAATACGGGAATCTTTTTTTGGAAACTTTAAGCTTGGACTCACGGTAGCCGCAGCCAGCTTCGCCATTTTGGCTATTGTCGGCAACTATTTTTATCCCAAAAGCAAGGAGTCGTCTTTATTGGCGAACAGCCGGGAATTGCTGAAAGAAGTTGAAAACCTTGATTTTAAAATCCAACTTGGCGAAATTCGCTATCTCGACACTTCAGCAAAAGAAATAGCGGCTTTGCTCAAAATTATAGAAGGGGCTAATTGATAATTGTTAATTGATAATTGTTAAATGAACTATAAGTTACAATTTAAAGGCTTTTTTATTTTAGCCTCAATCGCGGCTCTTAGTTTCTTTACGCCGCGAGCAATCTTAGCTGAAACAGATTCACAAATTATTGTAAAAGAGCCGGCCGAAGACGAAGAGCTTCAACTGAAAAAATTAGGCATGGAGAAAGCTTTAACGCTTTCGCTCTTGGAAATAGAAGGCCTTAAAAAACGGCTTGACGCCCAATATAACTCAGAAGCGGAACTTGCCTTGCTTCAGGAAATATTTTCGGAAAAACTTGCTCAATATGCCGCCCATCTTTCTTCTCTAAAGCAGGTTCTCGAAAATTTAGATTTGCCAGGCATTAGAAAAATCGCCAAAGAATTCAGCGCCTGGCGCGAAGAAGTTTATAATCCAGAGGTAAAAAAGATGGTTGAGCTCATTTTGGTCCAACAAAACAAGATTTTACTAAAAACAGCTGATTTAAGATTCGCCAAAACCGCTTTTGATTTAAAAAAGATAAAAAACGCGCGCCTTGAACCGGAACTCTGGCAGCCGCTTCTTAACGCCTCAGCTTTCAATCTCAAAATGGCACGGGAATTTACCAAAGAAGCCGGAGCTATTCTTATCTCTTACTTGCCGACACCGACTCCCAACGCCTCGCCAGAGCCGACGCCGACTCCAAGTCTTTCTGCAAGAAAAATTGAAAAAATCGAGAATATCGAGAATAAAGAAATAAAAGATCTGGTTTCTAGCTCGCTCACCAAATTGAAAACAGCCTACGCCAATTTCATAGAATTGAACAATCTGATCAAAAACGCTTCTCAAAATTAAAAGACCCCCGCAAAGCGGGGGACCTTTTAATAATGTGGAAAATCTATTTCACTGCTTCCTTGAGTAATTTGCCTGCGCGGAACTTCGGCTTAGTTGAAGCCGCGATTTGAATAGTTTCTCCGGTCTTGGGATTCCTACCCTGCCTGGCGGCTCTTTTGACGACTCTAAAAGTTCCAAATCCAGTAATCGCCACTTCTTCTCCTCGGCTCATGGTTTTAACGATGGTATCAAACATGGCGTCTACCGCCTCTTGAGCCTGTTTTTTGGTTTCAATATTAGCGGCTTTCATTACCGCCTCCACTAATCCGTCTTTTTTCATACGCTTCGCTAAAATGACACCAATATACGAATGAATACTAATGATGCGAATAAAATACTAATCAAATTATTCGCATATTATTAGCAGCATTCGCATGAATTAGTATATTAGTATCACATTTTTGGTATCTTTCGACCTTTTTGGTTCTTAAAAAGCTTACCATTATTATAGCAAATCCAGCAAAATCAACAAATAAGCGCTATCTATCGCCGCGGTTCAACTTATCTAGCATATTCAACGGCGCGCATCTCCCTAATCACATTAACCTTAATCTCGCCCGGATATTTCATATCTGATTGGATTTTAGCTGCGATATTCTTAGCCATTTGCAGCGCTCCAAAGTCGTCAATCTTCTCTGGCACCACAAAAACCCTGATTTCCCTGCCTGCTGAAAGCGCGTAAGAATTCTTGACGCCTTCAAAGCTGTTTACGATTTTCTCCAGCTCTTCCAGGCGTTTCAGATAATTCTCAACCGTATCGCGCCGCGCGCCCGGCCGGGCTGCTGAAAGCGCATCTGCGGCTGTCACAATATAAGACTCTGGCGTGGAAAAAGGATATTCTTCGTGGTGCGACTCCATGGCCCTTATGACTGGTTCTGGAATGCTGTATTTTTTAAGAAGCTTGCGTCCAAGCTCCACGTGCGTGCCTTCAACCTCGTGGCTAATGGCTTTGCCGATATCGTGAAGCAAGGCGCCTTTTTTAGCGACTTCAACGTTAGCGCCGAGCTCGGCTGCAATCATGGCCGAGAGATGCGCCATCTCAATTGAATGCACTAAAACGTTTTGCCCGTAACTGGTGCGGAAGTGCAGTCGCCCTAAAAGCTGGAGAATTTCTTTAGGCAAATCCAAAATGCCGACTTCTAAAGCCGCTTGCTCGCCTATTTGCTGCATACGCTTGGTAAGTTCTTGCCGCGCTTCTTCAACTTTTTCTTCAATTTTCGCCGGCTGGATCCGGCCGTCTTTAATGAGTTTTTCCAAAGCCACTTTGGCGATCTCGCGGCGCAATGGATCAAAGGAAGAAATAACTATGCTCTCTGGCGCTTCGTCAACCACTATTTCCACGCCA
>Ga0209542_10016807_pt1 | contig 12079 bp, 13 predicted proteins | sample RifCSPhighO2_01_FD_184028 | JGI IMG/M metagenome (GOLD analysis project Ga0209542, IMG submission 184028) | Soil microbial communities from Rifle, Colorado - Rifle CSP2_plank highO2_0.1 (SPAdes) (version 2) | ecosystem: Environmental > Terrestrial > Deep subsurface > Rock core/Sediment ...
TCATGAAGGTTGTCACTCGCATCCCGCCCTCGCCGACCGGCCGATTGCACATCGGTACGGCACGTACCGCGCTTTTTAACTATCTTTATGCAAGAGGGAAGGGGGGGAGGGTAGTATTTCGGAGCGAAGATACTGATCGCGCACGCTCGATGCGCGAGTTCGAAGACGAGATTATCGAAGGCCTGCGTTGGCTCGGCCTTTCGTGGGACGAATTTTTGCGCCAAAGCGAACGCACGAACCGGTATCAAGAGGTGCTCGAAAAAGCTGTCACAAGCGGCAAAGCGTATGTATCGAAAGAGCCAAAAAAAGACAACCCGGCCGAAGAGGTAGACGTGGTGCGGCTCAAAAACCCCGGCACCGAGGTGGTGTTTGACGACCTTGTGCATGGCCCCATCAACACGCACACCGGCGAACTCGGCGACTTTGTTATCGCGCGGTCTATGACCGACCCCTTGTACCACTTCGCCGTGGTCGTCGACGATATGGATTCGGGAGTGACGCATGTGATACGCGGCGAGGATCATATCTCGAACACGGCGCGCCAAATCCTCATCCAAGAGGCCGTAGGGGCGCCGCGCCCGATCTACGCGCACTTGCCCTTGATCCTCGACAAGAAGCGCACCAAACTCTCAAAAAGGAGCGGTGCGACTTCGCTCATGGATTATCGCGCCGAGGGCTGTATGCCCGAAGCGATGGTGAACTATCTCGCGCTCCTCGGGTGGAATCCGGGTGATGAGCGTGAAGATTTCTCTCTCGCGGAGCTTGTCGAGGATTTTTCGCTCGAACGGGTCCAAAAAAGCGGCGCGTCGTGGGATCGCGACAAATTGCTCTCGGTCAATCAGCGCTGGATGCGCAAGCTCACCCCTGATGAGTACCTTGCGCGGGGGGCCTTTGATGAATCTGTCCGCAAAGCCGTGCCTCTTTTGAAAGAGCGCGCACACACCTTTGGCGAGGCACGCGAGCTCCTCAAGGGCGAACTCGCGTGTCTCTTTGCGACTCCTTCACTCAATCGGGCTTTGCTCACTTCAAAGGGGGGCAACACGGCGAGATACCTCAATGACCTCATGGAGCTCATACCGGATTCGACAGAACCCGAACGCGTCAGGGCCGCACTGATGTCTTACGCAGACAAAGAGGGCAGGGGAGCTACCCTTTGGCCGCTCCGCTATGCGCTCTCCGGGCAAGAGCGTTCGCCTGATCCCTTTACCTTGATCGCGCTTCTTGGCAAACAAACGGCCACGGAGCGGATACGTGCGGCCATTGCTATACTTTCATAATGATTCGTGCGCTCCTGCTGTTTTTGCTTTTTCTGCCCTTTGTTGCCTATGCCCAGTCGGCTACCGACATTCAGGCGCAAATCGACGCCCACAACGAGCAGATCCGCGCTCTCCAGGCCGAAATAGTCGAGTATCAACGGCAGGTTGACGAACTTGCGAAGCAAAAAAACACGCTTCAATCGGCCATTAACTCGCTCACGCTCTCGCAAAAACAGCTTGCCGCCGAGATCTCCGTCACCCAAAATAAGATTTATTCAGCCAATCTCGAACTCCGACGACTCGGCATCGCAATCGGCGACAAAGAGGTGACAATCGAAACCGACCAAGCGGCGATCGCTAAGGCCTTGCGCGCGGTGGCCCAAGGCGAACAAGAGCCCCTCGTTGCCCAAGTGTTCACTGCACGCTCGCTCTCTGACGCATGGCAGGCGGCAGAGGCGATGAATCAGTTCAACCGTGCACTCGCTGACCATATTGTAGAGCTCAAAGCCACGCGCGAAGCTCTTGCGATAAATCGCGATGAAGTTGCGGCGGCAAAAACAAAGCTCGAATCACTAGAGCGCAATCTCACGCTCCAAAAGAAATCAGTCGACTTGAATAAAGCCGCCCAGCAAAAGCTCCTCGCCGACACGCAAAACCAGGAAAGCGCGTACCAAAAACTCCTCGATGAGAAGCGTGCCGAAGAGGCAGCCTTCGAGGCGGCGCTCTTCGAGCTCGCCTCCGAGCTCGAATATGTGCTCGACCCCTCAAAGATCCCTCCGGCAGGGAAGGGGGTTTTGCGCTCCCCGCTTGATAGCATTTTCATCACCCAACAATTTGGCACAACCTTGTCATCCAAGCGCCTCTATACCTCGGGGACGCATGATGGGGTCGATTTCCGCGCGTCGATCGGGACGCCGGTACGCGCGGCGCTCTCTGGCACGGTGCTCGAGATCAACCTCGGCTCCGTACAGAACTGCCAGTATGGGAAATGGGTCTTGATAAAACACAACAACGGCCTCGCGACCTTGTATGCGCATCTCTCCGATATCAGCATCACCAAGAATGATTTTGCCGTCACCGGGCAGGTGATCGGCTTTTCGGGGAATACGGGCTATGCGACCGGGCCTCACCTCCACTTCGGGGTTTACTTTGCCGATGCGGTCTCCTTCAAACTGTACACCTGCAAGAACGGCCATGCAGTTACCATACCGATCGCTCCAGTGAACGCGTACCTCAACCCGCTCTCCTACCTGTGAGTGTGATAAAGTGGGGGAGTCTGTATGCTGAAGCTCATCTTTTGGATAGTCGTCGGGGTCCTTGCCCTCTCCTTTTTCGGCATTTCTCTCCAAGAGATCGTCAACTCGCCTGCAGGACGCGAAAATTTTGCCTACCTCTTTCAGCTCATGGTGATGGCGTGGCAGTGGCTCATTGAACTTATTCAAAACAAAGTGTCAAGTTGATTCTTGGCATCCCGAGGTCGAGGAAGAGCATAAGGTCGCACAATATACCTTTTCCGACCATTAACCACTAACACTGCACATTCTTGACTATGTAGTCGTACGCCTCATCGACAGAATCGACGAGCGTATAGAGCTCCATGTCACCCTTATCGATCGCTTGATGCTTCTTGTAAAGCATATCCTCGATGAATGCGAGCAAGGGCGTCCAAAATGTCTTGCCAAAAAGGACGATCGGCACTTTACGGATCTTGTCGGTTTGGATAAGGGTCAGTATCTCGAAAAACTCATCCAGAGTCCCGAATCCGCCAGGGAAATAGACGTACACTTCAGAGGCATAGGTCAGCATCGTTTTACGTACGAAAAAGTGGTCGAATTGGAGCTTGTCGGTCAAGAATTGATTGTATCCTTGGCCGTTCGACAGATCGATGTTGAGGCCGACCGACGCGCCGCCAGATTCATATGCGCCTTTATTGGCGGCTTGCATCACGCCCGCGGCCCCGCCGGTGATGATTGCAAAGCCCTTTTGACTAAGGCGCGTGGCAAGCTCCGAGGCGTGCTGGTAGACCGCGTCTTCGAAAGAGGCGCGCGAGGTGCCAAAAAATGACGCGGCGAGGCCGTACCGGCGTATGGTCTCGAAGCCGTCGGTAAACTCCTTCATGATCTTCACCAGACGCCACGGTTCAACTCTTTGCGGCTTGCAAACCAAGGGCGGCGGATGTTCGGGCATGCTCGCCTTGCCTTCAGTAATGACTTGTGAGAGATCGTGGTTGAGCGAGTCCATAGCGGCCTTTTATATATTATTATAACCCCTTGCAATTCGCTGCTGGCTCGTAACCCGCAGCTTCAGCCGCCTCACGACTCGCGAACCATACTTTATTCTCCTCTTTGATCGCTTGCGCGCCTGAGCACCACGGCAGGTGATACTTGCTACCGCTTTTTGACGCAACGACCTGTCCGCCTGCGGGAATAGCGGCAGGGACAGCGGCCGCCGAAGGGCCGCCCTGCGGAGAAGCCGTGAGCGGTATCTCGGTGATAGAAAAGCCGCTCCCCTGCCCTATGTCTCGGCCAGCCAAGATACCAAGGCCGAAGCTTGCCGATGAAGAAAAAAACAGGATGGCGACGATGAGGACATCGCGCGGGATCTTTTGGAGCACTAACTTGCTCCGCGCGGCAAACTCTGATACAATCATATGGTCAAACGATACCACATATGGCATCAACTAAAGCTGGCGGCTCAACAAAAAACCTGCGCGATTCAAACCCGAAGTACCTCGGGGTGAAGCTTGCTGACGGCGCGTCGGCGCGCCCCGGCATGATCATCGTTCGCCAGCGCGGCACCAAGGTTGAACCGGGGAAAAATGTAAAAGTCGGCCGCGACCACACGCTCTTCGCCGCCTGCGAAGGCAAGGTCTCTTTCACCAACAAGCGCTTTCGCCGCTACGACGGCAAGATCATCCGCAAAACAGTCGCCCACGTCGTCTAGCGAGACTCCGCCTCGATTGAAATAGCGATCGTACCGAAAACTTCACCCGAAGAAATGGGGATGTTGTAAGTGCCGGTTTCTTTTATCGGCTTTTCGAGCCTGATGACCCCTTCAGGCAACTGTGCCGCTTCGGCGATATCCTTTATATCGACGGCATCATAGAGATGCCCTTGTTCGTTCACCTTTTTGCAAATCACGACGCGACCTTCGGCAAGTGCGGCGATACGCTCCTCGACGAGCTTGCGGTCGAGTTCGCGCTTCACCGCGGCTTGTTTCTGCCGGAGCTCGGCTTCTCTCAAAGCGCCTAAAGTGGCAGGGATTGCCATCCTTTTTGGTATAAGCAGATTCAATGCGTGGCCGTCTTTTGCCTCGACGACCTCATGCGCCCTCCCCACCCCCTTTACATCCTTCAGTAATACGACTTTCATGTCGGGCTATCTTAGCAAAACTAGGCACCCGCCGTCAAAAATTCGACCGCGCGCTCCATTTGCGGGTCGCGGTCGGCATTCACATCATCCTCCGTGCGATTGACGACGAGATCAGGGGTCAAGCCGCCCTCGGCAATTGAGGTGCCCGAGGGTGTCACCCAGCGCGCAACGGTAACTTTCAGCGAGCCGTCGGCGATTGCGATCAACTCTTGCACCGAGCCCTTGCCAAATGACTGTGTGCCGATCAAGGTTGCGATGCCGTGGTCGCGGAGCGCCCCCGCAAAGATTTCTGACGCAGACGCCGAGCCGCCATCAATCAGCACCACGACCTTTGTACCGGGAGGGAGGTCGTGGGAGCCATAGCTTCGGTGCTCCTCATCCCCTGCGCCATTTTTATTTTTATAATCTTCAGTGACCACAACGACACCTTTGGGGAGAAAGTGGCTTGCAATATTGACGGCCGATTCAAGGTAGCCGCCCGGGTTGCCACGCACATCAATGATGAGGTGTTGCGCGCCCGAGCGTTTGAAGCGCTCGAAGGCTTCATCAAAAAGACCCGCCGAGGTCGCCGAAAATTCAAACAGAGCGATGCGATACACACTGCCCTCAAAGCCGTCATCGATTTCGGGTACCTGGATCGTGCCGCGCGTAATCACGATATCGAACGTGTCATCGCCGCGAAACAGCGTGAGCGTCACCTTTGTCCCGAACTCTCCGCGGATGAGCCCGACAGCTCGGTCGACCGTCATGCCCTCGGTTGAATGGCCGTCGATCCCGACGATGGCGTCGCCCGCCTTCACACCGGCCGCCTCGGCCGGTGTGCCTTTGAGCGGAGCAACGACCATCACCATCCCTTCTTTGACATCAATCTCGACGCCGATGCCACTGAAGTTGCCTGAAATGCTCTCTTCGAACTTTTTCGCTTCGGCGGGGGGAAAGAAAACGGTATACGGGTCGTCATAGGCGGCGACGAGGCCTTCGATCGCACCCCAGAGCTTGTCCTCATCGGTCGGCGTCGTCGATGAGCTATGCGTTTGCACAAAATTGGTCGACAGCGCGTTCCACGCCTTCCAAAAATTAGCGAGGTCCATCTCGGCGGGAGTTGCGTCAAGGCCGTCCCCGATTAAGGGCAGGTGCGAAACAAAGGTCGCCGAAGAGCTGGTGCCTCCCGTCACAAAACCCGCGCCAAATGAAAGAGCGCCAATGAGGGCCGCTCCAACGGCGTAGCGCGTCAAACCCCGCTGCATATCACGAGTAGTATAGCATGTGGTATGCTGTTCGCATGGTATTTCGCTTTGGCGAAAGCGATGCGCGCTGGATCGATCTCGAACATCCCACTGCCGATGAAGTACGCGAGGTCGCAGATGAGCTCGGGTTCGGAGGACGCATCGTTGAGGAGCTCCTCTCCCCCACCCCGTTTCCCCGCGTTTTGCACGAAGAGGAGACCTTGCTCCTCGTACTCCACTTCCCTGCCGAACGGACGGTGCAAGAAGTCGATTTTGTCGTCGGCAAACACTTCGTGCTCACGGTTCGTTATGAGGTCGTCGCCCCAATCCACGAACTGCGCAAAATGCTCGAGACAAATGCGCTTACTCACTTTCGAGAACCCGTTGCCGTCGAAGCCTTGCTTGAACTCCTCTTCAACCACCTCTTCATGAATATCCGTGACTACGCGACGAGCGCGGGCAAGCGCCTCGAGCGCATTGAGCGCGACATGTTTACTGACAAGGAGGGGGTGACGATCCAAGCCATCTCCGAGATCAGTCGCGTCTTCCTCCACCTTGAAGCGGCCGTAGCAAACCACGAAGCGCCACTTGAACTCTTTTTACACGAACTCGAAGAGCATGCCTTTTTCAACGATGCGTTTACTACTCGCGTGAATCGTATTCTCGCCGAACACGCGCAAACGCTGCACCTCATCGAAGCCCTGCGCGCGGTCGCAACCGAAATACGCGAAACCAACGCCGGGCTCTTGAATGCCCGCCAAAATGAGATCATGAAGGTCCTCACTATCATGGCCTTCGTCACCTTTCCCCTCTCCCTCATCGCAAGCATTCTCGGCATGAATACCGACTACCTCCCTATCGTGGGCCTCCCCCACGACTTTTGGATCATCATGGGCATCATGTTTAGCTTCACAATCTGCTTCTTTATCTTCTTTCGCATCAAGCACTGGATCTGACCTATGTGGCCGTTCTTCTCGAAGCCCAAGAGCACTTCTTCGACGCCTCGCCTCTTCTTTTACGACACGCTGACGGGGGACGAGGAGCTCTTTGTCCCCGTGCGTCCCGGCGAAGCCACGATGTACTCCTGCGGCCCCACGGTCTACGACCGCTCGCATATCGGCAACTTGCGCGCGTATGTCTTCGCCGACACTATTGCGCGCGTCCTTGCTGACGCCGGCTACCGCCTACGCCGCGTCATCAATATCACCGATGTCGGGCACTTGGTCGGCGACGGCGAAGAGGGTGAGGATAAGATGGCAATCGGCGCCGCTCGAGAGAAAAAATCGCCGGCCGAGATCGCACGACAATACACGAAGCTCTTCATCGAAGACCTCGAGGCCTTAAATATCAACACGCGGCATATCCTCTTCCCCAAAGCGACGGATTACATCAAAGAGCAGATCGCGCTCGCAAAAACCCTGGAGGAGAAGGGTTTTGCATACCGCATCCCCGACGGGCTCTATTTCGACACGAGCAGATTCCCCCACTATGGCAAACTCGGCAACCGCGAGGGCGCCGATTTGAAAGCTGAAGCACGCATGAAGGTGGTCAAGGGAAAACGGCACCCGAGCGATTTCGCACTCTGGCGTACCGCAAAGCCGCACGACCTCCAACAGTGGGACTCGCCGTGGGGTCGCGGCAACCCTGGCTGGCATCTCGAGTGCTCGGCGATGAACCGAGCCCTCCTCGGTACCGAGATCGACATCCACACCGGCGGCGAAGACCACATCGCGACTCACCACAACAACGAAATCGCGCAGTCTGAAGCGGCGAGCGGCCGCCGATTCGTCCGCCACTGGATGCATGTCGCTTTTCTCACCATACAAGGAGAGAAAGTCTCGAAGTCGCTCGGTAACTACATTTTCCTCCCCGACCTTGTCGAAAGGGGGTGTCACCCGCTCGCACTCCGCTACTTCTTTCTCCAAGCGCATTACCGAACCCCCCTCTCTTTCTCATGGGAGGCATTGTCTGCCGCTCACGACGCTCTGATCAGGCTCTGGAGACATGCCCGCATCCTGAGAGAGGAATCGCGCGGGCGCGCGCACGACTCGGCTACGCTGAACCAATTTAAAGCGGCGGTGCGAAATGATCTCGCGACTCCCCAGGCGCTCGGCATCTTCTGGGAGGCCCTCAAAAGCGAAGATCTGACCCCCGAGGAGAAGTGGGGGCTTATTGAGGGCGCTGAAGGGCTCTTCGGCCTCTCCCTTACCGCCCCGCCAAAAGAAGCGGCTCCAATAACCCTCCGCGCCCTCCCTAAGAAGGTGCGCGAGCTTGTCACAAGGCGCGAAGCCGCTCGCGACGCCCTCGATTTTGAAACTGCCGACCACTTGAGGCGAGAAATCACCGAGAGTGGATATCGTGTGGAGGACGGCCCCGAGGGCCCCATATTGACCCGCCGCGCTCCATGAGGGAAAATCAGCCCCGATGGCTGTCGATCGCATCCCGCCCCAAAGTTTAGAATCAGAGCGGGCTCTCTTGGGTTCCCTCCTCCTCAAACCCGATGCGATTCACGATGTGGCTGACCTGATTCATGCGGATTCCTTTTATGCCGACAAACACCGCCTTATCTACGAGGCCATGCGCGAGCTTGCTGATCGCAGCGAGCCGATCGACCAGCTGACGCTTGCTGAGCGCCTCCAAAGCCGCGGCACTCTCGAGCGCGTGGGCGGGCGAAGCTACCTCGCCGAACTTGCTGGTGTGGCCCCCACGCCTGGCAATGTGGGCTCATATGCCGACCTTGTCTCGAAAAAACATATCCTTCGCTCCCTGATCGAAACTTCGTACGAGATCTCTGAATTGGCCTATGACGAAGTGCGCGACACGCACGAAGTGCTCGACGAGGCGGAGAAAAAAGTTTACGCGATCGGGAATGCGGCGGCCGCGCACAAGTTCACCGCGATCGCCGAAAAACTCTCTGATGCATGGGATCGCCTTGAAACCTTGTCGAAAAAAGAAGACGGTATCCGCGGCGTACCGACCGGTTTTCACAACCTCGATAATCTCCTCTCTGGTCTCCATAAATCTGATCTCATCATCCTCGCGGCACGTCCCTCGATGGGAAAGACCTCGCTCGCCCTTGACATCGCGAGGAACGCCGCCGTGCGCTACGGGGTGCCGGTCGGCATCTTCTCCCTCGAGATGAGCTCTGAACAGCTCGTCGACCGCATGCTCGCCGCCGAGTCCTATGTGAACGCGTGGAACATTCGCACTGGTACGATCCGCGCTGAAGAAGATTTCGCGAAAATTCGCGACGCACTTGAGAATCTCTCCAAAGCGCCCATCTACATCGACGACAAGCCGGGCAACAATATTCTCGCGATGCGCGCGGTCGCCAGGCGTTTGAAACGGGAGCGCGGTATTGGCCTCCTCGTCGTCGACTACCTTCAACTCATGGCGCCGACCTCGACCAGGGCCTCTGACTCTCTTGTCCAGCAAGTCACCGAGATCTCTCGCTCCCTTAAATCGCTCGCACGCGAACTTGAGGTGCCGGTTTTAGCGCTCTCCCAGCTCTCACGCGCCGTGGAGACTCGCGGCGGCAAGCCGCGGCTCTCTGACTTGCGCGATTCGGGCTCGATCGAGCAGGACGCCGATGTGGTGATGTTCATCCACCGCGATGACAAGCGTAACCCCGAGAGCGCAAAGCCGGGCGTCGCCGAGATCTTGATCGAGAAGCACCGTAACGGCCCCACAGGCCGCGTCGAACTCTACTTCGATGAAAAACGGGCGACCTTTCTCCCTGTCGACAAGTCGGGCTATAGCGAACTTGAGGGACCATTTTAGCTATGGATCGTATTGAGGAGCTCGCTCAAGCATTCGCACGCCTCCCGGGAATCGGGCCTCGCCAGGCAAAAAGATTCGTCTATCACCTGTTGTCGTTGCCAGAGGCAGAGCGTGCAAAATTCTCAAAGCTCATCGCAAGCATCGGGAGCGATGTGCGCCAGTGCAGTGAGTGCATGCGGTTTGCAAACGGCAGCGGCGCTACCTGCTCCTCTTGCACCGATACCGCGCGCGACAACGCCCTTTTGATGCTTGTCGAAAAAGACCAAGACCTCTCGGCAGTTGAACGCGCCGGTAACTATAAAGGCCGCTACTTCGTCTTGGGCGGCGTGTTGACTCTTTCGGGTAAGGGGGCGATACGCGAAAAGGAACTCACAAAAGCGATCGAGAAGCGTCTCAAAAAAGGCCTCAAAGAAATCGTGCTTGCTCTCTCTGCCACGAGCGAGGGCGAACACACGGCCGACCGCGTGCGTGACCTCCTTTCCCCCTTTCGAACCAAAATAAAAATCTCGGCACTCGGCCGCGGTCTTGCAACAGGGAGTGAGCTCGAGTACTCCGACGCCGAGACCATACGCGCCGCGCTCGAGAGCCGCAAAGAAATGTAAAACCCGCGTCCTCCCTCAAGAGGACGCGGGTTTTCTGCTCTCGCTCTTTAGGGCGAGAGCGTTAAAGCCGGATATACAGCGGCCACCAAGAAAGCCGCACCGACGAATCCGGTAAGCGCCGCGCAGACAACTGTACGCCACCGCGCTCGTGGCCTCATAGCCACATGAGCGGCGGCGCTCATCATGCCGACACCGATTACCAGACTCATAAAAAAATACATGATATCCCTCCACATTGCCTTTTTATATTATACACACACTCGAGGTCTTTTGTCAAGAGCGGTGGTGGGGATTACTCCTGCACGAAGGTCAGTGCCTTACCCTTCGCAACGTGGCGGCCCGTGCGGCCGACACGGTGGATATAGTCCTCATAGGTCCCCGGGAGGTCGTAATTGATGACGTGGGACACATCGGGGATATCGAGGCCGCGCGCTGCGACGTCGGTCGCGACAAGAGCCTGCACCTTGCCCTCTTTAAAGTCGCGGAGCGCCCGCTCGCGCGCGTTATGGCTCTTGTTACCATGAATAGATTCAGCGTGGATATGCATACGCGAAAGGAGTTTTGCAAGCTTCTTTACTCCGTGCTTGGTGCGGCCGAAGATAAGCACGCGAGTGAAATCAGGGGTTTTGAGCAGTCCTGCGAGTACCTCGAGCTTATCGACACCACGCGGGATGCGTACGATATCCTGCTCGATATTCTTCGGGGTATCGCGTGTCTTGACCGAAATGCGTACTGGGCTTTTTAAAAAGTCCCCAATCAGTCGCTCGATGTCTTTCCCGAGAGTCGCGGAGAAAAAGAGAGTGTGTCTTTCGCCCTGCATACACCCTAGGATGAAACGCATGTCGTCGATAAAGCCCATATCGAGCATCCGGTCAGCTTCATCAAGCACGACAGTGCCGAAACCCGAGAGGTCAAGGGAGCGACGCTCCATCAGGTCTTTAAGGCGGCCAGGCGTGCCGATGACGAATGAGGGGTTGTGTCGAAGTTGCGAGATTTGCGGGTTGATGTTTGCGCCACCTACCGCGACCATGCCGCGAAAACCAAGCCCTTTCGCAAAGCCCGCGAGTTCGCGCTCTATCTGTACCGCGAGCTCGCGGGTCGGGGCCATCACGAGGACGCGCTCTTTCGGACGTTTGAGTATCTTCTCGATCAAAGGCACCAAGAATGCCGCCGTCTTGCCAGTGCCGGTCTCGGCTAAGCCGACGACGTCTTCGCCACGCAGGATATGTGGGATAACACGGTCTTGTATTGGCGTCGGGAGCTCGTAGCCCTTCGCGGCGATGTTCTTCTTCAGACGCTCATCTACCTGAAAGTCAGAGAACTTATGCTCGGGCACGAAGTGCTCGACCTTCTCGGTTATTTCGGCCCTGTTGATGAGCTTCGCGAGATCGGCCGCGGTTTTGCCGAACGAGCCGCCAAAGCCGCCTCGATTGCCACTTCTATAACCGCCGCTACGCGAGCTCGCTCCGCCACCTTGATGATTCCAGCGCCCGATTTGCATTAACTGATGCTATCGATTTTGACTTTAAGGAACGGCTGGCGATGCCCGCGGCGCTTGTAGTATCGGCTTTTGGCCTTGTATTTGACTACATCAATCTTTTTCGCTTTGCCCGCTGTGAGTATCGTACCTTTCACGAGAGCGCCCTTGATAGTAGGGGCGCCAATCGTTGTATCCGAGCCATTGTCGACCAACAGGACTTCAGAAAAAGTGACTTTATCACCCTCCTTGAGATCGCTCGATAACTTCTCAATGAAAATAGAGTCGCCCTTTTGGACGACGTACTGCTTCCCGCCGGTTTTGATAACCGCCATTTCCATAATGCATGCACTATAGCATTTCTATA
>Ga0209542_10016808_pt1 | contig 12079 bp, 14 predicted proteins | sample RifCSPhighO2_01_FD_184028 | JGI IMG/M metagenome (GOLD analysis project Ga0209542, IMG submission 184028) | Soil microbial communities from Rifle, Colorado - Rifle CSP2_plank highO2_0.1 (SPAdes) (version 2) | ecosystem: Environmental > Terrestrial > Deep subsurface > Rock core/Sediment ...
TGTAATGTCATCTGCGGGCACATAGATAGCCTGAACCGATGTGATGGAGCCGTTTGTAGTAGACGTAATACGCTCCTGAAGCGAGCCCATCTCAGTAGCAAGAGTAGGCTGATAACCCACTGCAGAAGGCAATCTCCCCAACAGTGTAGAAACTTCTGACCCCGCCTGCGAAAACCTGAAAATGTTGTCGATGAAAAGTAGCATGTCCTTACCCTCTTCGTCGCGGAAGTACTCGGCCATGGTGAGTGCCGTGAGGGCCACGCGCAGTCGTGCGCCAGGTACTTCGTTCATCTGGCCAAACACTAATGCGGTTTTATCGAGCACGCCCGATTCCTTCATTTCGTTATAGAGGTCATTGCCCTCGCGCGTACGCTCGCCTACTCCGGCGAAAATACTTGCTCCCCCACTTTCTTCGGCCACATTTCTGATTAATTCCATGAGCAAAACCGTCTTACCCACGCCGGCACCGCCGAATAGGCCAACCTTACCGCCCTTCACGAACGGAGCCAGCAGGTCAATAACTTTGATACCAGTTTGGAAAATTTCAAGTTTGGTAGATTGTCGCGTCAGATCTGGAGCAGAGCGGTGTATCGGCCAGCGAACCTTCCAATCTTTCTTTTCTCCTACCAAAGCGTCTCCAAAGACATTGAAGATATTACCCAGCACTTCTTTACCAACTGGCACAGAAATGGGCGCACCCGTGTCGCGTACCTCCGCACCACGCGCAAGACCGTCTGTCGAGGCAAGTGCAATTGCGCGCACACGTCCAGGTTCGAGGTGACGAGCTACTTCAAATGTCACGCTGCCAGACTTGAGGGCATTGCCGAGTGCTGGCACTTTATCTTCAGCAAATTCTGCGTCGATTACTGGACCAGTGATTTGTATTATTTTGCCCGTGTTCATACCATTGCTGATGTTATCTCTATCATTTCTTTAGTAATCGCGGCCTGTCTTGCCTTATTGAACTCAAGAGTCAGATCGCCCGAAAGCTCACTCGCATTCTCGCTCGCATTCTTCATAGCCACCATTCGGGCAGAATGTTCGCTCGCGTTGGCCTCAAGTACAAGGTGGAAGAGCTGCATGTTAAGCAGATGCGGCAGAACTGTCTCAAGAACTTTTTCTGGGCTCGGCTCAAAAAGATATTCTGTCTCTCTGTTTGCAAATTGCAAGTTGCTCATTAAATCATTGCGATATTCGCTATATCGCCCAGTCTCCGGCACAATCTCGCGCACAGTATCCTTGACCATATCAATATGCATGGGTAGAAGTTCCCGGGTGAGGGTAAGCTGATTGAGTGTAGTCTTGAAGTGTGTCGATATCACCACTACCTTATCCCATTCCCCCGCCAAGAATCCCTTCACGATCAATTCTGAAAGTGGCGAGACTTCAGCTGGGTCAGCGTAATCACCGAAGTCTGTGAATAACATCTCAATCTTAATTTTGTTTCGTGTGGCCCACGAAGAAAGCTTCTTCCCCACCAGAATCACCCTATAGTCACCGGGATTACTTGATATATAAGCATCAGCAGTGCGCATTACGTTTGCATTGAACGAGCCAGCCAAGCCTCTGTCTGATGCCACCAGGACAAGTAGTGTAGTTTCGACCCTGCGGACCCTCGTAAGAATCGAGTTTTCTAGATGCGCACTCGGAGCATACTGCAAAAGTTGAGCGAGAGTCGAGAGGGCAGCAAAAGCATAGGGCCTAGATTCCAGGGCGAGGCCTTGAGACTTGCGCATCTTGGTGGCCGAGACTACTTCCATCGCTCGGGTGATCGTCCCGATGTTATTGACCGCCCCTAGTCTCGATTTTATGTGCTGGATAGATTCCATGTTTATATTTCGAAATTTAGAGATTTAGATATTTAGATATAGCAACTTTCAAGTTCTCTTCGAGTTTGTCGTCCAGAACTCCGGAGTTTGCAAGCGGCCCAATCAAGTCCTCTCGGTGACGTGCCTCCAGATATTCGATGAACCTCGCTTCGAAATCTCGCACACGATCCTTGGACAAGCTATCTAGATGTCCGTTGAGTGCCGCGTATAGAACTGGCACTGTGTGGTAGAAGGGCAGGGGCGCGCCGTCTGACTGCTTGAGCACTTCGGTCAAGAGTTCGCCGCGAGCAATCTTTTGGCGAGTGCCTTCATCAAGATCCGAGGCGAATTGCACGAAGGCGGCAAGCTCTCGGAATTGAGCAAGTTCAAGGCGCAATTTGCCCGCCACCTTTTTCATGGCCTTGGTCTGGGCTGATGAACCTACGCGCGACACAGACAAGCCCACATTCACCGCGGGTCTTATACCCTGATAAAACAAGTTAGACTCGAGATATATCTGCCCGTCTGTGATTGAGATTACATTGGTGGGAATATACGCAGACACATCACCAAGTTTAGTCTCGATTATCGGCAGAGCCGTCAGCGAACCGCCGCCATGAGCTTGATCAAGCTTAGCCGCGCGCTCGAGTAATCTTGAGTGCAAATAAAATATGTCACCCGGATACGCCTCGCGACCCGGTGATCTGCGCAAGAGAAGCGACATCTCGCGGTATGCATCAGCATGCTTGGACAGATCGTCGTAGATCACCAAGGCATCACGCCCAGAGTCCATGAAGTACTCGCCAATTGTGGCTCCAGCGAAGGGGGCTAGATAGAGCAAGGGAGCAGGCGAGCCAGCGGGTGCAGAAATAATTATAGTGTAGTCCATGGCACCATTGTCGCGCAGGCGTTTCTCGATCTGGGCCACCTTAGACTGCTTCTGTCCTACAGCTACGTATATACAAATGGCGGGCTTCTTCTCGTTCTTCTGATTGATGATCGTGTCGAGGGCAATCGCGGTCTTGCCTGTCTGACGGTCGCCGATGATAAGCTCACGCTGTCCACGGCCAATTGGGATCATGGAGTCTATTGCTTTGATGCCCGTGTGGAGTGGCTCGCGCACACTCTGTCGCGACACTACATCCGGCGCACTGCGCTCTATTGGATAAGACTTCAAGCCGGTCCCCAGACTGCCTTTGCCATCTATAGGCAGACCCAAGGGTGAGAGCACCCGGCCAACTAGTGCTTCGCCTACGGATATAGATAGAACTTTGCCAGTGCCAGTAACTCGATTGCCTACTCCCACTTTGCTACCCTCGGCAAGTAGCACCGCACCAATGAATTCTTCCTCGAGGTTAAATGCAATAGCGGGTGTGCCTTCTATATCCAGGAGCTCCTGACTGACTGCACCAGAGAGACCAGATATACGTGCAATGCCATCTGCTGTCTCGACAACAACTCCCACAGAACGAAATTTAGGATCGTCTTTAAAACTTGCAATCTCTCGTTTAAGTTTTTCTACAATTTCGTAACTCATAATTTTATGCAAATAGTTTCTCCAGCTTACCCGAGAGAGATATATCCAATTCATACTCTCCATCACGGATTATCCTTGCGCCTGCAATCAGGTCCGGCTTAACCCGGGTTACGATCCTATCTCTCTTACCAAACTGCGAGATGATCTCCTCACGCGCTTTCGCATCTTGGGCTCGGGCAAACTCTATCTCCACCAGATGCCCGCCATGTTTCTTTACCTCTAGCCTCTCTATCTCCTTTACCACTTTCTGTCGTTGCCCCAGATCACCATTCTTCTTCATAGCAGAGAACAGTCCCTTAATTTGACTTGAGGCTGCGCCTAACTCCATGAAGGCTTTGGCATAATCTTTGGCACTGTATCTCATATATTATTCATGCATGATTCATGCCGCTTTCTTCCTCAAGAGCTTTACTGCTTGATCTATCAATTTCTCATCTATCTTATCTGGATCGAGTTCGACAGTTTTCTCTATGGCCTGCTTCACGAAATTCACTGCCTCCTTCTGCAGACTAGCCATTTCTTCTGCCGCTTGTCTTTGTGCAAGCGTCTTACCCTCCTTCACGATACCTGCCGCCCGCTTCTCGCCTATCTCAATCAGTTCCCGGCTTCTGCCAGCGGCCTTGCCTTCTGCCTCTTTTATAAGCACGAGGGCAGTTTTCTCGGCCTCGGCAAGCACGCGCTTCTCCTTCTCGGCTATCTGCGACAGTTTGAGCTCCGCCTGCTTAGCGTCCTCCAGACCCTGCTCAATGCGTTTGCGTCTCTCGTCAACGACCTTAGCAAGCGGCTTGTAGACAAAGACTGTGAGCACTACAAGCACGATCAAGAAGTTGACTCCCTGCGAAATCAGAGCAGGCAAGCTAATCCCTAATTCAGAAAAGAGTTCACTCATGTCTTATTTCTGCTCACTTGCATTAGCCAGAAACTTGCTCTAGACGAACTTGAGAATAAGGGCCACGACCAGAGCGTAGATTGCAATAGCTTCAGCGAAGGCCAGTGAGAGAATCATTGCCGTCTGGATCTTGGAACTCGCCTCTGGGTTGCGAGCAATACCGTCGACCGCACTTGCGCCAATCTTGCCGATTGATAGGGCCGGGGCGAATACGCCCAGACCAATCACGATAGCGATGGCCAATAATTTCATTGTTTCTGCATCCATATATGTTCTTTAATGAATTAATTTTTATAATTTGCAATTTGAAAACTAGTGTTCCTCCCCATGTTCCACCGTAGCCATACCCACAAAGACAAGCGTGAGCATCGCGAATATGAAGCCTTGGATCACTCCCACGAAGACCTCGAGAAACAAAAAGGGCAGAGGCACCACATAGGGCAGGAGGAAACCTATGATGAGTAGTAGTACCTCGCCGGCGAAAATGTTTCCGAAGAGCCTGAATGAGAACGAGATAATCTTAACAAATTCTGACACTAGTTCAAGTAGGCCCACGAAGAGCATGACCGGGCTCTTGAAGTTAAAGAACTTGCCAAGATGCTTCCAGAAACCGATAGCCAGCACTCCTAATATGTTTACAGCCAGAACAGATATGATGGCCAGACCTATTGTAAAATTCAAATCTGTAGTGGGAGCGCGAAATAAGGGGGCGTGATGGATAGTGATGGGCCCAAGTGGCACAAGTCCGAGCCAATTTGACACAACTACAAATAAGAAGATACTCGCTATAAGGGGGAAATACTTGAGCGACTTCTCGCGAGAGCCCAAAACAGAATCCATGAGGGTAAGCAGCTCATCATGAATCATCTCGACGAAACCCTGCAGCTTGCCCGGCACGATTGCAATCTTGTGGCGAATAACGATTGCTGATACCAGCACGAGGAGCATAGCGCAGAAAGCAAGCAATAAAGAGTTGCTGACAGCGAAACTGCCAATATGGAAAACCTCTTCAGCGCGGATAGATATTTCATGCATGACAAAAAGAGCTTAGCATAGCCCTTTCCCCGAAAACAGTTGACTTTAGTACTCAAGTATGGTAAAATTGATCCAAAGTGTTCGGCTTCAGATGAGAATTCACTGGAGGCCACAGTAACCCCTCAAGCAGAACACTTCTCGTTAACTTTTAATCTTTCGCTCATCATACCACGCTCGACCGCGTGATTCTTTTGTGCCTTTTTTTCTGTCTCTTTCTTCCATACCTCGAATGGTGTCTGGTATCCAAGCACTTCCATTGGCCTCCCTCGCAGATCATGTTCAACCTTCATGATTCTGGTTTAGAAGTTCCGTTATCCGTGACTTGTCCGACGAAGTAACGTGCACACATAGCGTAACCGCCCAAAGCGATCAGCAACCCGTACACGTCAATATGCATATTTGCACTGGCTCTGCTGAGTTATGTGAGTTTAAAACTAAAACATACCTAAACACGCTCGCAAGCTCAAAGAACGACTTCTCTTTCGGACTCGGCGGAGAATTCAAATCCGACGCTGGGGCTGACGCGACTCATATTGTTTTCGGAACAAGATCATCTCTAGACCTTCTTACGTGGTCCAGTGCTTCGAATTACACAAAAGCAGACTTTGAGCTCTTCGCAAAGCAAATATTTGAGGCCATTCCAGTTGCCAGTAGATAATAAAGCTGCGCCCCGTCACATTTAAGTGACAGGGCGGTTTACGAGTTCGGCTCGCTCACCTACTTGTACTGCGAACGAGCTGGACTAATCAGGCGCCACGGCGGGCACTGCGAGCACTCAACAGTCGTCCCATCCTCAAACACCCGGCACTTGGGTTTTGCTGGGCGATTCAAGCATGTTGCGATCACAAGGGTATCGCTCGTTCTCACAAGCATGTTACCGCAGGTGAGGCCGGCACTCATGCCCTTGCGATCCTCATCGGCGCGCAAGAGTCCACGCTCGAGCCTGCACTCCCCCTCGAAGATCACCTGCTTTGCGGGCGTCATGGCCTTGATGATTCTGGGCCACGGCGGTACGACCACTAGGACTCCAAGAATGAAGGCAATTGTTGCGATGCGCTCCTTCACGTGAGGCCTCCTTTCCAATTCTGATTATGCACTCTCTTTCAGATTTGTCTAGGCACCAAACCTGCGTTGGCGGTTACCGTAATCAGCTAGAGCCAAGGCAAGCTGGTCGGCGGTGAAGTCGGGAAAATGCAAGGGCGTAAAATAGAGTTCAGCATATGTCCCCTGCCAGGGCATTATTCCCGATAGTCTCTGCTCACCCGAAGTTCTTATTATCAAATCCGGATCTGGTAAGCCTACTGTATCTAGTGCCTCTGAAATTGTTTGTTCGTTTGTAGGTTTGTTTTGTTTGTCTAGTTTCGAAATTGCTCGGGCAATTTCGTCCCGCCCGCCATAATCAAGTGCCATCGAGAATGTCTTGTCTTTGAAGTGGGCAGTTTTATTTTCGAGATCCGTAAGACTAGTGAGCAGTTTGGGATCTAATCTATCTTTGCGGCCCAAGTGCCTGAATGCAGTTTTGTTTTTAATTAACTCTTTGCCCAGCTCTTTCACAGCTCGCGTAAATGCGCTCATCAACCAACCAACCTCCTCTGCTGGACGTGACCAATTCTCGGTTGAGAAACCCCAGAAAGTCATGTGCGTCACGCCCATCGTGGGCGCCGCCTTGAGCAATTCCTTAGTCCGTTCCATGCCCTCCTTGTGCCCCTCCCAGGGGAGTAACCCGCGCTCGCGTGCCCAGCGCCTATTGCCATCAGGAATTATCACTACATGCTTGGGCACTTTTAGCACAGCTTGCTCAACTTTCTTGTCTACCTTGTTTAACACTCTGCGCCCCAAATTTGTAAGTGCATGAACTTGATCTACGATCAGACTACCGTCTTCTCGCGATATTTCGAAACCGTGCCCCGCGGAGCCTTGGTGAAGTGGGGTGTCGCTCATTTCCTGCCACTCAAAAAACAAGCTGTCCACATTTGCAAGTAGTGAGCCGCGGTAACACCAGTCAAGTAGCGCGCGCAAGCCGGCTTCACTACCCTCGGCCATTATCTCCACTCGGCCGTCGGGCAAATTTTTGGCGAAGCCGGTAAGTCCGTGCTGATCGGCCACGCGCTTAGCCGAAGCACGGTAGAAGACCCCCTGCACCCGCCCGGTCACTAGGATATGCAACCTTTTCTCTGACATAATTTATGTAACAAACACTTTATCACAAAAGTGTCGGGGTGGGGAAAATCGAATTCCCGTCTCGCGAACCCGAATCGCGTATACTGCCACTGTACTACACCCCGCCTTCACTGTAGCTGCGGCGGGCAAGCCCGCTGTCTCGCATTTATAGCACAGAATCTGTTATAATTCACTCAATAAATTTAGGTGTATGAACGAAGGTGAGCCGAAATCAGAAAAGCAAAAGCTCGAAAATTTACTTAGGCTCTTGCACAGGGCAGTACACGGCATCCAAACAACAGGCGAGATTGATCCTGACGAGACTGCTCCATCTGTAACAACTCAATTTTCGACACTATCTCCCGAAGACAGATTAGAACTTGCTTCGGCACTTGACGAGTGCGGATTCCGCGAGAACGTGGGGGAGGCGATTCTAAACGCCGTAGAATTAAGAAATAAAGTAGTGGGACGAATTGCCACTTTCGCTAAGTAATGGACCTGGGGAGAATCGGACTCCCGTCTTGGCAATGCGAATGCCACGTCTTACCACTGGACCACAGGCCCTATTAGTTTGATAATTATGCCAAAAATCAGTATTATTACAATCGCTCCGCATCCTTAGCTCAGTTGGTAGAGCGTGCGATTCACATTCGCAAGGTCGCAGGTTCGATCCCTGCAGGATGCATTTTTTGTCTATGCAAAACGAGGAGAATGAAAAACTTTCTTTAGGTGCCCTGCGCGAGATGTGGCGCAACTCTGTGCGATTATCTCGCATGGTCTTCCGCGTGCGACCCTGGCTTGTGATTGGCATATTTACACTTTTTGCGCTTGCTGCCGGACTTACTTATGCGAGTTCTGGATTGCGAGCACTACTAATTAATGATCTTATCGGCTCGGCCGGTTCGGGCGTTTGGTCTTACTCTATTATTTTTTTATTTGGGGCAGTTATTCTGGCTAGATTACTGCCAGATCTTGTGTGGCAGTTACGTGATTATTGGAACTGGATTGTTTGGTTTTTGATGGAAGAGCAATTTAATGTTCTCGTACTACACAAACGATCTGAACTAGATGTTGCTATTCACGAAGATCCAAAGTATCAGAATTTATTCCAGAGAGTAAACGATAGCGGTGTGTGGTGACTGGGCGCATTCGCTGACCGCATGTTCTATATGATTCAGAATATTCTGGAGTTAATCATCGGCGCAGTTGTAATATTCTCTTTCAAGCCATGGCTCTTTTTAATTGTGCTGGTTGGGCTGATTCCCGAACTAATAGTCGAGGCTAAATATAGCCGGAATATCTGGAGCATTGACGCGGCCAAGGGTGAGATAAAAAGGAGGTATTGGAACCTGCAATACCACTTCAAGAGTCTCTCTAATATTATCGAGCTCAAGTTACTCAACCTTGCGCCAAACTTTATTGGTAAGATTTCTGGCCTGTTCAGAATCTTCCGTGGTGGCGAAGAAGCAACAGAACGTAAGCGCTTTACTCGTAGCACGCTTGCAGCTGTGGCCAGTACTGGCGCCGTGGGCATTGCCCTCGGCTGGGGTGTGAATCAGGTGCTGCTAGGCATGATGCAAATCGGCACACTCACATTCCTGTTTTCTACCGTGATGGACCTGCGCCAATCTCTCTCGGGACTGTTCCAAAACTTGGCTCGCCAGTATAAAGATAGTTTATATTTATCTGACACGTTTAAGTTTCTGGATCTTGAACCAGTAATTACAAACACGCACTCCCCTGTTGTGCTAGACAAAAATGTCACGCCGGAAATTAAATTTGAGAATGTTTGGTTTGGTTATGACAAAGACAAACCCATACTCAAAAACATAAATCTCACAATTAAAGCAGGCGAGAAGCTAGCGATTGTGGGTGTAAACGGCGCGGGCAAAACTACTTTTATCAAATTGCTCTGCAGATTCTACGATCCCACTAGGGGGCGCATTTTGCTTAACGGCAAGGACATACGCGAGATCGAGCTTGCTTCTTGGTACGAGCTCCTGGGAGCGCTTTTCCAAGACTATTCGCGATATAACTTTATTGTGAGTGAATCTATTGCAGTAACAGTGCCTGGCAAAAAGTCGAGTATCGAGAAAGTTAAAGAGGCGGCTAAGTCCGCCGAGGCTGATATCTTTATTCAAGAGTGGGACAATAATTACGGTCAGATGTTGGGCAAAGAATTTGAAGGTGGCGTCGAGCCATCTATTGGTCAGTGGCAGAAGCTTGCTCTTGCTCGTACATTTTATCGCGATCCAAAAATATTTATTCTTGACGAGCCTACGTCCTCGATAGATGCCGAGGCTGAAGCGAAAATATTTGATAAATTAGAGGCCCTGCCGGATGATCGCACTGTTATCTTGATCTCTCACAGATTCTCAACAGTTAGACACGCCCACCAGATTATAGTCCTAGAAGATGGCACTATCTCTGAACAGGGTACGCACAGAGAGCTAGTCAGGCTAGAGGGCACGTACGCAAGGCTTTTCAAGCTCCAGGCAAAAGGGTATAAATAATTTAATCTAAGGTTGACCCAGAGTTAATTTTTGAGATTGACTTATTTTGTGCTTGGGTAAGCAAGGCAAGTGCAAGGATCGAACCGATGAGACACATGAGCATGTCGCTCTGCGTATCCCAGATATAACCTTGTGTGCCTAGGAAGGCATCGCCCACCTCACCAGAAATTAGCGCGATCCACCATTCGATAAATTCATAGAAAGCGGCAATGCCAAGCACAACAAGGGTAGAGATAAAATAATTCCACCTGCGTGACGAGATAATCGCCTTACGGCCAAAGAATTCAACTGCCACCAGAACGGGAGTAACGCCTTGCATTAAGTGACCAAGCTTATCGTAGTTATTGCGTGTCCAGCCGAATATGTCGCTCACCCAGAATCCCAAAGGCGTCTCGGCATAAGTGTAAATCCCACCGTACATGAGCACTAACGAATGCAGGAATAGTAGTGTGTAAACTAAGTTAGAAAATCTAAACTTGCGGTAAGTGAGAACTAAAACAACAGTCCCGATAACAGCCGGAAATGTTTCAAGTGCCCAAATCCCCCACCCAGCCTGGTTGAGCAGGCCGGTCACAACCAAAGCCAGAATCTCAAGCAGCAAAATAAATTTTGGATATGATATTTTCATTTGTGGACCCAGCCGGTTTCGGACCGGCCACCTCCGCATTGCAAATGCGGCGCTCTACCAACTGAGCTATGGGCCCAACCACAGTTACGAGGGTACCGTGATTTAAGCACGATTTACCAAGTGATTCAAGAATTCGGGCCAGGTTGCTGTTGCTCGTGTTATGATTAGACATATGCATGGATTGATGAAGGATCTGAACTTAAGCAACCTCGCTTTTGTAGATGGACAAAACTTGCACATGGGGACGGCAAAACGGGAGGTTGACCCATGGAAAATTGACCTTGCCCGATTCCGCATTTACTTGGAACAAAAATATAATGTGAGCAAGGCTTACTACTTCTTGGGATATGTGCAAGAGGCAAACGAGGATTTATATGAAGAAATTCAAAATGCAGGCTTTGTCCTTATATTCCGAGAGCACAATCCGGCGATGATGGGCAAGAAGAAAGGCAACGTGGATTCAGATATCATTTTTCATGTCATGAAGAAAATGTACAAAAAAGATGATTTCGGCAAGATTGTTCTCGTGTCCGGAGATGGCGATTATAAACTACTGGTTGACTTCTTAATTGAAGAAAACAGATTCGAGAAAATATTATTTCCAGATCTTAAACGAGCATCATCTTTATATAAGAAAATCGGGTCTAGATACTTTGATGCTCTGGATAAACCCGATGTTAGAAAGAAGTTCGATAGAAAAGAAAAAGGGTCCTTAGGCAGTTAGCCGTCCGGAACCTAATTCGTCGTAATACACATATATTATCAATCTAATTTTGAAAGTCAAGAGGAGGTAAGCGGTTCGGAACCGCTCAGGTCCACAACTATCTTGAAACTAAGTGGTTCAAGAATTCGGGCCAGGTTGCTGCTACGCTTTCGAGCGATTTGTCTAGGATGGTTTCTTCTCCCATCTGGGGGAGGGCGTCTACTTCTAATACGTACAGTCCCCTCTTGGTTAGGATCATGTCAGTGCTCGAGTAATCACTCATGTGGAGCGCTCTGTGGGCTTGCCTCGCTGTTTGCATTACTAAATCTTTTTCGCTCTGACTCAATCTGGCTGGGCTAATTAACGTGTGCTCGCTTGTGGGGCTATACATATCTAGCTGACTGCGATCTATCTCGATGGGCAAGAATGCGTAGAGATCTTGATTGCGGAAGTTATTGGCCACTACGCACTTAATTTCTATACCCCGCAAAAGTTCTTCCACCAAAATACGCTTATAGTTTAGGAGCGAATTGACTAGCTGTTCGCCGAGTTCCGGATGCGAGCGCACATACGTGACACCCATCGAGTTACTGCCCATGATTGGTTTGATCACATATTGTCCACCCATCTGCCGATGTATCTCGTCTGCCACTTCATACGGCTCAATTAATGTTGTCACAAGGCGCGCCTCCGGCACACGCAAGCCCGCGCGCGCAAGCAGCTCGCGGGCAACGTCCTTCCGCCAGCTGTTCATGGCAGATAATGGCCGGGGGCCGGTGTACGGCACGCGTAGTGGCTCAAGAACC
>Ga0209542_10016810_pt1 | contig 12078 bp, 8 predicted proteins | sample RifCSPhighO2_01_FD_184028 | JGI IMG/M metagenome (GOLD analysis project Ga0209542, IMG submission 184028) | Soil microbial communities from Rifle, Colorado - Rifle CSP2_plank highO2_0.1 (SPAdes) (version 2) | ecosystem: Environmental > Terrestrial > Deep subsurface > Rock core/Sediment ...
TTTACCACCTGCTCCAATTTTTTGTATAATGTAATTGAAGTCATGTTATGGTGGCAGTTTTGCAACAAATTGCCACCCGACTTCATTCTATCATTTTTCGTCATTTTGAGCATTTCGTAATTCACAGTTGATTACCATTTTTAATTTGTGATATAATAAACGAATTATTTAAAAAGCATTTATGCAAAAGTCTTTCTCTTCTATCTTTAAAAAAAGGAAAATCATATTTTCTTTGCTTTTGTTGTTTGTTTTAATGGGTGTTACCATCCCTCATGGTGCTCACGCAAGTTGGGCAAGCGATTTATGGGATAGCACTTTTGGGTTACTAACGGGCAGTGTCATGAACACTATCGCAAAAAATGGAGTAAATGCCATTACTGCTTTTTTTATGGCTATTCCCGTTATAATTAGTGGTATATTTTCTTTTATAGCCAGTACTTTATTAATATGGATATTAAAGCTTGTCATGGAAGTCGTAAGCTACACAAGTCTTGATAAGGCGGTCAATCCGGCGGTTTCTGTGGGCTGGCCGATCGTAAGGAATTTTGCCAACATAGGTATTGTGGTAGGACTTATTGTTATAGCATTGGCAACCATTTTACGGCTAGAAATGTTCGGTGATAGAAAAAAATTGCTTATCAGGCTGGTTGTAGCCGCCCTTTTAATCAACTTTTCTCTGGTAATATGCGGAATAGTTATTGATATTTCAAACATAACAACAAAATATCTTTTAAGCGGCGGGTCTGGCGGAACCACAACCACCGTAGGAAGTTTTATCTCTCAAAGCGAATGGGATAATAGTTTAAAGGTATTAAAATCTGCATTTGGGAGAGAACCAGTGGATTCCCCCGAAGTTCTTCTTTCGAAATTATGGGGTCAAATATTTGTTAACATGATGAAAGGCATTGTTGGCTTTCTTTATGTTTTTCTGTTTTTATTTAGAATTATGGCCCTTTGGATTTTAGTTATTTTGTCGCCATTGGCATTTGCCGCTGCTGTTTTCCCTCAAACAAAATCCATGATTTTTGATAAGTGGTTGAGTAATTTTTTACAATGGTGTTTTATTGGGGTATTTGGCGCCCTATTTCTTTTTCTTGGAACTGAGATAAATAAGGAGATATTGTCAATTAGTTCTACTTTTCTTAATTTTAATACTACTGGCGGTCTTCTGGAATCCTCAACCTATGGGGAATTTTTCAAACACCTGACAAAATTAATGCAATTTTTCATCCCCGGGATGTTTATGATAATAGGATTTATTTTTTCGTTGCAGTGTTCGGCCATGGGAGCCAGCCTGGCAACCTCGCTGGGTAAAAAAGCGGGGATTGGAGCGGCTAAGTTTACGGGTAAAGTCGCAACTAAAACAATGGAAGTCCAAGGAAATTGGATCGGACAAAAAATTGGGTTACTAGATAAGGGTGAAACACTTAAAGGCAAGGCGATAGACCTAAAGAACAGGGCAGTTGAATATGCCGGATCTTACGGCATCGGTTCTGCTGGCGCTGGTTATGCTGAAGCAGAAAAACGAAAACGACTGCAACCTTCTCGCCAAGCAGAAGAAGCGGCAGCAGCACAAGATGCTAAGGAAAGACAACAATCTATTGAAGCAGGACCAGGGTTGAGCGATGTAGGTCGGGGACAATATATGGCCAACTTTGAAAGAGCCATGGAAAAAGGAGAACTTAAGAATATGGATCCTGTGCAACTTAAAAAAGCAATGGATACTTATTCTTCTATTACAGGAAAAACCGATATATACTCTAAGGCAGGAGGGGCTGATTATGCACAATACGATACGAATGCAACCGATGAATTAATGAGAACAGAAAAATTAGATGAAAATGATGCTATAAAATTATTAAAGGCAAAAACCTTCAAAACGCAGGATAAAAAATGGATGGATAATAAAACAGAACGTGAGCTTGATACGATAGGCGAAGAGGATACAGACAAAGGGGCGCAAGTCAGAGAAATGTATATCAGAGAAGGTAAGCAAAATAGACTTTTTGGTGGCAACAAAAATCAACTTGAAGATACGGTTCGGGATGATATTGCCGAATACGGTATTTCAACAAACTTGTTGTCTAAATTACATCCTGATTCTGCAGCATACGATACAGATAAAATAAAGGAAATACTTATTAAAAAGGGCTTGGTATTTGAAACAGGTAAAACTAATAGTGCAACAGCCGCACAAGTGGATGAAGCAGCAACTGTTGCGATCAAAGAAGCTTGGCAAAATTATAAGATTGATACATCAACCGCCACAGATAATGAGGTTATAAAGAAAGCTAAAGAAGCAACTGCTGAAGGAGCAAAGTTCCTCCAAGAAGCTCTTAAAAGAAATATTCTTGGCACGATTGAAGAAACATATCGAGATGCCGCTGTTGCGAATGGTACAAAGTACGGCGTAAGGCCGCAGGATTTGGAAGAAAAAGATTATCATTACGCCCCCAACAATCCTTCAAGAACAGGAAAACTTAAGAAAAATAATCCACGAAATATTAGTGGAGGAGAAACAATTCCAGCTTATGAAGTTAGAATAGGAAATATGGCAAAGGATCAAGTGCTTAATAGCACTATAACTAAAATGAGTGGCGATCAACTTAGAGAAATTGATACTCCAGATATAACGCCAGATCGTATTGAAATACTTACCCCGGACAAAATTTATGAATTCCAGTTTGCGTCTCAAGACAAAAAAGATCAACTTGAAAGAGTTGTAAGACCTGAATTATCTAGAAGAGCCTTGGACATTAATAGGGAATACCAGAAAGCCCTGAAAGCATTACCGCCAGAGCCAGCGAAAGCAGAGCAATTATTTGATAAATTGAATAAACTAAATAAACTAATAAAAGCAATTGATATTGTGACTTTATAAGTAATGCTTATTAATTTGGATTAAAATATGGCTGAACAAAAAAACATAATCGTATCATTTAATGAAAAAGCTATAACTGTTCTTGGCAATATAGAGAGCAAATACTCGTTAGAAGAAAACCTTGAAGAGGCTGTTAAGGCATTGAGGGAAAATAAACCATTTAAAATCAATATTTTAGTTAATCTTACAAGAAACTTAATGGTAGAAAAAATATCTAATACAGGATTTCTTGATGCCTTGCAAAAAGAATTAAAGATTTCAAAAGAAACAACAAAAAATCTTGCCTTGGATATTATGGATAACCTGGTGCCATTGTTAGAAAAAATCCCCGAAGATCAATTAGAAGAATATAACCGTAAAAAATCTGAGGTAGAAAGAAAAAATGAAGAAACCGAAACACCAAAAGATGAAAAAGAAAAGTTAAAAGAAGATTTGTTGGAAAAATTAAGAGAACATCAAAATATGCCCAAAGAACCTGAACCAGAAGAACCGCCGCCGGTACCCCAGGTTAAAAAAGTGACAGTTGAAGACGTGGATAAAAATGCACAAAAAATACAGCATATCCAGCAAAAAGAGAAGCCAGCAACCCCTGTAGAAAAAGTTGAACAAGCGCCGCCAGACCCCTACAAAGAACCGATTGAGTGAACTTAACATGTAATGCAAGATTGCTTCGTCGTCCCGCCAGCCCGCGGGCTGGCGGGACTCCTCGCAATGACGGGAAGAATTAGTAATCAAAAAATCTACCAATAGGGTAGATCCTTTGAAGCGGAGGCCGGTGGGATCGAACCACATTCCGCAATGCGGAACCGTTCGTGTATCAGACGACGGCCGGATCCATCCGGCGTCAACCTCCAATGCCTCCGCAAATAAATTGTAACATAAAAAAACAGCACTTCCAAAATTGAAAATGCTGTTTCTGGTTCTGATCACAGAATGTGACGCCGTCTGATACAAGCTCATTATAGTAAATCAAGGGACGTTGTCAATAGCCATAGCCCAAATATTCACCTTTTTCCAGAATAGGCTCAAAAAAGCACTGAAATTTCCAAGATTTAGGCTCATCACTGGAAAAAGGTGAATAGTTACCCATAGCCCATAGCAGATTTTCAAATTGGCATTATATATATGTTTTACAAAGCGAAAAAGATAAAGGGTTTTATATTGGTTACACAAAAGATTTAACAACAACAAGATTAAAACAACATAATGCCAAAACGAATTTTTCAACGAAATCACGAACACCATTTAAATATATTTATGTTGAAGGGTGCTATAATGAACATGATGCAAAAAGAAGAGAGGATTACTTAAAGACAACCCAGGGAGGCAGGTTTTTGAAATTGCGACTAAGGGATTTTTTGAAAAGTGCCGCAGTAGTAGAAATTTGATAGCCATTTTACTGAAGTAAAATGTTAAAAAATAAATCAAATTTCACTACACGGCTACCCCAGTAGAAGAGCTTCGCTCTCTACGGGGCTGCGTTACGACTTGCCCCGTAGAGAATTTTGACCTTACGTTGATTAAATATGAGGAAATAGAAAGTATAATAAAGCTAATAAATATAAAATAATAACCGGAGAATTTATAAGATTAAGGTGGTATTTAATCGTCAAAATTCTTCTACTGGGGTGGCTCAATACTCAACTCCGCAATTTATAGAATCCGAAGGAAAAATTATTTCTTTTTTAACCTTCCGGCAATTTTTCATCCTCATTGGAACCGGGCTTGTTTGCCTGTTACTTTACTATACCTTGCCATTTTACTTTTTTGCCGTCCTTGCCGTATTAGTGGCAGGTTTAGGGGGGGCAATAGCTTTTTTAAAAATCAACGACGCTTCCGTGGTGACCATTGCGCTTCACTTTTTCACTTTTTTAACCCAATCGAAAAATTACACCTGGAAGAAAAAAGAATCGGCGTATCCTGTCATGATTAAAAAACGCCCCCAAGCTGACATTGCCGACCTTGCTCCAAAAGATACGAGCAGTTTAAACAAGAAAAAGAATATGGTGGAGCTAAGGAAACGATAATTTTTAATTTTGTAATTTTAAATTTTTTTAATTTTAAAATAATGAAATATGACCTGGAAGAAAGAACTGCTAAATTTGGAGAGGCCACTATTAGATTTGCGCAGGGAATTACAAGAAACGATATTAATAAGGTTCTCATATCTCAAATAGTAAGATCTGCCACTAGTATTGGCGCTAATTATATGGAGGCCAATCAGGGTTCATCAAAAAAAGATTTTAAAAATAAAGTTAATATATGCAAGAAAGAAGCCAATGAAACAAAACATTGGATAAGGATGATTGCGATGGCAAATGCTGATAAAAAAGTTGACTGCCGAGAATTATGGAAAGAAGCGCATGAATTATTTTTGATTTTTGCCAAAATTTCGCAAAGTTGCTAAGTTTAAAATTAGAAAATTAAAATATTATTTAAAAATTTAAAATTACAAAATTAAAAATTTACCCCTATGGCTGATCAATCGACTCAAAGTTTTTTAGAAATACAGGATATCCGAGAAGGTATTTTGATTTTAAAAAATAACGATATCCGGGGAGTACTAATGGTATCATCGGCCAATTTTGCGTTAAAATCCGATGAAGACCAAGCGGTAATCATTTATGCGTTCCAAAACTTTTTAAACTCGCTGGATTTTTCCTGCCAGATTGTCGTCCAATCCCGCAAGATAAATATCACCCCATACTTAGATAGCCTTAAAAAATTGCAAGAAAAACAGACTAACGAATTGCTCAAAATACAAAATGCTTCTTACATAGATTTTATTAAAGAACTGGTCCAGGGGGATTCGGTCATGACAAAAAACTTTTATGTGGTGGTTCCCTATGCTCTTGCGGCCATATTCGGAGCCAGCGCCGTAGTCGGACAACTTAATCCGTTAAAATTATTTACCAAAGGGGGAGATAAAAATAAAAAAATGAATGACGAAGACTTTGAAAAATGCAAAAACCAGCTTTGGCAGAGGATGGAATTTTTAGCGCTGGGATTAAAGCGCTGCGGACTAGACAGTGTACTACTAACCACCGCTGAATTAATTGAATTATTCTGGGCAATACACCATCCCGACCAGGCGGAAATCGGATACTCGCCGGAAATAATGCCGGAATTGCTGAAATGAATTTGAAATTTACAACTTTTTTCCGTCATTGCGAGCAAAGCGAAGCAATCTAATACTTTAAAATGTTTAAAAAACCAGGGTATATATATTTAATGACCAATCTCGCAAACACGGTATTATATACTGGAGTTACTAATAATCTTCAAAGAAGAGTATATGAACACAAGGAAAAGCTAATTAAAGGATTTACTGAAAAATATCGTATTACAAAATTGGTGTATTATGAAGAATTTAATGATATTGAAGATGCAATACTAAGAGAAAAACAAATTAAGGGTGGTTCACGAAAAAAGAAAATTGATTTAATAAAAAGCATCAATTCAGAATTTAGGGATTTATATTTAGAGTTATAAGATTGCTTCGGCTGTGGCCTCGCAATGACCAAAAAACCAAAACACAAAATTCGTAATTCGCTTAAATTCGTAATTCGCTTAAATTCGTAATTCGTAGGATAATTTATGAAACTGCCATTTTTTGGAAATAAAAAAGACGCCGATCTGGGTGATAAGCTCTTCCAAGAGGAAACCATTAATATCCAGGATATTATTGCTCCTCCTTATATTGGCATCACCCAAGACTACATAAAACTGGGCGAAAAATTCGCCAAAACGTTTTTTATTTTCTCCTACCCAAGGTACTTAAATACTGGCTGGCTTTCCCCGGCCATTAATTTAAATGTGCCCATGGACATTTCTTTTTTTATCCACCCCGTTGACAGCAGTTTGATTTTAAAAAAATTGCGTGGAAAAGTCACCCAGGTATCTTCGGAATTAATGGAGCGGCAGGAAAAGGGGTTAATCCGCGACCCGGCGTTGGAAACTTCTTATCAAGATATTGAAACTCTGCGGGATAAAATCATCACGGCACAGGAAAAAATGTTCCGATTCGGATTATACATTACCGTATATGAAAATTCACTGGAACTGATAAAAGAAACCGAAACTACCCTGCGGTCTATATTTGAATCGCGTTTGATTTACATAAAACCGGCGCTATTTAAACAAAAAGAAGGGTTTATTTCGTCGGTTCCCTATGGAATGGACCAGCTTTCGGTTCATGTACCTATGGATACTGAACCCTTATCAACCGCCTTTCCTTTTATTTCTTTTGACTTAAGCTCTAATGAGGGGATTTTATACGGTGTCAACCGGCACAATAATTCCCTGGTGCTTTTTGACCGCTTCACTTTGGAAAATTCCAACATGGTGGTATTTGCAAAATCGGGATCGGGAAAATCCTATGCCATAAAACTGGAAATCCTGCGCTACTTAATGTGGGGGGTGGATGTTATTGTAATTGACCCGGAAAACGAATATGAATTCTTGGCTGATGGCGTAGGGGGGAATTTCTTTAAAATATCACTGACATCAGATACCCATATCAATCCATTTGATTTGCCAATTCCCACCCAAGACGACGACCCGGAAGATATTTTACGATCAAACATCATTAACCTGGTGGGGTTATTAAGAATCATGCTGGGAGGTCTAACGGCGGAGGAAGACAGTATTGTAGACCAAGCGTTGGCTGAAACTTACGCAGTGCGCGATATTAGTGCGCAAAGCGACCCGAAAAAATGGCAAGAAAATATACCATTAATGTCTGACTTTGCGGAAATTTTAGAAAACATGACGGGAGCCGAATCACTGGCGCGGCGCCTTAAAAAATTTACCGAGGGAACATTTTCCAGTTTTTTTAACCAAAAAACCAATATTGTCATGGATAAAAATTTCATCGTCTTTGGCATACGGGATATGGAGGAATCCCTAAGGCCTGTGGCGCTTTTTATCGTTATGCGATACATTTGGAACATCATCAGGACAAAAGTAAAAAAGAGAATTTTAGTGGTGGACGAAGCCTGGTGGCTGATGCAATCGGAAGACGGCGCTTCGTTTTTATTCAGCCTGGTAAAACGAGGCAGAAAGTATTGGCTGGGAGTCACCACCATTACCCAGGACGTGGAAGATTTTATGAAGTCAAGTTACGGCAAAGCCATTATCACCAACTCGTCACTGCAACTTTTATTGAAACAATCCACTGCCACCATTGACGTGGTGCAAAAAGTATTTAATTTGACCGAACAGGAAAAACAACTGCTCCTGGAAGCCAGCGTGGGAGAAGGCCTTTTCTTTGCCGGCAAAAAACATGTCTACATGAGTGTAAAAGCCAGCTATACCGAAGACCAGATCATCACCACCAGCCCAGGAGAAGTTGAAAAAATTAAAGCGGCGCGGAGGAAGTTGAAAGAGGATAAAATCAAATAGCATGGCTGACCAAATAAAAGGCAAAACAAAAAATGCGGCAGAAAAAGGGGCGGGTAAGTTAGTAAAAAAAGGGGCAAAAAAGTTAATAGAAAAAATAGGCTTTAAATTTTTAATAAACTTAATACCAATTGTAGGGCCCATCTTAGCATCATCTATTGTGTTTGTTGGAAAAGAACTTAAGGGAGATATGACTACGCCATCGGGATTTTTTGCGCTCATATTAATGGCTCCTATTTGCGATTTAATAAGTTTTATCCCTTTCGCGGGACCCATAATAAGCAATGGTATTTTGGCGGTTTGGCTGCATTTTAGAGGAAGTGCTTCAGAATCACAAGAGCCGCAAAATGCAGAAAACACAGGAAAAGAAGAAGATGAACAACAGAGTACTTCAGACACCTTAAAAATGCCAGAGAAAAAACCAACACCAGAAAATGCCTCTAAAAAACCTGCGCCGCCAGCTAAAAAAGCTGCATAATATGTGGATAACTTGTATAGTATTTTATAAAATCTTCGGATATGGTAAAATATTACAATTACTAGATTAGAAAATGATTAAAAATATATTTAAAAAATCTAAAAAATTTGTCATTCTTTTTGCCCTGGTTTTTCTGTTTTTAACCGTAACGCATACGGCTTTTGCCCTGGAAACAAATTATCCTAGAATCATCGGGTTCCCGACCATATCTTCAACCGAAGGAAATTGCAAAAACGGGGGCGATAGTTCCAAGTGCTTGCCCGATCTTATCACCTACTTTTTTGGCTTTGCCATAACCGTAGCCGGCGTCTTGGGCGTTTTTGCCATCGTTATTGCCGGCATTCGCCTGTTAACCTCTGCCGGCAATCCTTCGGCTATGTCAGACGCAAGGGAAAGAATTTTTGGAACTATTTTAGGAATAGTGCTGTTAATGTTTTGCGTGATACTGTTACAAACCATCAATCCCGCGTTGGTCAACGTAAAAACCATACGACTGACACCAACGATACGACCAGGAGAATATATACTAACCAGAACACCGCCAGGGGGTTCGGCAAGCAACCCCTTTGGAATTAACATTGCAAAAGCAGATGATTTTTCGGAAGCATTAGAGGATGAATACGATGTTGAAGAGGCATTGGAGGACGACTTTGATACAACAGACTTGTCTCAACAAGAAGTTTGGCTTCTTGTTGTATGTGACCCGGGCGATTCATACAAACCAGATAACGGGGGTCGTGTTGTTTACCTTTACCCAAATGAAACAGAAGTAAATGATACAGATATTAACGCAGATGTAAAAATTATGAACTGCGTAAAGCTCAATAATGATCTTTCAAACCTTTTTGATCCTAATATTACAACCAGCCTTGCCGGCATAGACTCATATAAAACAGCTCTTGCGGAGCCCGGGGTTTATCTTTTTAAAGAAGCAGGTTGCGATCAAAATCCAGAAGGAAATGGCACCGATGTTATAACGCAAGACTTAAGCGATATACCCTTGGAATTTCAAGAGAGTGGCATAGGATCAGTGCTTATTATTAATGGGGATAAAAAAAAATATGGAACTGTCTTAAATAGCAGTCCCAGTCAAACAGGAGAATGCTCTATCCCGTATGTAAATCTGGAGCCGGATACACGAGAATGCATTGATATAGCCGATTCTTCTTTTTGTAGTGATGTTACAATAACCAAATGTACCTTTGATAATAAATGTTCTGAAGACGGCGATGGGGGAATTTGCAATTCTGATGAAGAATGCGCCCCTGGAAAAACTTGGTGCAACGAAAATGATCAGTGTACAACAGAGGGACTTGGCAACCCTTGCGATATAGATAATGGTGACGCCGACTGCCAACCGCCACCTGGTTCAAAATGCGACCTAGATAATAATGTATGCAGTCCCGATGGTACTGGAATAGACTGCACTTCTAATACAGAATGCGAACAAGAAACCAGGTGTAATGAAAACAATCAGTGTACAACTTCAGGGTCTGGCGGGATTTGTGACATAGCTAATGGTGATGCCGATTGTACTCCAGGGCAAACCAGATGTGATTCGGGAAATCCAAGCCAATGTACAGTAAATGGAACTGGTGATATTTGCAGTTTTGATGAAGAATGCCTTCCAGAATCCGACTTTTTCCTAAATGCGAACAAAACGGGTAACGGAACGGGAACCGTAACAAGCAATGAAAATCCTCCAAAAATTAATTGTGGCGTGGGTTGTGGTGGAGTCAGCCAAATCTATCCAAGCGGAGCTACAGTAACCCTCACTCCTACCGCCACTGCCGGTTCCATTTTTGCCGGCTGGAGCGGAGACTGCACTGGTTTAATGGGAAATTGCACCGTAACCATGGATGCCGAAAAAACGGTAACAGCTAGATTTAATCTCGCCACTTTCATCTTAACCGCAGCCAGAATTGGTAACGGACAAGGGACCGTAGCCAGCGACCCTGCGGGAATCAGTTGCGGAAGCGACTGCAGTGAGGGCTATGAAAACGGAACATCGGTAAGGCTTGATCCTGTCGCCGCCGCCGGTTCCATTTTTGCCGGATGGCAACAGGGAGGGGCTGGTTGCTCCGGTACGGGATCGTGTACGGTAATTATGAATGCTAATAAAACGGCTGTTGCACAATTTGACCCCACTGAATTTCCTTTGACGGTATTCAAAGATGGGAATGGTCAGGGGCTTGTACATAGCAGCCCTGGAATTAGTTGCGGTTCTGATTGCAGTGAAAGTTACCAAAACTCAACCCCTCCAATCTTGGTAGAGCTTTTTGCTGACCCATATCCTGGTTCAACCTTTGATGGGTGGAGTGGAGCATGTTCAGGCAGTAATCGAATGTGTACTGTAACTATGAATGGCGCAAAGACTGTCAGGGCTGCTTTTAATCCTAATTCTACCACTTTTACCTTGGAGGTAACTAAAGCAGGAACCGGGGTAGGAACCGTAGAAACTATCCCTCCTACTACTCCGGCGTTTGATTGCCCCCCAACCTGTAATGGAGCCTCAATAAACTATTCAGACGGATCTTTAGTAAAACTTAAAGCGATACCTTCCCCCGGATCAGTCTTTATTTCGTGGAGCGGTTCTTGCTCGGGCACGGAGGATTGCGCCGTAACTATGAATGCTAACCAGGACGTGGAGGCCACATTTCAACTCACTGCTACAGGTACCTTCACCTTAAATGTAATCAAAACGGGAGAATCTGCTGATTTGGGACTTGTAAAAAGTAATCTTGCGGGGATTGACTGCGAACCAACCTGCAACGCAGTCTATCAAAGCGGAAAAATCGTAACCCTCACCGCCACTCCTGTATCCATCTTTACCGGCTGGAGCGGAGAAGGTTGCTCTGGTACAGGAGCATGCATTGTGACTATGAATGGCAATAAGACAGTCACAGCTACGTTTAATACCGCCGAGCTAACCTTAAAGAAAGCGGTGAGTGGTGGCACAGCTGATCTAACCGCTTGGACATTAAAGGCTACTGGACCCACTAATCTTTCTGGAATAACTGGCAATGCAGGTGTTACTGGTGCAATTGTAAAGGCGGGAGCCTATACGCTATCTGAAACCGGTCCAGGCGGATATACCCCAAGCTTGTATAGTTGTATTAAAAATGGCACACCTCCTTATGTGTCATCAAATTCAATCACGCTTGATGATGGAGATTCGGTAGTCTGTATAATTACTAATACTTTCATCACCACCCCCACCGCCACGCTAACCCTAGTTAAATCGGTTATTAACACTGGTGGCGGTACGGCCTCGGCAACTGCTTGGACGCTAACTGCGTCGTTGGGTGGAGCCCCTATT
>Ga0209542_10016811_pt1 | contig 12078 bp, 13 predicted proteins | sample RifCSPhighO2_01_FD_184028 | JGI IMG/M metagenome (GOLD analysis project Ga0209542, IMG submission 184028) | Soil microbial communities from Rifle, Colorado - Rifle CSP2_plank highO2_0.1 (SPAdes) (version 2) | ecosystem: Environmental > Terrestrial > Deep subsurface > Rock core/Sediment ...
CCTCCGCCGCTCTCCTCCCAAACGTGTCCCCACCCCAACTCCAAGGCCCACTACTCACATCTCACAACCTACCCCCATTCCAACTACCCCGGCCGAAGCCTCCCCGTCCGCCCTCACAGTTCAGATTCTCAACTCTTCCGGCACTCCCGGTTTAGCCGCCAAAACTCAAAAACAACTGGAACCACTGGGTTACACCGATATCAATGTTGGCAACTCCACTTCGTCCTCTTCCCAGTCCTTCATTCTCTTCTCCTCTCGGGTTTCACCAAGTTTTCGCCAGTCCCTTCTTCAACTTCTTCAGATTTCTTCCGCTCGGGACAACCCCGCGCCCCAATTCGACATCATCATTACTCTCGGCAAACAATCTACCCCTTGACAAACTTTTTGCCAAGTGGGCACAATAGATATAGACATGAGAAAAGCCTTTACCTTAATTGAGCTTCTGGTCGTTATCGGAGTTCTCGCAGTTTTACTCGCCATCACTCTTATCGCCATCAACCCCGCCCGCCAGTTTTCTCAATCAAATGACACAAAACGCTCCAGCGACGTCAATGCCGTTTTAAACGCAGTTCATCAGTTCGCTGCCGATAACAGAGGTACATTACCCGCAGGCATTCCGGACACCACCGCAGGAGCCGCAGTAATTGGTAGTGGCGTTGGCCAAGTAGATATCTGTGCCAGCCTGGTTACCCAATACCTGGCAGCGCTACCGGTAGATCCTCTTACCAATAACGGCGCCTCTGTTACTGACTGTGCAGTGGTTGGCGGATACAACACCAACTACACGATAGTCAGAAGCACCACCAACAACCGCATCACCGTCAGCGCTCCTGCTACAGAAATTGCCACCACCGATATCTCTGTCACCCGCTAAACTCTTCAAAAACTGCTTCTTGCTTTAGTCCGTAAACTTCTTTACATTAACTTTAAATGCGATTGGGGACGCCGCTCCTTCTACTAAGTTTGGGAGTCATCACAAGCGTTCTCGTTTTGCGCTTCACCTTTTCCTCTTACGCCCGCTCCCAAATTCCCGCCGGTTGCGCGGCCCAGTCGGACTCCGGCGAGTTTGACCCAACCCAGACCGTAGCTTTCTGGGGTAACGAGCTGGTTGACCCGCCTTCCAATTTATATGCCTCGCTGTCTGATACCGATCAGCGTGTCCTCGGTCAGTCGACTGACCAGAAATGGATCGAGATTGATCTGTCAGACCAAAAAATGACCGCTCACGACGGCAACTCGATTTTTCTGGAAAGCGCCATCAGCTCCGGTCTGTGGAACCGGACTCCGGCCGGTCAGTATCATATCTGGTACAAAGTCCGCTCCACCAAGATGGAGGGGGGGATTCCGGGCACCAAGTCTTATTATTATCTGCCCAACGTCCCTTACGCTATGTTTTTCAACGGGGATATCGGCATCCACGGCACATACTGGCACAGCAATTTCGGCACTCCCATGAGCCACGGCTGCGTCAACTCCCCGACTCCGGTGGCCGAAAAACTTTTTTACTGGGCCAACCCCCAACTGCCGGCGGGCAAAAAATCCGTCCGCTCCTCCGCCGAAAATCCTGGTACACTGGTAGTTGTTCACGACTAAGAATCCTATAAAATCCCTGACCACTTTTGCTTGCCCGCTGTGATTTTTTCGTCACAAACTTCGGCTAGTTTGTTATCACCCCTTTTTAATGCAGCTTTTTTAATAAGGCTAAGTTTATTGATCCACTCCTTCATTTTGTCCGGACCTACATCCTCAAGTGAGTAGTGCAAAATCGTTTGTTCAACAAAAAGGTTAGTCATTTCAAACGCCCGCATGAAATTAACAACCAATCCGCCTTGAAGTTTGTATCCAACAGTAGGGAGGGCGAGAAATTCGGGTTTGGCTCTTAACATATCAAGTCCGTAGCCAGAAGATTTCATGAAATTTGCCCAGTCTTCCATTTGTAGGCTATCCTTAGGGGGAATTATGCTTCTCTCACCTTTATCAGGCCAGGGTATGGCGAGTGGGCTGACATACACATCGATATGGCCACTTTTCATTTCTGGACCCTTAACTTCATATCCTTGCAAATTGTAGGCTAATTCATCGACGAGAACATACTCGTTCTCTGGTATTTTCCAAGTGTCAGTGAGAAGAGAATGTAATTTGGCTAGAGTGACTTCAATAGGGAGTCCTTTCCGTCCTCGGGGCATGTCATGATTTTATCAAAATAATGATACACTTGTGTTGCAATGGTAGTGTTCATTGATGAGTCCGGTACCGGCAAACAAGATGGGCATTCTACTACGGCAGTGGTGTATATAGAGGTGACTTATTCCGATGAGTTCGGCAAGAAAATTAGACAAATTGAAGAGAAGTTACGGTTGGATTCATTTCATTGGTCGGAAGAAAGGTGGGACGTCCGGAACAAGTTTCTGACAGAGATCTCAAAACTGGATTTTAAAGCCAAGGTGGCAATATTTAAAAATCCGGTTAAACCCGAAAAGATGATGGAGATAGTTTTTCAGCATCTGATTACTGAAGGGAATATTCGCAACATCTTTTTAGATGGTAAAAAGCCGAGGTGGTATGAATTGGCTTTAAAGAAGGCCTTGAGAGACAAGGGAGTTTCGGTGAAAAAATTGAGGACGGTTAACGATAAATCCCAACCGGGAGTGCAAGTGGCGGATTGCTTGGCTGGTTTGGTTAGGCGGTATTACGATAACCAGAACGAGAAGAACTCCAAAAGATGGTTTGATAAGCTGAGGAAAGAGAAGAAGTTGACGATGCAATTACTGTTTGAGGCTTAAAAAAGCCCCGCTTACGCGAGGCCAGTTGATCCAGCTAGTCTGCTTTGAAGCGAGCTTTCCCTACCGAGGGATTTGTCGCTGGCAACTTGTTATGCTTGTATTATACCAACCTTAGCAAGTATTTGCAGCCCGCCGTGAGGTACAATGAAATCATGAATAATCTCATCCTCGACTCGGGCAATTATTTATTAATTATAATGTACACGGCCTTGACGGTTTCCTGGTGGAAAAAACGCCGTGAAGCTCTCATCCATGCCCTCCTGTCTTCACTTCTGGCCTGGATCATCGCCGGCTTTATCAAAGAAATTTTTCCCACCCCCCGTCCTTTCCCGTATGACGGGACTGGTAGTTTCCCATCAGGCCACGCCGCCGCTGCCTTTGCCTTCGGCGTTTCCGCGTTCTTGCACGATGGCCCGGTCGGGGCGGTCATGTTAGTCGGCAGCCTGCTTATAGGCGTTGCCCGGGTAGCCGGCAACGTCCATTATCCCGTCGATATTCTCGGCGGCGCTGTTTTGGGCACTATCGTCGCTTATCTCGTCTTACGCCTCCACATCCATAAATTCCTGCGCCATCTGGGCTCTTGACATCCTGTCACTCGAAATGCTAGAGTGCTAAGATACCGATTTCATATGGCATTTTCAATTACCCGGTCATCTTCGATCACACCATTAGTTAAAAGTTATCCGGTCGTCGCTCTGCGCGAAGGCGTCGTCTTCCCCAACACCGAAGCCCATCTCACTTTCGGCCGCCCCCAAAGCACCTCCGCCGTCGAAGCGGCCATCAAGGGCGACAAGCAGGTAGTTTTCGTCGCCCAAAAAAACCCGGTTGCCAATCCGGATCTTGACGATCTGTACCGGATCGGGACATTGTGCACCGTCGAGCAGGTTGTGCCTTACGGCAACGAATTTTGGGCCGTCGTCAAGGGTGTCAGAAGGGTCATGATCGGCCCTTATCTGTCGGTTGCTCCGTATTTTTCGGCCTCGGTTACTGACCTGCCCGACCACCACATCCCCAGCGATCAGCTGGAGGCTCTGGCCCGCCAACTGGTCTCCGAATTCAAGGTGGCCTTCAATCTGGGCAAGTCCGTCGAATTTCCGGTCTTCATGCGCCTCATGTCCGGCGTTTCTCTGCCGGAACTGGCCGACCAGGTCGCCAATTCCCTGGACGTCAACACCACCGAAAAACAGGGCATTTTGGAAATGACCGATCTCAATGCCAAGCTGGACAAAATCCTGTCTCACCTTGTCCATGAAATCAAAATTTTAGAACTGGAACGCTCGATTTCCACTAAAACCCACGCCAAGTTTGAGCGCAACATGAAGGAGCAGGTCCTGCGCGAGCGCAAGAAAACCATTACCGAGGAGCTCAAAAAATTAGGGGCAGAAGAGCCGGACGCGGAAGAAGAGGCCAGTGATTTAGGTCAGCTCAAAAAACTCCTTAAATCCTCCGGTATGCCGCAAACGGTCAAAGAAAAAGCGGACAAAGAGATGAAACGCCTGTCTCAAATGAGTCCTTACAATCCCGAGGGCAGTTACCTCCGCTCCTATCTTGATTGGCTGGCAACTATGCCCTGGACCAAGTCCACCTCCAGCCGGGTTTCCCTGGACCGGGCCCAAAGAATTTTGGACGACGATCACTTCGGTCTCAAAAAAGCCAAGGAGCGCATCGTGGAGCATCTGGCCGTCATGAAACTCAAAGGCAGCGCCACCTCCCCCACGATCCTATGTTTCGTCGGTCCGCCCGGCGTGGGCAAAACCTCGATCGGCAAATCAATTGCCAAGGCCCTGGGCCGCAAGTTCGTCCGCGTCTCCCTGGGCGGTATCCGTGACGAGGCCGAAATCCGGGGCCACCGCCGGACCTACGTCGGCGCCCTTCCCGGCCGCATCATTCAGGGCATCAAAAACGCCGGCACCAAAAACCCGGTCTTCATGTTGGACGAGATCGACAAAATCGGCTCCGACTTCCGGGGTGACCCCAGTTCGGCTTTGCTGGAGGCGCTCGATCCGGAACAAAACAAAGAATTTTCCGACCACTATTTGGAAGTGCCTTTCGATCTGTCTCAGGTCATGTTCATTATGACCGCCAATTTACTGGATCCCATCCCCCCGGCCCTGCGCGACCGCATGGAAGTCATTGAATTCCCCGGCTACACGTTGGAGGAAAAATCGCATATCGCCGAAGGTTTTCTCTGGCCCCGGCAGCTGGCCACCACCGGCCTGCAGGCCAAGATCAAATTGGAGGCCCCCGCCCTCAAAGAAATCATCCACCGCTACACCCGCGAGGCCGGCGTCCGCGATCTAGAACGCCATCTGGCCAAAATCTGCCGCAAATTGGCCAAAAACATTGCCGATAAAAAACCCAACGGACACTCTGTTTCCCTGATCAATGTCCATAAGTTTTTAGGCCCCCAGCGCTTTCCGGAAACCCTGGCCGAGAAAAAAGACGAAGTCGGCATGTCAACGGGGCTGGCCTGGACCGAAGCCGGCGGCGACGTCCTGTTTATCGAAGTGGCCTTGATGCCCGGCAAGGGCGAGCTCAAACTCACCGGCCGGCTGGGAGATGTCATGAAAGAATCCGCCCAGGCCGCCCATTCTTATGTCCGCACCCGCTGGCAAAAACTGGGCCTCAAAGAGGACTTTTACAAAAAGATTGATATCCATATCCACGTCCCCGAAGGCGCTGTCCCCAAGGACGGCCCGTCCGCCGGGCTGGCCATGGCTACCGCCCTGGTTTCGGCTTTAACCGGCATTCCCGTCCGCCGCGATACCGCCATGACCGGCGAAATTACTCTTCGCGGCCGGGCCCTGGAAATCGGCGGTGTCAAGGAAAAAGTCATCGCCGCCCATCAGGCCGGCATCAAGCAGGTCATTTTGCCCAAGGACAATAAAAAAGATCTGGTCGAAGACGTGCCCGCTTCCGTCCGCCGCGATATGAAATTCCAGTTTGTGTCCCACCTCGACGATGTCTTGAAGTACGCCCTGCGCGATTCCTCCCCCGCTTCCAAATCCTACCCCGTTCCCCGTTTTCTTACAGCAACAGCGTGAAGTGGTATATACTCTTCGTGTGTGAGAAATCATCTTAAATATCTTTCAATTTCGTTTGCTGTTCTAACTGTCGTTGCAATAGTAGTAGGACTGCTTCCTTGTTCATCAGGTTTTTTTATCGGAATGTGTGCCGTTGGTGTGGCTATTTTTGCCTCTTTTCTTTTCTACGTCTTCGTCCTGTTTACAATAACCAGTTCAATAGCTTTCATCTATTCAAAGCGAAAAAACAACATAATATCGGGAAAAAAATATGTCTTAATCTTTCTTTTCTCTCTTTTAATAATCTTCTTATATTTTAGATTTTCCTTACAGATCGGAAATTTGTACGCGATCGTATCGAATACTATCAATCAACGGAGTGTGTATTGTAAAAACCCAAATGGCGAAAATGTTACTTTTAAAGATGGATACAAAATAGTTACTAACTGTAAAAACGGGAAATACGACGGAGTTGAAAAGACATACTCATCAAACGGCACATTAATACATTATGGCTTCAACAAAAACGGCAGCTCCCAGGGACTAAACATTGAGTTTGACGGGCAAGGGAAGATGACCATAGTTGATTATGTGTTTAAGAAAAACTCACTAAGCCTATCCAACTTATCATCTCGTATTGCCGACGACTATCTCCGTTTATACGATCAGAATTACTTGTATGACAGCGATACCGACATAAGATACCAAAAATATCACTGCCCTGGTTCAAACAATGCTACGGAGTTTTTGAAAGTAGAAAAATGTACCACGGACGGACAATATAAAGGTTTGGTATCTAAATATATACAAAAAACGGACGAAAAAGGAAATTTAACCCCAGACCTATTTTTATACAGTGAAGCTATCTTCTCTGGGGGCATTCGTAACGGACCATACAAAATATATGACCAAACCGGAAATTTAAAGATGGAGACAACATATCAAGACGGAAAAATGAGCGGGATGACCAGATTTTATATAGAAGGAGTATTAGTTGACGAGATCTTGTTTCAGGATAATCTTCCCAATCTTTCCATCCTAAGGGTGGAACAGCTTCGCCACCTCCCGCTTAATTACATCCCAAAGCCGTCATGCGCTGTAGCCTTCACACACCGGGAGTGTGAAGGGTAATGTAAAATAGTTTTATGCCCACCCGCCCCGAGCCCCCCGAAACCAATTATTACTATCACGTTTTTAACCGGGGCATCACCAATCAGGACACCTTTCTCAACGACCGGGATTATCAGCGGGCAATAACCACCATGCCTTATTATTTCCAAGTAAGTCCCAAAATACGCTTTTCTTATTTTCAGCGCTTGTCCAAAGAAGACAGGCTCCGTGCTGCATCTTCCAGCTCACCCCCTGTTATAAAACTCGCTGCCTATTGTCTTATGCCGAACCATTTTCATTTATTACTTAAACAAGTTGTCGATAATGGGATCTCAAACTTTGTCAGACTATTTACCAACAGTTACACCCGGTACTTCAACACCAAACACCGAAGAAATGGCCCGCTTTTTCAAGGCCGGTTTAAAGCCGTACTTATCGAATCGGAAGAACAGCTTATCCATGTCTCCCGCTATATCCATCTCAATCCTTACTCGTCAGGTGTTGTATCATCCAAACAAGCCGTATTGTCTTACCCTTATTCATCAATAGGTGAATATCTCAATCCAAGTAAAAGCTCGATTTGCGAACAGTCAGAAGTTCTTAGCTATTTTTCTCCAAAAAATGATTATAAATCTTTCGTGTTAAGCAACGCAGACTACCAGCGCGAACTTCAGTTTATCAAACATCTTACCCTGGATCTCAACTAGCCTTCACACACCGGGAGTGTGAATCTCAAATTACTGACTGCATCCCAAAGCCGTCATGCATTGTGTCTTAGCTGTTCCTGTTAGAGATGCGCAGGCGTCGCATTGGGAAGCCGGTCCGGACATACCGGTCGGAATTACCAGTTTACCCATTTCCGCGAATGTCACTCCGGCCGGCATAGCCATCATGCTGGCGTCACTTACCCACACCCCGCAGTCATAGTCCACGTTTGAATCCGGGTCAAATCCAGTCTGGCCGGCATTACCTGTTGGTGCCGGAGTGGTCGTGTCCCAGCTCATCTTATACCCCGTCGTTTGTCCGTCCATCCAGATGTACGAAGTCGTCCCGTCCACAATCACGTGCGATACGGTTGTTGTCGCATCCGTTGTAGTCACCATATCTCCCCGCATTTTGCCGCCGCCCACATATACCGTTCCCTGGGTTTCACCCGAGCTGTACGTGCATTTCTGGGCCACGCCTCCCGACAGCAGCTGCCTTAGCGACCCGCTTTGTTTGCCCGGAGTAGGGGAGTTTTGTTCAGCAACAATCGGCTCCTGACCCGTTTTCTTCCCCATCATTACGTATCCGCCGATGCCCAAAAGCAAAAGTATAGCGACCGTCACCCCAATCATCACATTCTTGTTCATCGCAAAAGTCTATAATTTCTTTTTCCTCTTGTCAACCTTTTTGTGACTCCACCCGGATTCGAACCGGGGTTATCAGAATGAGAATCTGATGTCCTAGGCCTCTAGACGATGGAGCCGTATCGCCCTATTTTAGCGGTTCCAGCCTCGATTGACAAACCGGGTTTAGCGGTCTAGAATACGCTTTGTTTCTTCTTATTGCCCCGCCGTCCGGCGAGGCCTTTTTCATAAATTGACTATGACTAACCATCCTATGTTAATCACCGCTTCCGGCCTGGAAGAGCTCAAAAAAGAGCTGGCCGAACTGACTGACGTCAAGCGCCCAAAGTTGGTCGACCGCCTGTCCGTTGCCCGGTCCATGGGCGATTTGTCGGAAAACAACGACTACCAGGACGCCAAAGAGGAACTGGCCTTCATCGACGGCCGGATTTCCGAGCTGGAAAACCTGGTCACCTACGCCCAGATCGCCAAGCCCTCCGGCAACGGTGCCATCGACGTAGGCCACAAAGTCACAGTCAAAGTGGATTCTTCCCAGGCCGTCTTTCATATAGTGGGGGAATGGGAAGCCGATCCGGCCCAAAAGAAAATCTCCCTCTCTTCGCCTCTGGGTCAGGCTTTGATGGGTAAAAAAGTCGGGGAAAGAGTGGAAGTGGCCGCCCCCGCCGGCAAAATCCTGTACACCATCGTCGCAATAGAATAAAATAGCCCCATGGCACAGTCGCGCTTGGAAGAAATCCGCAAAATCCGGCTCGAAAAACTCGCTAAACTTCGGGGACTTGGCATCAATCCTTACCCTTCCAAACCCTCTCATCCATCGGTTTCCGTGTTATCCTCCCGGTCCAAATCCGGTGAAACTGTTTCCGTCGCCGGCCGTCTTCATTCCTGGCGTGAGCATGGCAATGTGATCTTTGCCGATCTCCGCGACTCCACCGGCCAAATCCAGCTGCTGTTTCAAAAGAAAAATCTCGAATCAAAATTTGATTTACTCAATCTTCTGGATGTTGGTGATTTTCTGGGTGTTACCGGACAGATCATGACCACCCAGGCCGGTGAAACCACCGTGGACGTTACCTCCTGGGAAATATTATCCAAATCCCTCCGCCCCGTTCCCGATGACTGGTTCGGCCTGAAAGACGAGGAAGCCCGTTACCGCCAGCGTTACGTGGATCTTCTCTTAAACGATGACCTGAAAAAGCTGTTCCGCAAAAAAGCGGTTTTCTGGCAATCCACGCGTGACTTTCTGGTCAAACAGAGTTTTCTGGAGGTTGAAACCCCGGTTTTGGAAAACACCGCCGGAGGAGCCGACGCCAACCCGTTCATCACTCACCACAACGCTCTGGACATTAATTTATATTTGCGTATTTCTATGGGGGAACTGTGGCAAAAGCGCTTAATGGTCGCCGGTTTCGACAAGACTTTTGAAATCGGCCGCCAGTTCAGAAACGAGGGCATCAGCCGCGAGCATCTGCAGGATTATTCACAAATGGAGTTTTATTGGGCGTACGCCGACTACGAAGATTCCATGAAATTGGTCGAGGACATGTATAAATACGTCGCCAAAAAAACCTTCGGCAAGTTAAAGTTCGATATCGAGGGCCACACGGTCGACCTTTCCGCTCCCTGGGAAAAAATCGATTACACCAAAACGATTTTGGAAAAAACCGGCCAGGACATAAGAAACAAATCATTGCCGGCCCGCGAGCTAGACCAGCTTTGGAAATCGGTCCGCAAGTCCATTGCCGGTCCAGCCTTTTTAGTGGGCCATCCGGTGGAAGTCTCGCCTCTGGCCAAACGTATGTCCGGCAACTACGGGTTTGTCGAACGATATCAGGTAATTATTGCCGGCAGCGAAATGGGCAACGGTTATTCCGAGTTAAATGATCCCGTGGACCAGGCGGAAAGATTTGCCGGCCAGCAGGCCATGCGCGAAGCGGGAGATGAAGAAGCACAGATGAACGACACTGATTTTGTTACGGCACTGGAATACGGCATGCCTCCGGTTACGGGCTTCGGTGTTTCCGAAAGGTTATTTTCATTTCTCGCCAATCTTCCTATCCGCGAAACCGTTTTATTCCCCCTCCTCCGCCCCGAAAAATGATCACCCGCAACCAAGCCTGGAAATTGTTGACCGAGAAAATGCAAAATCAGAATTTGCGCCGGCACTGCCTATCTGTTGAGGCGGTAATGCGGGCGCTGGCCAAACACTTTGGTGGCTATGAAGAAAAATGGGGATTAGTCGGGCTTTTACATGACGGCGATTATGAATTTACCAAAGACGATCCGGGCAACCACGCCAAGCTCATGGCCCAGTGGGTCCGCGATCTGGGCGAAACCGACAAAGAATTGCTGGACGGTATCGAATCCCACGGCTTTTCCCACACCGGCGGCTTGCCCCGAAATCAGATGGAGTGGTCGCTGTTTTGCTGCGACGAACTCACCGGCTTGATCGTCGCCTCCGCTTTAGTTCTCCCCTCAAAACACCTATCCGACCTATCTGTCCAATCGGTCCTAAAAAAGTTTCCGCAGAAAAGTTTTGCCGCCGGCGCCAAACGCGAAGACATCCTACAATGCGAATCCGCTCTCGGCATCAAGCTCGCCGACTTCGTCCAAATATCTTTATCCGCCATGCAGTCCATTGCATCCGAAGGTAGGATCACACAATTAGGTCGACAGATTGATACGGTGTAAATGATTGTAGCTTTTGTAGTGGAGTTTTGCCATCCATACCATATCCGAAGTGGGGTCTTTCGTTGTTGTAGTAAGCCAGGTATTTAGCCAGTCCGGCTTGTCTCTCCGGTAGGTTGGAAGAATTGTCTTTGAGGTAGAACTCTTCAGTGTCAATCCGGTGAGCCCTTTCCACCTTACCGTTCATGTCAGGTCTGGACGGTCGGTTGTAAATCAAGCCTATTCTCCTAGCCTTGAGAAAGGATCTGACTTTGGACTGAAACTCCAGCCCGTTATCCATTCGAAAGGCCGAAAAGGCAAACGGGGACTTGGATATGACTTCTTCCAGAAACTCACAGGTGTTATCTTGGGACAGTCTGGGAAACAATCTGGCAAACTGAGTCCGAGTGCAGTCGTCGACCGTGGTGTACTGGTAATGAAAGCCCTGCCTGGACCTGCCTAAGGGATCAGAAGTTCCGGGAAGGGGGTCGACATGCATGACGTCCAGTTGGGCTTCATCGCCGGGAAGATCGCAAACGTGGAGACGGGGAATTTTCGGTCTTTTCCGGGTGTGTTTAGAGACTATCTTGCCTTTGGCTACCAGATACCTGTAGATGCTCATGTGGGAGACATGGATATTTTTCTGGGAGAGAAGGTGGACAATCGATCTGATGCGGTCGTCCTGGTTGTCGAAAATGTTAATGATCTCAGTAACTACATGTTTATCGAGTAAGGAAGGATGAGTCCCAGCTGGACAGCCTGACGGACGGGGAAGCAGGCCGGATGGACCGGAAGCCGCGTATCTGTCCAGCCATTTGTAGACGGTATCCCGACAAACTCCAGCACTTCGGGCTATCTCGGTCACGGTTTTACCGGTTTCGTGGGCCGTGACCCAGATCATCTTTTCAGCCACCCACCGGGACTTCACGCACTGGTGCATGAGTGGCATTTTAGGCCAGACATATCTGATTCCGTAACCGTTCATAATTTGAATCGTTTTCCGTTATCAAAAGTGTCGACCTAATCCTGTTACACTACGAGTCTTGACAAGAAGAAGAAGAAGAAGTAACATGACTCCCATGACCAGGTATATTTATCCTTCCGGCCGTGTTGACTTCGACGATGAAACAGGTCACGAGGAGGCTGAAG
>Ga0209542_10016813_pt1 | contig 12077 bp, 12 predicted proteins | sample RifCSPhighO2_01_FD_184028 | JGI IMG/M metagenome (GOLD analysis project Ga0209542, IMG submission 184028) | Soil microbial communities from Rifle, Colorado - Rifle CSP2_plank highO2_0.1 (SPAdes) (version 2) | ecosystem: Environmental > Terrestrial > Deep subsurface > Rock core/Sediment ...
CTTTGGCGGCGCGGGCGTTCATACGGTTGAATTCTCCTATTTGTCCGAGGGCGGGTACGGTCTGCGTCGTGTAATCGAGTATCGGTGCGACGGCGTCGGAGAGTACCGCCGCGATGGCCGGGTCGTACGGATTCGTGACGATGATGCCGTGCGCGGGCACACGCGCTGCGGCCTTCCGGAATGTCGCCTGCAGTGCTGCAAGGTCGGGAAAATAATCGGTGTGGTCGAGCTCGATGTTGGTGATGACGAGTATGAGCGGCGAGAGTTTCAGTATATGGTCGCGGTACTCGCACGCTTCGATGACAAAAAGGTCTTCTTTGCCCGGCAGGAAATTGGAACCGAAATCGCGCACGATGGAACCGACGATAACCGTCGGCTCTTTTTCGGCATACTGCAAGATTTTGCCGAGCATGCCCGTCGTCGTCGTCTTGCCGTGCGTGCCCGCGACCGCGATGGTGCGCGCCGTGCGCGTCACCTCACCGAGCGCTTCGAAGTACGACATCTCCGGAATTTTCATTTCTTTCGCACGCACGCGCTCGACGTTGCTTTCCGGTACCGCGTCGCTGTAAATGAGAAGTTCGGTATCCGCGGGAATGAGGCATTGTTCGTGCCCGACGGTTACCTCAACACCTTTTTGCACGAGCATCGTCACGACGGGAGATTCTTCGCGGTCGGAGCCCGACACCTCCTGTCCCGTATGGTCCAAATACTGGGCGAGGGCCGACATGCCGATTCCCCCAATCCCGACCATGTAGATGCGCGATGGCATACGTGTGATTATGAATCACGCGCAGCTAATGGCAACTATCCTCGCACAGCAAAAGAAGCTACACTTACGGAGTGAAGAATCCGCAGAAAAAACCCAAATTCGATTTCGAAGAGCTGAAGGCCGCCGCGACGAGCCTTAACGCCAAGCTTCGTAAGAAGGTTTTCGAGGAGTACTTCGAGCGTTTTGAAGAATTCCCTTCGTATCTTTTCGACAACGAAAACGGCATCGACAGCCGGCTGCAGGAAACCATCAAAGACCTGCAGGCCGATCCCGAGATATCCAAAACCATGCGTAAGGGTATCGAGACTCTTATGCAGCGTCTCCCGTCTTCCTGATTAGTTCCAGGAATTGATCGTTGCGCTCGTATTCATTCTTGAACATGCCGAACGATGCGAACGCGGGACTGAATAATACGGTTCCGATTTTCGTTTTTTCTAAGGCGGCCGCTACCGCCGCCGGAAGTTCACGCGCTTCTTCGTAGGGAACGCCCGTCTTCTTGAGGACGCCCGCGAGCCGCTCCGAACCTTGGTAATTCGGATGTGTGAGAAGAATAACGGCCGAAACGCGTTTTTTTATTTCTGAAACCAATTCTTCAAGTGCTAATCCTTTTTCGGAGCCGCCGACGATGAGCGTTATATTTTCTCCAAGCGCGCGGAGTGCGGCAATCGTCGCCTCGGGCGTCGTCGCGTTGTTGTCGTTGTAGATTTTCACACCGTTTACTTCGCGGACGAATTGCAGGCGACCTTCGACGCCCTCAAACGATTCGAGTCCCGCTTTGATCTCGTCCTCCGAAAGTCCAAGCGCCTGAAGTGCCGCATTTGCGAACGATGCGTTCTCACGGTTGTGCTCCCCTACGACCCGCAATTTCCAGCCGGAGGGAATCTTTTCCGGAACAACCGGGTCGAGCGGAGGCCCGGATTCGCGGACCTTATCAACAACGTCTCCGCCTACTATCAGCACATCACCCACTTTCTGATACCGGAAAATATTCGCCTTATCGCTGAAATACTCATCCATGTTCTTGTAATAATTCTGGTGGTCGGGCATGAGGTTCGTAAATGCGCTGATATCCGGGCTTATTTTGAGGTCGCCGAATCCTTGCAGTTGCCACGAATCAAGTTCCAACACGGCAACGTCTCCCGCTTTAATTTCAGGCAGCATGGCGAGTGTTGAGATACCGCGTATGTTGCCTCCTAAAACTGTTCGCTTATTCGCGCGAATTAGAGAATGGTAAATCATGTATGCGACGGTCGTTTTGCCGCGCGTGCCGGTCACGCCCACGATTTTTGCCCCCGCCTCCGTAGCGTACTTCGCGAAAAGTGCGGTGGACATCACCACGGGAATGCCCGCATCGCGTGCAGTCGCAATCTCCTTCGAATCAAGCGGCACGCCCGCAGCCTTCAGCACCATGTCTGCGTTTCTAAAATCTTCCGAATCGTGCCCGCCAAGTTTGAACGTGACGTTGGGATACTTCTTCAACTTTTTCACGGACTCCGCAAGTTCCGCCTCTGGCTTTTTGTCCGTCACCAAGACTTGCGCCCCGCACGTCGCCAGAAATTCCACGTCGCCAACCCCGCGTCCTAAGAGACCTAAACCCAGTACCGTAATGCGTTTGCCTTTGAAGATGTCCGAGTAATCCATATGGTAACTATATCCCTTCCTAACCCAGAGTCACCTGCTCCGCCTGTATCTCCTTCCCGAAAAAGACGCCTCCGAGCGTCTCAAAACGTTCTCTTTCTCCCGTGCAATAAAAATGCACGGTCCCGTTCTTCTCCCGCATCTCCAACTCCGTATGCCGTTTAAGGTATGCCGCGAGGCTTTCCGACACCACATCTCTCTCCGAGACGATGTGTATGCCGTCGCCGACACATACGCGGATTTTTTCTTCCAAGATTCCGTAGTGCGTGCAGCCGAGAACCAGCGTGTCGATATTTTCTTTTAGAAGCGGGGCTGTGTAATCGCGAATAAGCGCATCAGCTTCTTTAGAATCTTGCTTCCCCGCTTCAACGAGCGGCACGAGCAACGGACATGCCTGTTGAAATACCGTGATACCGCCGTCGACTTTCGTTATCTCGCGCGGGAACGAGCCCGAGCGCACCGTTCCTTCCGTCGCCATGACGCCGACACGTTTATTTTTTGTACACGCGGCAGCCGCTTCCGCAAAAGGAATAAGCACTCCAAGCACCTTTTTTGAGCTCTTCTCGCGCAGATACTCTTGCTGAATCTTCCGTAGCGCCTCGCTCGAGGCGGTATTACAGGCGAGCACAACGAGCTCGGCTCCTCGGTCAAAAAGGAATTCGACGCCTTGTTTTGTGTACTTATACACCTCCCCGGAAGTCCGCGGCCCGTACGGTGCCCGTGCGCTGTCGCCGAGATAGATGTAATCGTAGCCTGGAAGACGTTTGGTAATCCCCCGGAGTACGTGCAGACCGCCGAAGCCGGAATCAAAAAAACCTATCATGTCAGTAGTGCCGGTATTCGGTCGCGAGGAACTTCTTGATGCGGCGCAAGCCCTCCTGTATCTTCGCGATGTCGAGCGCGTAACTGAAACGGAGCCTGCCGGACGCGCCGAACCATGCGCCGTCGTAGGTGATTATCTTGTAGGTATGGTAAAGGTCGGAAAGGGCGCGTCCGGAATCTTTGAATTTCGGAAACACATAAAATGCGCCCTCGGGGCTCCAGAGGTCGAGGCCGAGCTCGCGCATGCCGCTTACGATGAGGTCGCGTCGCTCTCTCCAGACCTCAAGGTTGTGCGCGGCGTAGGAAGCCGGCGACGAGAGCGCGGCGAGCGCCATCATCTGCCCCACGATGCTTGTGTTCATCGCGGTGTGCGTCTTCATTTCAACCACCGCATCAAGCAGTCGTTTGTCTTTTGTGTACAGATAGCCGACTCGCAATCCGCACATCGCATACGTTTTTGAAAAAGAATTGACGGTCGCGACGTGCGGCCCTTGCAGGAGATAATTCTCGCGCACATAAATAATGTCCTTGTACACCTCGTCGGAGAGAAGATAGACGCCGAGCTTCTCGCATAATGCCTCTATCTTTTTCAACGTACCCACTTCCTGCACGGTCCCCGTCGGATTTGAGGGGGAATTGATGAGCACCGCTTTGCATCCTTTGATGTCTTTCTTGAATTGTTCAAAGTCTATCTTCCCTTTCACGAGGTCATAGTAGACCGGGGTCATACCGGTGAGCCGTACGTTGTGCGGGTAGGAATAGTAGTACGGCCGCGGCAAAAGTACCGATGCGCCCGGCTCGGAAATGGCACGTAAAACCAGGTCGATGGCTTCCGACGCGCCGTTCGTTATCACGAACTGGTCGGCGCGAGCGTTCGGATATTTCTCGGCCAAAGCCGCCCGAAGGGATTCCTCGCCCTGAATAAGCCCGTATTTAAAGGCCGAAAACGTCTTAAGGATGTTGAAGGCCTCCTGTGGTGGAGGCATATCCGGCTGACCCGAGCCGAATGAAATTAGTTCTTCGTCACCGCGGCCGATGAAAAACGCAGGGCTCGTGATTTTCTTGTTCATAAAAGCCCACTATACCACTTTACTTCCGGAAGCAACGTTCTGTAATGACTTATGCACCTTGCGCGGAGAAGCACGAGGAATACAATGCACATTCACGGTTGTTTGTGGAAGTGAGGTGTAATTCCTCCACTGTGCCGCAACGGTAAACCTGCAAAGGGAGTCCGGTCGTCAAACAACTGTCATTCCCGAGCAGGAGAACGTGTGGCCGGATTTTATACGGCACATGCAGTAAAACTCTCCGCTCGTGTGCGGATTTTTTTGTATGAAGAAATATTTTTACATCACACTGATCATCATCGTCATCACGATGAGTTCTTATATTCTTATTCGCGCGAATAAGAACATAAGCCCTGCCGAGTTTGCCGCCACCGGCGCCGGCGCAACAACAACACCCTCAATCGATATTGAAGCAATGAGTACCGGGACAATCCGAAAATCAATCCCGACACCGACACAGCAGACACAAACAGAAACTACGGTACGTGCGACAACAAGCGTCACGGAAACAGTCCCGACACCCGCACCGAATATGTCGCTCTCGGTCGCGGGGAGCTCGTACACGGCTTTTGCGCCTGCAGGCTCGACAGTTATCGACGCGATGAAGATTTTGGCCTCCGCCACGAGCTTTTCCTTTAGCGGGAAGGATTACCCTTCTCTCGGATTCTTTGTGGATTCGATAAACGGAAAGAGGGCAGAAGGCGGCTACAACTGGATTCTCTATGTGAACGGCAAACTCTCGGGTACGGGCGCTTCGGAAACATCACTCAAGGCGGGCGACGCGATTGAGTGGAGGTATGAGGTCAGTTACTAGTTGCTAGTTATTAGTTGTTAGTTTCAAACTATATGAAAATGCATTTCTACCTGGCCGTACTTTTTGTATCAACCCTTCTACCGTTCGTCGCGTTTGCCGATGAGGCCACGACGACACCTGACACGACTGCACCTATCATTACCGCACCCGTCGAACAAACGTTCGCTGCCACTGCTATCCCCGCATCGCCGCTGCTCACCGCCGCGATAGCGACCGATGATACTGACCCCGCACCTGTCGTCACATATGCCCCCCAATCGTTCCCGCTCGGCACAACCACGGTTGTATGGACAGCCACGGACTCATCGGGCAATAGCGCGACGACGAGTTCGCAGGTCGGTGTATATCTGCATGTCGAGGCATCGGTGGATGTCGCGGCGAGTTGTGACGTGACCGATTCCGACTCCGTGGTGCACAATTACCCGGCGGCCTCTTCAACTTCCTATCTCGGCATCTGTGCGCTCTCGGCGGCAGTCGCGAGCAGCTCTATCTCAAGCGTAGTGCTCTCAAACCAATTCCCGAGCATTGGTCTCTTTGTTACCGCGCTCGGCGGGGCTGTCGCGGATCCGAGTAGTCAATACTGGGCGTTATATCAAAACGGAAGTTTTGCCAGTCTCGGCTTGAGCCAACTCCCGGTCGTAGCCGGCAATACCATCACGCTCCAACTTCACGACTTCTCCGACAACAATTTGGGGTCGGAGGTTACGTTTCGCATCGCGTCACTCATCGCTACTTCGACCGCGACGACGACTGCCGACACGGTACCTCCGGACGCTCCGACTAAGGGCGGAGGCGGAGGCGGCGAGACGGTGCATTTCAATCTCAACGTCCCCTTGGCGCTTGCATATCTCGTATCGCAACAAAAGGCGGATGGCTCGTTTGCCTCGTCTCTGTACTCCGATTGGGCAGCCCTCGCATTTGCCGCAAGCGACCCTGGAGCGCCGAAAACACTCCTGCGCGATTACCTCATCGCGGCAACACCTGCGCTTTCGAGTGTGACCGCAAACGTAACAGACAGTGAACGGCACGCGATGGCCTTAATGGCGCTCGGCATCAATCCGTACACAGGAACGTCGAAGGACTACATAACGCCCATCGTGAATGCGTTTGACGGTACGCAAATCGGAGATGCCAATCTCGACAACGACGACATCTTCGCTATTTTCACGCTTCTGAGCGCCGGATATTCTCCGAGTGACCCTATGCTGCAAACGGTTGTCACGCACATCCTCTCGGCGCAGCGTGCCGATGGTTCGTGGGACGGAAGCCCCGACATGACTGCTGCGGCGGTGCAGGCCATCGGCCCGTTCTTCTCGATTCCCGGATACGGCTCGGCAATGGGACGCGCCATGGGCTACCTCGCCTCGACACAGCAGGCAAGCGGCGGCTGGGGCGGCATAGACTCCGCGAGTTGGGTGCAAACAATGATGAATGCCGCGAAAGAGCTCGACCCGGCGCACGCGCCGACCTTTACGAGCTCGGGCGGGCGCTACCCGATGGACGAAATAGCGGATGCGCAACAACCCGACGGTGCGGTGCGTCCGAGCTCAGATACCGCAGACAATCGCGTCTGGAGCACGAGCTATGCGGTTGTGGCTGCGTCGGGCAAAAGTTGGCTCACCCTATTGCAACCGTTTACCAGGCCTTCCGGTTCCGGCGTCGCGGCCACCGGAGGAAGCGTCTTGGGGGCAGCCACATCGACGGCTTTAACAAGTACGCAAATGGTCGCGTCCACGACCCCGCCCGTCGCGACATCTACACCGGAGACTATCTCCACCTCAACGCCTGTGGTAATCGAGACCATCCAAGGTTCCACCACAGCGACGACTATGCCGAAAAAAGTGCAGCCGAAAATAGCGAAGGTGCCGAAGAAGGTTCCTCCCCCAGTCGCAACAACTACTTCGAGCACGCCGCCCGCAACCGCAAACCAGACCTCTGCCGCCGCGACAGCAAGTCCGTCGAAAGGAGGCTTGCCCGGCCAGGGATTCTTGAGCAACCTGTGGCGCTCTATCGCTTCTTTTTTCGCGCGGCTGTTTTAGGTATTTTCGCAAAGAGCGGACGGTACATGTCGTCTTTCGGCGCGACAACAAGCTCTTTGCGGTTTACCTTCGCGGAAAACTCAACGGGTGCGTCCTCAATGACGCAGAGCGGGCACTGCTCCTTCCCCTCGCCCATTACGAGTACCGCCGCGGTCGCAAGAGAATCCGCAATATCCGTCTGCGTGAATTTCAGCTTCCTGCCGAAAATATCCTTCTTGCCGCGATAGTCGCGCAGCCCCTTGAATCCCGCGTAGCCGAGCGCAATGCCGACGACGCCTGCGCGCAGCGGCATGACGCGACTATCTGTGATTACCACCCCCATCAACTTTACTTTGTAAAGTTTAGTGAGTTTGCGGCGAAGTTGTTCTGCTACCTTGAAACTATCTTTGGGCAATAGGACAATGTTTCCCTTCGCATTGGATTCATCAACGCCTGCATTCCACATGAGGAGTCCGTCTTTGAGCGTCAGCTTGCCGTGTTTTGCCTGCCGCTGCCACTCGGATTCGGCGCGGATAATGGCCTCCTTCGCGCGCGAGCTTGTAGCCCGCACGACGGAGCCTTCCGCGAGCGCGACTATTTTCGAAGTCACCGCAAGCACGGAACCGTTCTTGAGCACCGGAACATGCTGGACGATGAATTGCACGAGGTCTTCACTTTCTGTAAATACCCGCGTCCGAATCGGTTGGATATTCATACACCAAGGAGGACTGGGACGTCTCGAATGCTGTCCAAGACCTTATCGGCTATCGAAAAATCCTGCACTCGAGTTAGGGTATCTGGGACTGCATAACATATGAGTCCTGCCGCTTTTGCCGCTGTCACGCCTCGAGCAGAATCTTCAAGGGCGAGACACCGCTCTTTTGTTTTTTCCGACTTCTCAACGGCCTTCAAATACAGTTCTGGATGTGGTTTAAGTTCTGTGGCATCATCGGCCGTTAGGGCAAAATCAAAAAAAGCGCGCAGCCTCGTCTTTTCCATAATAATATCAAAGTGATCTTTTCGACTGCTCGTGACAATACCCATGATGAATCGTCCGTGCAGGGCGGTTAAAACATCTTGTACGCCGTCTACTACGGATACGTGTGTCTTTAACATTTCGCCATAACGTCGATTTCGGCGCGGCCGCAATTGTGCAATTATATCTTCCGAGACCCCTTTCTTTCTTGCTAACTCACTCGCAATCTCAATGTTACTCAGTCCTTTCCCGAGATTCTCTTGAATATACCAATTCAAAGAGATTTCTAACCCCAGGGGTGAAAGAATTTCATTTGTGGCGCTCAGATAGATACCCTCCGTATTTACCAAAAGCCCGTCCATGTCGAAGAAGATTGCTTCGAAACGGAGGCTTGTGGGTTTGTTCATGCCGTCTTGTCGCGCAAAAGCTTGAGTCCGAGGTACGAGAGTGGCGTGTAGAGGAGACCCATCGCTACCTTGAAAAGCCACCAGGTGATGATGATGCGGATGAGCACGGGTGTCGGGTACACGCCCGCGAAGGCAATGACCATAAAGAGTACCGAGTCGAGAAGTTGCGACCAGATATTTGAGATTAGCGAGCGGAGCCAAAACATCTTTTCGCCGATCTTTTGTTTGACGAAGAAAAATGTCGACACATCCTGGAATTCCGATACCGCAAACGCAACCAGACTCGCGATGGCGATGCGCATCGAAACACCGAAGATTTGCTCGTAGCCCGCCTTTGCCCAGAGGCCTGCGGGATCCCACGGGAGCAGCATGGAGATTGTGGAATACAGTAAGAAGAGCGCAGTCGCAAAGAATCCGCAACGGACAAAAAAGCGTGCCATCTTTTTTCCATAGACTTCCCCAATCACGTCGGTCGTGAGAAATACAAATGGGATGGAAAATACCGCCACAGATACATGGAGTCCGAGGAGAAAGGGCGCAATCTTGAGGCCAAGTGTGTTTGCCGCGAAGAGCGATGCCAGATACAGCGTAAGCGCGAGCAGTATTTTCTTGGTGTCTTTTTCTGCGAGTGTCGGCATACCCAGTCAGTAGAATGTGCCTTTGCGGCAGACGGCATGCCGTTCTGCCGCGGGCGTGATAAGCGAACTCTCGTTTGTGGCACTTTGGAAACTGGTGATGTTTGTTTTCATCGTTTGTTGAAGCCGAAGGCACATTTCACTGCTGGGCATGGAAGGCAGCATTGTACGGGATGGCTTTCATGAAAGCAACCGCTTCGGATACAATGCAATCATGCATTGCATCGCCATCGCTGCCGTGACCATAGACGGGAAAATCGCGCTGGATGCGGGGCATTTTAGCGATTGGACATCTCCCGAGGATAAGGACTTTCTGCATGAGATGCTCGACAAGTCGGATGTGATAGTAGTCGGCAACAATACCTACAAGACGGCCGTCGAACCCCTCTCAAAAAGAAACTGCATCGTGTTTACGGAGTCGGTACGAACGAGCGAGCGCAAGAGCGACACGCTCACCTACTGCAATCCCGCATCATCGGATTGCATCCCGCTCATGGAAAAATACCGGACGGTCGCGGTCCTCGGCGGCACGCAGACGTATACATACTTCTTGGAAAACGACCTGCTCGACGAGCTCTACATCACCGTCGAGCCGGTAGTCTTCGGCCGCGGCTTGAACTTGTTCGAATCATCGAAAAACATCGATGCGCATTTCAGACTGGAATCAACAAAGCGGCTGAATGAAAAAGGCACTTTGTTGCTGCATTACGTGCGCTAACGCGTCGATTTGTAGTGTTTGAGGTAGGCAACGATAATGAAACTCAAAATGACGAGGAGGAACCAGGAGGTTATTTTGTTGGTCGATACGACATTCCACACGTGCACTTGGTCCGGGTATTGCCACGCGCCGTAAAAGGTTGAGATATTTTCTGCGACCCAGATGAAAAACGCGATAAGACAGAATGCGAGCGCGAGCGGTATCGAGCGCGCTTTACCGGTAACGGTGAATTTGACGTTGGTACGAGCGAAGAAAAGGAACACCGCAGGTATGAGAAGGATGCGAAAATCAGGAATAAAGTGATTCGTAAAGAAGTTCGCATATATGAGCACGCAAAGCGCCGCGCTCCACATGTAGCTGGGAGGATTTTCGAGTTCAATTTTCAGGATGCGCCACGCCTGCGCGATGTAGCTTCCCACCGCCGCGTACATAAACCCCGAGAAGAGCGGCACCGTGCCGAGCTTAAAGAACGCTTCCTCGGGATAGCTCCACGAGCCGACGGCGGGATTCGTCTTGAATGCTTCGAGCAAGAGCCCCAGAATATGGAAAAGGAATATCACTTTTACCTCGTCCCAGGTCTCTATCTTCGTGAGGTAGAGCACCACTTGAATGAGTACCGCCGCGACGAATAAAAAATCGTACCGCGCGAATCCGAAAAGCGGGATGTGGTTGGAAGCAAAAAGCAGCACAAAGAAAGAACCCGCGAAGATGCACGCCCGCGCCTCTTTGAGGCCGAACATCAGGAATTCGCGCAGATAATACGAAAGCTTTGTGGTCATACACCAATGAGTTCTGGTACTTCAGTAATGCTTGCCAGCACCTTGTCGGCTATAGAAAAGTCGTAACCCCTTGTCATTTCATCGGGAACTGCATAGCACGTGAGTCCGGCGGCTTTCGCTGCTTGCGTTCCATTCCCGGAATCTTCAAGCACCAGACACTTCTCTTTTGACTTCTGCGACAATGCGAGAGCTTTCAAATATGGATCAGAGTCCGGTTTATGACGCTCCGTATCTTCATAGGTAACAACAAAATCAAAATAGTCCTGGAGACCGGTCTTCCGCATAACGATATCAACGCTTTTTCGAGAGCTTCCGGTGACAATCGCGAGTAAAAGTTTTCCGTGGAGCTTTTGCAGTGTTTCCGGCACGCCATGTATCACGGCCGCCTCTGCTTCGAGGTACTCCCAGTACCGTTTATGACGTATCTCCCGCAAAGCTGCTATGCTTTCTTCCGTGATTCCGTTCTCCCGAAGAAGTTCCGAAACACTCCTCCCTTTGCCTAGATGTTCGCGGGTGTACCATTCGTGGGTAAGATTGACATGTACGCTTGCGAATACTTCCTTAGTGCCCTTGAAGTCGAGTGGCTCCGTATTAACCAGGAGGCCGTCCATGTCGAAAAATATCGCCTGAAATTTCGTCATGTGCCGCGGGGGAGACTTGAACTCCCAACCTCTTGCGAGGACTAGCTCCTGAAGCTAGCGTGTTTGCCAATTTCACCACCGCGGCGGCTTCGCCACTATACCAAATTGCGGCCTCTCTTCGGATAGCCGATGACAAGGGTATTGTCGCCAAAGGTATTGTGCTCTATGCGGGTCAATTGAAGTGCTTCGCGGACTTTGTTCGCGCCGCGGCCGCCTATAGCGCTTTTTGCTTCTCCGCCGATGATGAGCGGCGCTTGGAATATGTATGCCTTGTCCACTAATCCCGCGCCGACGAAACTTCCCAGCACGCTCCCTCCTCCCTCGACGAGCACGCTGATTACCTTCCGTTTGTACAGCTCGCGCATTAATGTCTTTACCTCAATTCTCTTCCCCATTTCAACCATCTCGACTCCTTTCTCGACGAGCATTCGTCTCTTCTTAGCGTTCGCGCGTTTGGTCGTGATGAGGAGGATGTTTCCATCGCGCAGTACGCGGGCAGTAAGCGGGATTCGCAACCGGGAGTCGAGAACTATCCGAAGCGGGTCCTTCTTCCCCTTTTTCCTTGTACCGAGATGCGGGTTGTCTTTAAGGACCGTGTTGATGCCGACGAGGATTGCTTGGTAGCACCCGCGCAAGGCGCGCGCGTATGCTCGCGCGCGCCTGTTTGTTATCCATTTGGAATCTCCCGTGCGCGTCGCGATTTTCCCGTCCAAGCTCGCGGCGAATTTTATGGCGACGAAGGGGCGAAGCATCTCGTGAAAAGTAAAAAATGCTTCATTGAGGTCCCGCGCCT
>Ga0209542_10016814_pt1 | contig 12077 bp, 12 predicted proteins | sample RifCSPhighO2_01_FD_184028 | JGI IMG/M metagenome (GOLD analysis project Ga0209542, IMG submission 184028) | Soil microbial communities from Rifle, Colorado - Rifle CSP2_plank highO2_0.1 (SPAdes) (version 2) | ecosystem: Environmental > Terrestrial > Deep subsurface > Rock core/Sediment ...
TATAATCATCAAAGTTCATCATTAAAACAAGAGAGTCATTATACATTGTGTAATTCGTTCCGTTCCAATTGAATTTTACTGAACTTATCGGCAAAGAGTTCTCAATTATAGAAATATTAACTATTACACTTATGTTTGTTTTTATTGTATTATCATCTAATGTGGGCCCTATGAAATTAATGACTGGATCAACAACATAATCAAATTCAACATCTCCATTTAAAACAAGCAAATCAAAAGTATCTTGGCTTCCATTAAAGTCTTTCAAATATAATTTATATTCAGAATCGTTATGTGAGTAGATATCTTCAAAAGTCATAATTTTTTCAGTCCCATTAATTTCATAAACTTCAACACTTACGTTACTTTCCGTCATATTTGTTCTAGCATAAATTGTTATGTCTTTTCCTTGAGTAAGATTCTTCTCAAATGTAATCCTTAAATAATCGCCAGCAGGAATTGAACTATAATTACCATCTCTTTCTTTAACAGCAGGATAAACATCTTCAATAAATATTCTATTAGAATCAAGATGCTCTGCCTTTGTAATCAAAATGATTTCAAATGTCTGATTACTTAAGTGCGGCGTAATCCATTCAATATAATCCAAATAATCGTTTCCTGACAAATCATAAGCCTCGAATGTTACAAATGAAGCATTTTCCTTCCAGTATATTTTTATTCTATCTTCTTCCCCAACTTTGTAAACCTCTTTTATATCTGTAAAAGACAATACATCAGTATAATTCAAATCATCTGGCCCAGAAATAATTACAATTTTTCCATTTTCTGTATCCTCCTCCTCCGCTGTTGGAGCAGGAGTTTCGTATTCAATTACATATTCTGTTGCACTATCCTGTATCGCAACTTCAATACTTTGATTTGTACTTTCTCCTACATTTTCAACTGCTCTTCCAGTAAACGAAGACAAAATTCTTCTTAGAAAACTAAAAAAAGAAATACTTCTAAGATCCAAAACCGCACTTCCAGTAATTCCGGTAATCGTGGCATTTGCTTCAGACAAAATTTCCTCTTCAATTTTACTAATTGTTATATTCTCCGCTTCTTTTGGTAGTTCCAAGGTAATATTTTCTGCTATTTCCAAAGAAACATTTTGAGTCCATTTTACAGGCTCGCCTAACTTTATCTCCGATCTCTCTAGTTTAATGCTTACTGCTCCAGATGAAACTAAAATTGTGAATTCGTTACTTTCTAAACTCGTGTTTAAATCTTCGGAGTAAGCAATTACCTTTCCTTTCCTAGCCCCACTAAATCCCTCATCTGGAATTAAAGTCAGGCTATGAATATCAAAAGTAGAAGTGAAATTAGACATATTTACATAATAAGAATAAGCTCCAAAGAAGTATTCCTCTAAATTTAATTCGTAATAAGAACCTTTCTTAATTCTAATTAATGGAATATCGCTTATTAGGCTTAGATTTACACCTGTTATGTTCACGATAGTTTCATTAGCAATAATAATAGTTTCTGTTTCATTGGCAATAATAGTTTCTGTTTCATTGGCAATAATAGTTTCTGTTTCATTGGCAATAATAATCTCAGATGTCGTGCTATTGGATAACTCGGTTATATTGCTTTGAGTATCTTCACTTAATGTATCATTTATGATAGAACTATTGGAATCAATATCAGTTTGATTTAAATCATTCTCCTCTATTAAAATCTCTTCTTCACTCTCAATATCTTCATCAAAACTTTCATTTAAAGTCTCGTCAGTTACAATACTTTCAATTTCTTCTGATTCATTTTGCTCGCTAGAAGAAGTTATCTGAGCATCAACCTCTTCTCCTGTAGAATCCCCACTTTCAATTGCATTATCTAAATCACTTATATCTGCAACTTCCGTAGTCCCTACCTCTTCCGAAGGCGTAGAATTATCTTCTACTGTATAACTTGAAATAACTTTACCTATGAAAGTTACAAAACTTGTAATCTTAGAATTAATTTCAGTTTCTCCTGAATAATTAATATAATAAAAACTAAAAATAAGTAAAGAAATTAAGACAAAGACTAAAATTAATTGTAGAACAACCTTTTTCTTTCCAAAATTTTCTCCAGGAAGACTCTTTCCTATATACCTCTTCCCGACTTTATCTCCCATTCGATAAGATTCGTAATAATAAGGTCCGTGCAATTTACCCCCTTTTCTTACAAACTTCTTATAAACCATTGTAGAACAACTACTTTTTAACCTCTTTTTATTAAGTAAATAAGAAAAATAATATATATAAAGGTTGTTCTACATCACTTTTTATGAAAAAAGAGCTCTTGCAGTTGTATAAAAACAAAAAATATTTGATAAAAAATAGACTTGAAAGTTTTAAATCTTTAACCGAAGATCAAAAATTCAAAGAATTTCTCTTCTGCTTGCTAACTCCACAAAGCAATGCTCAAAAGTGTTGGGAAGCAGTAGAACAGCTATCTAATTTAAAAGAATTTAACATAAATAACATTGCAAAAATATTAAAGACGAAAACTCGTTTTCACAATACAAAAGCAAAAAGAATTCTAAAAGCAAGAGAAACATTCCCAAAAATAGAAAAATTATTAGAAAACAATAATAAAAAAGTATTGAGAAAAGAAATAGCAGAAATAGTAAATGGCTATGGTTTAAAAGAAGCTTCTCATTTCATAAGAAATATAGGTCTTTCAAATAACGAAATAGCTATTCTAGATAGACACATTCTAAGAAACCTAAAATCTCTTAAAATCATAAGTGAAGATAAAATGAAAAATAATAAACATTACTTGGAAACGGAAGAAAAATTTCTAAACCTAGCAAAATCACTAAAAATCCCTCCAGACGAACTTGATTTGCTCTTTTGGAGCAAAGAAAACGGAGAGATTTTTAAATAATAGAAAGATTAAATATTTACACAAATTTCACAAGTTACACAAAAGGCTATCAAAAAGAATAAATCGAAATATCAAATCTATTCTAATTCCTTTACTGTTCTATTATCATAAACCCACTGATCAGTTTCAACATCGTCTTTAATCCCGGCAAGCACCGCTTTCGAAGGCTTAACCAACATATTATACCCATAAACAAACAAATCAGAGGACAGTTTACCTTTCTCTCCAAAATGAAGAGTATGAATATCAGCCCTTAACTGTATTCCAATTAAGTTTTTATTATCAAACCGAACTTCCCCATAATCTATCACTTCTGGCTCATCAAAGATGTCATAAAATTTTTTAAGTGTTCTTCCAGAAACTCCTGACATCCTTTTTCCAAGAGTCTCTCTAAGAAGCCTAGCCCTTTCAAGAGACATATCTTTATTATGAACGGTAAAAGAATATGGGCTTTTATTCAAATCTTTACTACAAAAATCAATTATTTGTTGCAACCCTCTTTCTTTATAATCAATAAGACAAGCAGTTTTCAATGAATAAACATCAAATTTCTCATTAGGCCCGATTCTATATCTCTTGAAAGGACCTATTTTAGTCATCCATTCATGAAATCTCTGCGCTAAATGCTCCGGTTGATAACTGGGAAACTGATTCTTGATCATGAAGCTCCCTCTCCAAAGAACTTAAAAACGATTTATATACTCTACACTATACTTACATTCACTACTAAAAATAAAGACAAACAATATCAAAAGCACTATGTAGCCCTCATGCCTTGGATGCTAGAAGGATCTTTTATGATTTTCTTCAAGTTCCTTAACATAAAGATTAAGAATAATATATTGAACTTACTTCATTCGCATTTACGACTCTATTATAAATTTTTACATCGTCTATTTTCCCATTAAACCACTCTCCAGAAACAGCTCCAGTAGTATAAGTGCCGATCTGTAAAGGTGAACTACTTCTTGTATCACCAATTGATCCCCCAGTATTTGAAGCAACTAAAATTCCATCAAGATATAAATAAAGATCATTGTCATCACGCACACCGACAATATGATGCCAAGAGTTATCATTATACGCCAAAGTTGAGGTTGCGGTATGGGCACTACCCGCTTCATTTGAACTAAAACTTATTTTATTATCTAGTTGAAGCGAAACACCCAAAGGATTTGGAAGATTAGAAGTATCACTCGCCTTACCTATCAAATGATCTGCCCAAACTCCAACATTTCCAGAAGTCTTAAACCATAGGGAAATACTGAACTTACTTCCATCGGCGCCTAAATTGATACTTCCAGTATGGGGTATTTCAATTCTATCATTTATTCCATCAAAACTCGCTCCCTGGTCTAATTTTCCAGCTGCAAATCCAACTCCTCCTTGTCCTGTTCCCTCATGTCCGTTTCCACTATTATCAATAAAATCATTTTCAAAAGCCCAGTAAGCAATATAATCAGTCGGAGCAGAAACACAACTTCCAACAACACAAACTCCAATTGAACAACTTGTCCCATCAATTTTATTTCCTAATTCGATACAAGTTCCCCATGTTCCTGCAGAACAAGTTTGCTGATAATTCTTACATTCATTTGATCCAGAACACGATTGTGTCTCACTACCAGTACAAGAAGAAGCAGGTAAAGTTAGAATACTGCCCTCTTCATCGCCTTTTATTTTGTAACTCACCACCTCATTTCCAATTATTTCATTTCCATCTTTATTCAAAACAATTGGAGCAACTGCAATTCTTTTTATACTTGTCAAATTATGCTCAAATCTTAGAATGATTATTGTTTTACTTCCTAGTTCGTTTATACTTCCATCAATTCTTTTTACAACTCTATTTCCTTCATTATCTTCTATTATAACATTAACTGCTTCTAGTTCTGCTTCTCCAGCACTTCTAGTTAATTTAAACGTAATATTATTATCTTCTGTAATTACAACATTTTTACTAGGAATTGAAAAACCAACATTAAAAACGCCAGTATCTATTTTAGCGCTATTATCAAGAATAAATACTCTCGCAAACGCCCAAACAATAATAACTGCAGCAAGAACAAGTAATATCAGCAAGACAGTTGTAACAACATCACTTAAACCTCTTTTTTTCATCATTACACTAATTAATTAACAGTTAAAAAGGTTATGGACCCGGAGGGAATCGAACCCACATCTTCTGCTAACTCCACATGTAACGCTCTGGAGGCAGAAATTCTACCACTAAACTACGGATCCACAATTTCTGGAATCTTACTTAATTCAGACTCTAGTATGATAAATATCTTATTTTTGCCAATTAAAAATCTATCCTTTTTTGGTATTTTTTTAGTTAAATATATAAAAGCCTTTTTTCTTTCATAAATCAATGGGATTTGAATTGAAAGAGTTGAAAGAAACTTATAAAGAATATCAAAAAAAGTATAAATTACCTAGTTTTGAGAAACTTAATGAAGATTTTGAAATTGAGAAAATAGATAAAAAACAGGATTGTTTTTTAAGGACTATAAGAAAAGTGATGATGGAAAAAATTGTGAACTCCTTAGGATTTTTAGAAATGCTAACTAATCCAATTAATGCACCAAAGATATATTATCCTTATCTTAAAAATATAAGTGCTGAAGATAGAAATATTATATCTGAACTTTATTCTGCTTTGGGAAATTTGAGCATGATTTCACTAAGTATGGAAATAGATTATACAGAAAAAGGAGAGGCTGATTTTATAAATCAGGTTTATAAAACTTGGAATGAAATTAAACCAAAATTTAGGAAGATGATGATTAATATGCAGAAACCAAATATTTCCGAAGAAAAGAAAGAGAAGAGTTATTTTGGTTAATAATTGGCTTTTATCTATTCCTTAAATATTTTATGAGCATTCCTGATCCGTAAAATGTTGTTCCGCATATAAGTACGCCAGCTATTGTCTCAAGAGGTCTTTGTGTTAAATTTTCTCCAATTTGGCCAGCAAAATTTAGTATGTTCTGCGAATAGTCTAACATTCTCTCTTCTAATTTTGCGTGCTTGACTTGACTTAATCTAAGATTATTATAATCATTGAGCAAGGTTTTTGAGTTTAATAAGAATTTAGGTATAACGTAAGGAGATTTTATTCCTCCAATATATCCGTCCAAAATCATTATTCCAAGCCCCCATTTTGAAGCTGCTGCGCCAATTCCAGCTGGAATTGAAGACAATCTAAAATAGTATTCAGGGATTATTACTAGTTTTCTTTTCCAGCTCATAAAAACATGCTAAAGAAAGTTTATTTAAGGGTTTCTAGTCAAACTTAAAAATTTCTTCTAAGGAAATTTCTAATACTCCAAAAGGCATTTTTATTCCCCAGTTTTTCAAAGTTTCAGGGTTTACTTCACCGATATATCCTATAACTTTATCATTTATTGTGATCTCCCCAGCTCTTCCCTCTATAAGATTTGGATGAATTACTTCTTTTAATTTATAAGAGATTTCCAAAGAGTTCATAAGATAATTTAGTATTTGTTTTATTCCAGTAAAGTTGTCTGGACAGGAAGCAATTATTAATTTTTCAGATTCTTTAACTTTAGTTTCAGATTTTCCCTCTTTGTCTAAGGAAAAGACTTTACCAAGTTCAAAAGTTCTTTGAGGGTATTCATTATCTTTATTTTCTGAAAGTATTCTTAGTGTTGGAACAAGAAGATTTGGTCTAAGCATTTTATATTCACTTTTGGAATCTAAAACTTCAAGGCAAGCAACTTTCATTAATTTAGCTTCTTCTTTTTTAATTAAATGATATGACGATAGTTCCAAAAGACCCAGTCCAATAATAATTTCTGCAATTTTTCTTTTGAATTTTTCTTTTTTTGATTCTTCTCCAACAGTAAAAATATTTGGCAATACTGGAATTAGTTTATCGTAGCCATATGCTATTGCAACATCTTCAGCTATATCTACTTCGTGTAAAATGTCTGTTCTCCAAGCAGGAATACTAACTTTGTTTTTTGTATAGTCAAAACTCATTCTAGGAAGGAGCTTTTTAAGATCTTGATCTTTTAATTCTAGACCAAGAAGTTTATTTATATTTTCAACAGAAATCTTCATCTTGATAGGCGATAAATCAGGACTAACTAATTTTTCTTTATCATAATTTAATTCCATTGAATAAATTTTGCCACCCATATCCGCAAGAGTTGTTACTATTATGTTGAGAACTTTTTTCAGAGTGTCAAAATGCCACCCAGAACATTCTACAAAAACTTCTTTTGTTTGATTTGTTACTTTTCCAGTTTCATGACTATTTATTATAGGCGGCATTGAAAGAATTTTGTCATTAGCATCGATGAAAACAGGGAATTTATCATATTTTTCTAATAAATAAGCATATTCCTTTCCAGTAGGATGTTTCTGCAAAATTTGAATACCGCTCATTTCTCTATCCGCTTCTAACGGAATAAATTTTATCTTTTCAGGATTTTCAGCTAGATATCTTATGGGCAATTTTATTTTCTCAAGAGGATATATTCCTATTGCTATCTTTTTTCTGTTTCTTCCTATGGTAGTATGTAGTTTTTCCTGTAAATCTATCATTTCTTTTATTTTCGTATCATCAAAATGCAGATTTTTTACTATGGCGCAAACTGTAAACGGCCTTACGTTTTTTACAGAAGGTTCAATCTTAACCTTGAAATTTTTATCTGGAGAATTTACTTTGTATTTTCTCAAGCCGGTGTTTTTTCCTAAGAAGGCAGAGAAACTTCTCATAAATCCTTCAAATGAAAATAAATCTGGACGATTTGGCAATATTTCAAGTTCAATTTCGTTTTCATTTATCGATTCTAAATGTGTTCCAAATAAACTTATCTTTTCTTCTACATCCTTAGATAATTTTATTCTCTTTTCAAATTCTTTTCTTGAAAATATAATTTTTGCCATTATTTTTTCTCCTTTAACTTAATATATACTCTTTTGTTGTTTTTTCCTCTCGTTTCATAGTCTAAAAATTCCAGTTCTCCAATCTCGCTTGTATTTTTTACTTGTGTTCCCGCATCAGGCTGCTCGTCAACGTCTCCAATCTTAACTATTCTTAAAACTTTTATAGAGGAAGGCAAACCTTTGGCAAGTTTTGACATGCTAGATTTTTCAACTTCATCTCTATTTAGTTCATAAACACTAACATCAAGATCTCTTTTTATTACTTCATTTATTATTTCAATATATTTCTTGAGTTTTTCTCTATCTGGATTTTCTAAGTCAAAATCAATCCTTATTTTTTCAGGCGTTAATTGATTTCCCGTAACAAGTGCTCCTGTTTCTTTTTGAAAAATCGCACTTAAGATGTGTGCAGCCGTATGACTTCTCATAAGTTTGTATCTTCTTTCCCAATTTATAACACACTTAACTTTTTCATTTATCTTTAAACCTTCCTTATCAACAACATGAATTATCTTTCCTTGATCTTTTTTTACTGATAGAACTTTGAATTCTTCTTTTTCATTGAAAATTGAGCCTAAGTCACATGCTTGACCACCAGATTCTGGGTAAAATATTGTGTCTTCTAAGATAATATTTTTATCATTAACTTCTTTTACTATTGTTTGAAATTCTTTCAAATAGCTATCTTTTAAGTACATCATTTTATCCAAATTTTCTTCTCCCTCAATTTTTTAATATCATTTTCGTATAATTCTCTTAAATCTTTAATTTTATAATAATCCATTATAATTCTGTCAAATCCTGGGCCCCAAGCTAAAACAGGCACATATTCTCCAAGTAAAGGTATTACAACTTCTGGCCTAAATATTCCTGCACCGCCAATTTCAAGCCAAATTTTTCTTTCCTTGTGAAATGCATAAATTTCTACACTTGGTTCAGTGTAAGGAAAATATGACGGAACAAATTTTACATCACTAAAGCCCATTTTTGTGAAGAATTCTTTTAGGTAGCCTAGTAAGTTTCTAAAATTTGCATCCTTATCGATTACTATGCCTTCAGTTTGATTAAATTCAAATCCATGGCTCCAGTCAAGGGTTTCATTTCTAAAACATTTTCCAACTGCAAAATATTTTCCTGTTTTGCCTTTTAAGTTTCTTAGTTTTGCAAGGACTTGTGCTGAAAGTATTGTTGTGTGTGTTCTTAGTAATACTTTTTTTGCTTCATTTTCACTCCATTTATATCCCCAACCTTTGCTTCCAGAAATTCCAACTTCGTGCGCATTTTTTATATCTTCAACAATATCTTTTGAAGGCAAATTTGCTTCTAGATCTTTAATAAAAAATGTATCTTGCATTTCTCTGACTGGATGATCTTGCGCTGTGAATAATGCGTCAAAGTTCCAGAATCCGGATACGGTCAAATCTCCAGTCATTTCTTTGAATCCTAATTCAAGCCATATATCTTTTGCATATTCTATAGACTGGTTTACAAAGTGCTTTTTACCGCCGTAAATAGAGGGTACTGGCGCGTGTATATCATAGTGTCTAAATTTCTTTTCCTTTGTCCAATTTTTAATTAGATCAGGTGTTAACTCTTCAACTAAATTAGTATCTATTTTTGCTTCAGCCACATTCTTTCCTAATTCTGTTAATTCAAATGATATGCCTGTTTCTTCTTTTATTTCGATTATATCTTTCCTTTTCTTTAGATTTTCAAAAGCGAATTTAAGTTCTAGGCTAAGTTCTTTTTCTTTTAATGGGAGAGAATCAATTAATTGCTCTTCAAGGGTTTTCTTTGAAAGTTCGGTTTTATTTGCATTTAATATGATTTTCCCATTTTTTAATTCAATAAGGGCCTTTGATTTTAGTACTCCAAGAGATACTTTGAATTCATTATCAGATAAACTTGATAGTTTTTTCGCTTCTTCAAGAAGTAGGAAGTTATTTTTTTCTAGTAAGATTAGTAAATTTCTTTCTGGAAGGTGATTCTTTTTGTAATATATTCCATTTATTCCAAGATAGACTATTTTTGATTTTTCTACTTTTAATTTTATTAAATCTTTGTTTTCTAGGAATTTAAGAGCTCTCAAAATTGAAATTTCATCAAGTCCACTTTTTGATATAATACTTTCAAAACCAGTTTTAAGAAAAGGAAGAATCTTTCTTTCCATAGGAGATAGTTTCTTAATTACTTCTTCTGTTTGTATTTTCATTGAATTATATTAATTTGCCGTATTAAAAAGATTTCCAATTGATTTATTTAGATTAATTGTTGAAATACCGAGACTCAAAAGTAATGAGAAAGCGTCCTTTTCATCTTTGTATGCAAGAGGGATAATATTCACTTTAGCTTTTCTACAGAGTATTATGTTTTTAATTAATCCCTCGATCATAAGAGCTCTTTTTTCCAGACTAAGCCTTCTTAGTTCTTTTAGATTGATTCCTATAGAAATCTTATTTTTAAACGCAGAATTTAGGGAAGTTAGATCTAAACCAGAATCTATAAATCTTAGCGAACGTCTAAATTTTTGAAAAGAGGGAAACAATAAAACATCAAATTTACCATACTCCATAATCTTACGATTAAACTCGTAATCTTGTGCCCGCACTATGACTGGTTTTTTCGCTTTTTTTATGAGTTTTTTCGCTTCTTCTATTTGAAAGGTATTAATTAATTCATCCATATATTGTTGTCCCTTTGAATTTCTTCTGCTTGAGTAAATTTGTAAAGTTTGATAAATCGCTATTTATGATATAAGTTTTTATTTTGTGCCCTCTTATCAGACTTGAAGATTTTTGATCTAAAACAAAATGTTGTCCGGCCTTATGTTTGATTTTGTGAGCTTTTTCTTCAAATTCTTTGAAACTGATAGTTGGTATAAATTTAGAATCTTTATTTTTATTTGGATCAGTAGTGTATAGTCCATCAACATTTGTTATATTTATAAAATCTGTTTTTAATAGACCTGCTAGTTTTGCAGCTGTTTCATCTGAAGTTGAATCTTCGATGAATCTTAATGATCCGCAGAAAACTACAGAGTTTTTATGAATGTTTGACATGACTTCTTTCATATTTAGAGGGAGAGTATCATTAGCCTCCTTTCCAAAGAATTGGATCATAAATAAAGCGTTTGTTCTTGTTGCTCTAATGCCCGCAAGACTTTGTTCCATTTTCGATTTTCCTTCTTTTCTTAGTGCTTCTATATATTTTCTGGCTATTACTCCACCTCCGCAAACAATGACAAATTTATGAGTTTTGTAGAATTTTTTCAGTGTTTTTTTGAATCTATCTAGGAAGAGGTAATTTATGTTATCAGGCACTATAACTGATCCACCAAGACTTATAACAATTAATTTTTTCATTGTTTAGTTATGTAATGATAGATTAAAAGTTTGTTGGTTTATATTAAGTGGATTTTTAAACTTGCTTTGCTTTTTTAATTTATGAAAAAAATGGTTTAACCAAAATATATCTCCCTGCCTAAATTTACATCTTCTTCAAAACCTTAATTTCATCAAAAGAAATAGCTGATCCTTTAAATTTAGTAGCATATAATGATGCTTCGAGCGCTTTAGGCCCACTTATCTCAAGTATGCCTTTCTTATAAGCGACATAAACAAGTTCAGGAGATCTTATAAACCTAAATTTTGAAAATGTTGAAAAATTATTTGTGGCCAAGTAAACTTTCTGATGCAACTTATTAGACATAATTTGTCCCAAATTCTCAGGTTTTTCAGATAAAGTCCTTGTTGTTCTCTCATCAATAACTATCAAATTATCTACTCCCTTTTTTGTAAGCTCTTCACTCAAAGCCAAACAAGACATTTCCCCTTCACTCACAATCTTAATCCATTTATTACTTTTTTGAAGGAAATGATTGGCCTCATTCATAAAATCTTCAGTTCTTTTTCTTACAAGATTATGATCAATTCCCATAGAAGAGGGCATTTCTAAAACTCCGGAGTCAAGAAGCTTTTTTACCCTCAAAGCTCCAAGTTCAAATCTTTCTATCTTTATTGGCCTATCAATAGTTTCATATTTCACATCATCGGTAATTAAAAATTTCCCATCAAAATCTTTCTTAAGTTTCTCTAAAATATAAAGAAAACCATTCATTGACAAATTAATCAATGCACCTGAATCAAATATTGCCGCTTTCATATTTTTAGCTCCTTAGCAAACAAATACCATGTTTTGTTAAACTTGTGCTTTGGCATAACAGCCAATACTTTGTAATTGTTGCTTTTATAAAATTTAATTGCTTCTTTATGTATTTCACT
>Ga0209542_10016815_pt1 | contig 12077 bp, 7 predicted proteins | sample RifCSPhighO2_01_FD_184028 | JGI IMG/M metagenome (GOLD analysis project Ga0209542, IMG submission 184028) | Soil microbial communities from Rifle, Colorado - Rifle CSP2_plank highO2_0.1 (SPAdes) (version 2) | ecosystem: Environmental > Terrestrial > Deep subsurface > Rock core/Sediment ...
GGTGGCTGGGAGGAAAGCGCTCCCTATGACCGCATTCTCGTTTCCGCAGCAGCGCCCGAAGTGCCGCGGCATCTCTTCTGGCAGCTCAAAAAGAACGGGATTCTTGTTGCCCCAGTTGGTATCATCGAACAGAGAATGGTGCGTTGCCAAAAGAAGAGTGATCGGGAAATTGTGGAGGAAGATCATGGCGCATATGTGTTTGTCCCCCTCGCGGGGAGGTTTGGAGAGGGGAACATGGAGAATTCGCTATTCGAGTGAGAATTTGATCGTTATTGGGACGGAGAAGGCTTGCTATTTTTGATATTTATGTTTAAATGTTCTTATGTCGGATACGCCTCAAAACGATTTCATTGGTCGGCCGGTTGATGAGCTTCGGAGGGTTCAGAAGCAGCGTGAAGCTGCTCTGGAGAGGGAGCGGGCGAAAGGTGATCGGGCAAACCAGGAGGTCATTGGGAAATCGCAGAGGACATTGTCGCTTCTCGAAGAAGCATTAAGAGATGTTGAACAGCCCGGAGTATCCATTGAGCCAACTCAAGCTGGGTGGCCCTCCGAATACTATTCCGCTTCTGATGAATTCGATCGGGCACGTCCACATTTGGAGCGGATCAGCAATTCTATTCATCCTTGGTCTCAGGCGGAAGAAGATGCTGCGAACCAAGGGACGAACGACGATAGATTACAGGGAGTTTATGATCCGGATAACATCTTGAGTCGGACAGGATCGTTCCTCATCAAGGAATTGTGGAAAGAATCCGATAAGGATGGGATGCTCAATGTGAGCAGTTATTCTCATGGTCATCCATCGGGCATTGTTCTTTTTCACCCTGAGGCTCCGGGGGCAAAGAACCGTTTCAAAAAATGGATTATTCATCAGACATCTCATTCGTCTGGAAAGAATATTATCTATATTGCAGCCAGGCCGGATTCCCGTATAGAAAATGAACAGTCTTCCGAATGGGCTGCTCTGGATCAGGTGGGTATGCATATTGCCCTTCAACAATGTGCGGAGTACCCCGAGGCGCTTCGTTTATTGACTACCAAGCCAGCTGATGAGGATAGTGTTCGGTCCACGTTGTTCTGGCAAGTACGACAGACAATCGGGCAAATACGGGCGGCGGATATTTTAAGTAATGGTGAATTTTCTAAGGCGATTCTTGCAATGTTGCGCAAGGAGAATCTTACGAACGGTAATGATCTGGGTCAATTTATCTCGGAACGACAGGATGAGTTCATCGTTGGAAGCGCGCAAGCTCAGGCTGCCATCAGCAAAGAGATTCCAAAGAATGAAAGAGAAATATACGGGAGAATAGATTTCATTGTGCAATCGGCGGCTATTTTTCTCGCGGAACAGGATGTACATTCGCGACACAAAAACCTTAGGGGCATGGTGAACACGACCATCAACATCTTTAAGGCATTGGATAAGCAGGGAAAAACTATGCAAAAGGCTCTTGTGAGTCTTACGGAAAGGTTTCAAGAATTGAACAAGCAGGTTATTTCCGGAGGACCGACGGATTGGCCTGCAGAGTATCGTACGGCTGAAGAGGAACTTTCCCGCACATTGCCACATCTGCAAACAATTCTTGCTTCCATTCATCCTTGGGATGAGGCAGATATTACAAGCGCTAATGAGGGAAGCGATGCCGAGAAGCGACGTCAAATGTCCTTCGATCCGGATAATGTGATTCACATGGTGGAGGACTCTCTCTTGCATAATGAGTATTGGTTGCAAACGGATCAACAGGGCAAGGCTGATTTACATATGGTTGCAGGCGAGCATCTCGTGGGCATAGTGCTTATTCACCCGGAGAAGAAAACAGATCCATCATTTTTTGCGAAATGGGCATTGGGTGAATTTCCGACTAGCAGCGGACAGCATGCGATCGTGGTGAGGGTGCATCCGGATCTCCGGCAATCTGCCGAGCATCCTTCTCCGAAGTGGGCCGCCGTGGAACAAATCGGCATGCATATTGCACTTCACCAATGTGTGAGGAATGCGGATGATGTATTACCGTTAAGGACACGCGTTCCACAATCCGATGAGGAATTTAAGAAAGAACGCATGTGGTATTTGAATCAGACCGTAGGACAGATTCATGCCGCAGATCTCCTGAGCGAGAACCGCTATACACGAGAGATACTCAATCTTTTGCACACACTGGATATTCGCGATGGCCATGCCTTGGGTGAAGTTCTTCTACAGAAGCAAGAGGAGTTTTTAACTGCCTGCGCAGCCATTCATAAAATCTTTGGAGAGGAATTGCCGATCAATGTTCGTGAAGCATTTGGACGATTGGAATTCATTGTGCATTCCGCCTGCGTGCTGCTGGCAGAACCGAATCCCCATGCAAAGGAAAAAAATATTGTGGGAATGGGCAACACTCTCTTTGCGATGGCGGAATGTTTTGGAGACGTACAAAAATCTATCTTAGGCGTTCTTACAGAGCTGACCGAAAAATTTATGGCAACGAGAGTAAAGCCGATGACAGAAAATGAAGCAACCGGCGCGGAAGGGGTGAAGTCAGTTGAGCAGCAAGATCCTCTTAAGTATGCAGCCTCGTGTTACGCCATTACCCTCGGCGAGTTGCAGAAGATGGGTTTGGGGAAGAGGGAGATTGCCGATGACTCACAGGAGGGTCTCCACAGAGCAGCAGAGCAATTACTAGAGGGAAAAATTCGGCCTGCGGGATGGATTCTGGATAGCCTCAAAGTAATCGACAGGAAAAAACAGGAAGTCCTTGCTTCGGATCCGGCTGCATTGCGGACGAAGGGCGTTGCACTGCCGTGGGAACTTCCGGATGGTGCCTCACGCGACAAATGGCGGCAGGCGATGCAGGAACTCAAGAGAACATCTATCCAGCCGATGAGCCACATTATCGATGAGGTCATAACAGAGCTGATGAGCACTGTGTTTACAGCAAGCAAACTCCGGCTGCTGTCTGAGAGTCAGATTCAGGAGCTCTTTATGACCACTGGTTTGTTCCTCCAAAATTTAGCAAAATCCATCCATGACGTGTACAGGGAGGCAGGAGTATTGCCCGAAGAGACTGCTGAAAAATTTTCCGAGCCCATGCCCCGCGGTTCCCGTATGGATATATTGCAGCATTTAATGGTTGCCCTTGCACGGGAGTGTGGTGAACTTTTTCCCGCGGTGAAGGACGCTCTTCTCCATTATTTGGAGGGGTTAGTAAAAATGTACCGAAACAGTGGTCAAACCCCGCTTGGCACGGAACCAATCGACGATCTCAAGCTCGTCAGTTTTGGTATCCATCATGGTATGAGTGAAGCCGCGGACATTGCGGCATTGGCCGATGTGCTCACGGGGGAGTTCCCTCACAAGCCTCATACCATAAAACAGCCGGCGCACAGCATCCTACGGCACAATCGTTCCACGATGGGGTATCTGCACGAAACTCAATCGAAGCAGCCAGTCATGCTTTCGATCTGTCCTTACAGGGATGTGGTTACCATTGGTTCCACACTGGTGTCGACAGGAGCAGAAAATTTTCCTGTGAGACAAAGATACGTGGGTATTTCTGCGCCCTCCCATGACTATACTCGTTCCATCGCATTCGATGGAAAATCATTCATAGTGATCGGCTCGGGCGTAAGCACCACCGCGTTTTCTTTGCTGCCCCCCTCTCATAATGCCGCCGCACAGAAGAATATGCACAATATCTGCGATCGTCTGCCAGCGCTCCACTGGCGTCTGCGGAAGCTCATGTATCTCCACTGTCCGGATCTCCTACGACAAGAAGAGCCGCCGGAACCCCTTATATTTGTGGAAGATGAGAACGGAGTGCGGATACTCTGCCATCCCGAAGATCTTGATCGCGTGCAAGCAATGAGCGGGGGGACGTTGTTGCGGAACGAGGAGCTCGTCGAACTTTGTCAAAAGTACCATGCACTCGATAATCCCACATGGACCGGCGTGCAACTGCCGAGTGCTGCGGCTCGACAAAAAGAACTCTTGGGCAGTGCGCAGCGGATCTCTGGCGAATTGCTTTCCGGTTCTACCGAGACTGATCGCGAAGTGGATGAAGAAGCGGGAGGTGGAAACGGTTCTCGGGATCTGGAACCGCTTCCCAAGTTGCCAATCATCGTTGGACTCCTTCTTAAAGCTAATCTCCATGCATCCATCTGGGTCGATGATACGGAAGTCGGAGTTTCCGGCGAGGAGGAGGGGGCGGCAGTTTCCGATCTTCTCCCCGCAGATTGCGGTGAGAAGGGTTATGCCGTGCTCTCCATACCTGAGATCAATTTACAGATCCTCGTGAGTAACCAAAGGGGGCGCGCAGTATACGTCGTCCCCGATTGCAAAGATCCTGCGACGTATGTGGGCATCAGCCCGAAGGAACTTCGTGAGGATCACGATGCGCAGAAAATTACGTGGGACTCCGACAGGCAGTTCATGGATTCCATCGAGAACGTACTTCTTGAGCGTCTTGGCGGAGCGGAGTTTTTGCCCGCGCGAAAATTACGAAGTTCCTTTCCAGATGAAAAAAGCAGAGAGAGCGTGCGTGCAGATACCGGAAAAGTAGTAGGTATGCATAATGAACATTCCCGAAGAAAAAAAGAACCATGGGAAGCGTCCGTGGGAAATTTCCAGAAAGTGAAAGCTGGTCATACGTGGGCCGTTGGCATGACGGGGGCAGGCGCCACCGCTCTGGACGCTTATGCGAGAGGCAACGATCTTCACGCTCCCCACGTGCGGGAGCAGATAGTGCATCTTGCACGGGGATTTGGTATCGATGCTTCATCCTCCACTTCAATGATTTGGGGATTTGCAGCAGCTTTGGGACTGCGCAGGGAGGACTATGGAAAATTTGATGATTTAAAGGAAGTCCTTGCGGAGCGTTATGGGTTTTCCAAGCCAACGAAGCAACATCTCCTTCGCTCGCTCGCAGATGAACTCTGTCAACGTGAGGAAGTAAATCAAACGCAGGGAAGAGTAGAAAAGCCCCAGGATATTCAGAGCGCTCTTCGTGCAGCTGCCCTTGGTACCATGCTGTACGAAACGTACCCCGAGTATCGCGCCGCAAGCGAACGGAGATCATTCTTGCGATACGCAGCAGAGACCGGCCATGAAGTGTTTGCAGAGCCTGGCGAAATTGATGAAGAGGCAACGATTGAAAAAGTGCGGAATCTTCTGAGGCTGGAGCAAGAGCAGGATGATATACTGTGAGGTCTATGATAGATCAGGGTGTTTCCGCACCGGGTATCAAAGTAACGAAGCGCCCGAAGCGTTCCAAATCTTCAAGTTCCAAAAAGTCGGAACGAATCGTAGCCCGTGATTGGACCGTAGCGGAGATTGTTGGGCAATACCCACAGACCGTCGAAGTTCTCTCCGAGTACGGGCTCCACTGTTTTGGCTGCCACGTGAGCGCATTCGAGAGCATCGAGGAGGGATGTCGCGGACATGGATTCCCGGAGGAAGACATCAGTCTCCTCATCGATGATTTAAACGATGCAATCGAAAATATGCCGGTGCGTCCTCAGACGCTTATCGTCACAAAAGACGCTGCGCTCGGCATTCAGGAAATTGCGAAAGGAGAAGGAATCAAAGATCAGGGCCTTTCGGTACAGGCGAATAAAGATGGCAGCTTCTATATGGAATTCCGGGAGAAGATCGAAGAGGGAGAGAAGGAGTTCCAGAACGAAGAAGTTCCGAATGTAAAGATCTGGGCATCGATCCTTACTCTTCAGAGAATTGGTGGTGCCACGATTGCGTTCAAAGACGGGAAATTCAAACTGGAAGTGGGAGAGTGTTGCGGGGGGAAGGGGGATGAGTGCGGATGTTCACAATAATATGTCATGCTGAGCGGAGAAGTATGTTTCCGGCAAGGAAACATACTTCGTAGACGAAGCACGCCCAAAGAGATGCTTCGTCTCCATGCTTCGCGTCCTCATCGGACGCTCGCACTCCGCTCAGCATGACACCATCAATCCGCCCCTTTCCCCTCCAGCACGACTCCCACCGTTCTCCAGAGAATCCAGAGATCGAGCCACGGGCTCCACTCTTCGATGTATCGCAGATCCAGTCGTACTTCTTCACTAAATGGAAGATTGGACCGTCCGGAGATTTGTGCGAGGCCAGTCAGTCCCGGCTTTACGGCAAAGACGCGCTGCTGAAAATCGGTGTATTTTTGCACCTCTTCCAGGAGATGAGGCCGTGGTCCCACGAGCGAGAGATCTCCTTTGAGGATATTCCAAAGCTGTGGCAGTTCATCGAGACTCAATCGCCTGAGGAATTTTCCGAATCGTGTGATACGGGGATCATTTTTCATCTTAAATAAAGGGCCATCCGACCGATGGCTTTGATCCATGAGAGTTTCCTTGAGTCCATCTGCGTTCTTCACCATCGAGCGGAATTTGAGAATGGTGATTGGATTTGTTTGTCCCTGGCCGATGCGTTTGGAACGATAGAAAACGGGTCCGCGAGAATCAACCTTGATGAGAATCGCGAGGAGAAGAAAGAGAGGCGCAAGGAGGATGAGGAAAAAGAGGGAGAGGAAAATATCGCCGATTCGCTTCATCACCGCTCCCCAACCGTCCAAGGGGGTGGGGCGGAACCGAAGGACAGGGACCGGCCCAAAGCGATGCACTGAGAGAAGATGAGGAACGTCGATAAGGACGGGTGGCAGGAACGCATAGCCGATGTGGTGGCTGCGGCAAAAATCGATGAGGAAATTTGTTTCGTCAGAGTTGTTCGGATCAGTCTGAAGGATCAGATCAACTGAATGATGATCGCGTAGGGGCGTTGCGCGCAACCCCCCTACAGGAGGCAAATGACCGAGATAGCGATATCGGGGATCTCTTTGTAAAAATGTATGCACGGCTGCTGGCAGTGGTTCTGTTCCAATCGACAGCACCATCCGCACCCCTACTCCTCTCCTCAGGAGCGCTCGTTGGAGCAGCGTGAGCAGCATCCGCCCGAACGATACAAACAGAGCAACAAAGAGTGTTGCATGGAGGAGGAGAATACGCGAGAAGAAGAGCTGTTTTCGCACGAAGAAGAACCATCCCATAATCGCTCCTACCCAGACAATGGTTGTGAGAATAATCCGTGCTTCCTCGCGGAAAAATCCGAGTGTCATACGAATCAGGTAAAGCTTCAGTCCGGCAGCAATCAGGATGAAGAGAACAACTCCCCGCAGGAGAAAGACATTCACGTAGTAGGGGAGATCGGGCAGCGTGCGTGCGGGATCAAGGAGCTGGATGCCGGGCAGGAGATCGATAGTGTGGAGGCGGAAGAAATATGCGAGAAACAGGGCGCACGCCACCGCCACCGCGTCCGCAGGAATGCGGGCGATCCCGAAGAAGAGTTCTGAGCGCTTCATCGCATCGTATTCTAGCTTATGCTATACTAAGGATCCGCTCTTTCAGATGGTCGCCCCGGCTACGTCCGGCTTCGCCTTTTGGCTCCGCCGAGACTACGCCGAGGGAGGAACGTCCGAGCATCAATGGAACGCCTGATGGGTAACGCCCATCCTCTTCCACCACTCGATTTATACATGGGAGAGAGGACCAGTGCCACAGAGACGCAGTATTCCTGCGAAAGCAGGATGAAGTGAAACGGCCTTCGGGAGGCAGTCCCTCAGTGATGAGGTGCACTCGGTAAACTCCAGGTGATGCAAGGAGGATTTGGGTCGTTGGAAAACGCCCCGCAGTAGATGCTCTTGCCGTGAACCCTTGTGGTTCTGCGGTCGCATCACTACAGGGCAAGGATTGGTTCCGATCCGCCAACTTCCCCTCCGCACGAGATCGCGGGCAATCGCGGTCCTAGATCGATGACCATCGCACCCCGCAGTAGATGCTTCGGCATCACTGCAGGGTGGCACAGAACTCGGCGTATCGAAAGAGCGGAATAAGAACGAGCCTCTGGCTCGTTTTTGTTGTAAAATATTTGAGTCTGCACTGTGATCTTTTTCTTATCTTCTGCCGCTTTAGCTCAGGGGTAGAGCGACGCACTTGTAATGCGTAGGTCCGGGGTTCGATTCCCCGAAGCGGCTCCAGCCTTCGCTCCTGTACGCAGGAGCTACGGCTGGCAGGCCATTCTTTCCTCTTCAATCGATGCGTTCCTTATTTTCCATCACCGCTCTCCTTCTCGTCATCATGCTTGCCGCATGTGCTGAGCAGAAGAAAGAATACCTCCCTGGTGAGCTCGAGTTCGATAAATCCGTGGAGGCTGCGGAATACACACTCAAAACCATCATGGATACGGCAGCAGAGGCTTCGCAGTACTGCGCCGATGTGCAGCGCCACTATGATCAAGGGGTGGCAGCCTTTCAGAGGCTCATGCTATCGATCAGGGGATTAGCGCTCCAGAAGCGGGATGCAAGACTTGGGGTCATACGCGAATTCATAGAGCAGAATTGCGGCGGATAATTCCTCTTGGGATCGTTCCCAAAGTAGCAGGGGAGGGCTAGACTCTTCCCGCCTATGGTGAAGCGCGCCCTCCTTTCCGTCTCGGATAAAACAGGGATCGTTGCATTTGCGAAGGGGCTTCATGGTAAGGGCATTGAGATCATTTCGACGGGGGGAACCGCGAAAGCGCTTGTTGAGGCTGGCATCCCGGTGGTTCCGGTCGAGGAGATCACGAAATTTCCGGAATGCTTTTCCGGCAGGGTGAAGACGATGCATCCCCTCATTATGGGAGGACTGCTGTTCCGGAGGGGCGACAAAGAACATGAAGCGCAGGCGAAGGAACTCGGGATCAAACCGATTGATCTCGTCTGCGTCAATTTATACCCATTTGAAGATGGAATGAGAGGATCAGAGGACAAAGAGGATCAGAAGATCATTGAATTGATCGATATCGGCGGTCCAACGCTCCTGCGTAGTGCAGCGAAGAATCATGATGCGGTGACTGTGATCTGCGATCCGGCTGATTACGTTCGCGTTCTCAGTGAGATTCAATCGAAAGGAGATACGTCGGCGGTACTTCGTAAGGAACTTGCTGCAAAAGTATTCCTCCGCACTGCTGCATACGATGCGTTGATTACGGAGTGGATGACAGAGGGTGCGAATCGGGGAGTGATGCTCACGAATCAGAGAAAGCTGCGCTACGGAGAAAATCCGCATCAAGAGGGCTCCTTCTTTGAACTTTATGGAGTGCCATCAGGATGGCAGGTTGTTCAGGAGGAGAAACCCTTCGACGGGGCTCAGGGTAAACTCCTGAGCTATCTGAATATCCTCGATGCCGATAGTGCCTGGAATCTTGTTTCTGAGTTTGAAGAGCCAACCGCGGCCTGCATCAAACATGCGAATCCCTCCGGCGTTGCATCGCACAAAGATATCGCCGAGGCATTCCAGCGTTCCTACGATACCGATCGCCTCTCCGCGTTCGGCGTCATCATCGCACTCAACCGTCCTTGTACGGGAGAAATTATCCGGAAGATCATCGATCAGAAAATTTTTGCGGAAATCATCATTGCGCCGGATTACGAGGCAGCGGCAATCAAACTTTTGAAAGAGAAGCCGAAATTACGAGTGATTCAACACTCAAAACCTCAAAACCTCAAAACCTCCGAGGTGCGCCGCTCCTCCCTCGGCGGAATGTTGGTTCAGGATGAAGACAGAAGCATCGTCAAAGAGAGTGATCTCACCGTGGTCACATCCAAAAAGCCGACAAAGGATCAGATCTGTGATCTCCTCTTTGCCTGGAAGTGTGCGAAACATGCGAAGAGCAACGCGATTGTGTTCGCGAAGGACGCTGTGACCGTGGGCATAGGTGCGGGGCAAACGAGCAGGGTGGATTCCACGTGGATTGCGGCTAAGAGGGCTGGGGAGAGAGCCAAGGGAGCAGTGATGGCATCGGATGCGTTTTTCCCATTCCCCGATGCGGTAGAGGAAGCGGCGAAATCCGGCATTGCGGCGATTATCCAGCCGGGAGGTTCTGTGAAGGATTTAGAAGTCTTCGCGAAGGCGGAGGAGCTTGAGATCGCGATGGTGACCACGGGAATCCGCGCATTTCGGCATTGATCAAAGAAGCTTCCAAGGATTACTCTCTCCACACCATGATTGACCTGAACGATCTCCGCGCACGCCCCGAGCTTTACCAGATGGCGGCGGATCGCAAGCGCGTGAAGATTAATGTTCATGAATTTTTGATTCTCGACGCGCGGTGGCGCGAGCTGCTTCAGAAGACGGAAGAAATGCGTGCGAAGAAGAACAGCGTCTCGAAGAGGATTCCCGTGATGAAGGCCGAAGAAAAGGAAACGGCGCTTGCGGACATGAAGGAACTCTCCGTGCACCTTGAAGAGCTTGAAGAAGAACTTATGCGGGCAGAAGAAGCCTGGAACGAATTGCAACTCATGCTCCCGAATCTCCCGCTCGATCGCGTGCCATCGGGGGAGAGCGATGCGGAGAATGTGGAAGTAAAGAAGTGGGGCGATATCCCTTCCTTCAACTTCCATGCTCTCGATCATGTGGCTCTGGGCGAAGCGCTCGATATCATCGATCTCCCGCGCGGCGCCAAGGTGGCAGGATCCCGCAGTTACTTCCTCAAGGGGGACGGCGCACGGCTCCATCAGGCGGTTCTCCGGTACACGATGGATACTCTGGTCGAAAAGGGATGGACGCTTTTCGCGCCGCCGCTCATGGCGGAATACAACTGTTTCATGGGGACGGGATTTTTCCCCGGGGTGGATCAGTCGAATATCTATGCAGTCGGCGGTCAGACCGAAATAAACGGTGCTATCGAAGGCGATGGCCTCCATCTGGTTGGGACATCGGAAGTCACCGTATGCAGTTACCACAAGGGGGAACTCTTACAGGAGGCGGAATTGCCGAAGAAGTACGCGGGGTACTCCGCCTGTTTCCGCCGCGAGGCAGGGACCTATGGTCGCGATACCAAGGGGCTTTACCGAGTCCATCAGTTCGAAAAGGTCGAGCAGGTGGTGCTCTGCAAAGCAGATACCGAAGCCAGCTTAAAACTCTTCGAAGAGATCCGTACGAATGCCGAAGACATCCTTCAGGCGCTCAAGCTCCCGTATCGCGTGGTGGATGTCTGCACGGGTGATATGGGGAAGGGGAAGCTCTACATGCAGGATATCGAAACATGGATGCCTTCGCGCAAAGCCTATGGCGAAACGCACTCCTGTTCCTACCTCGGGGACTTCCAGTCACGCCGGCTCAATATTAAATATGAAACCGAAAACGGGGAGAAAAAATACGTGCATACGCTCAATAACACGTGCATCGCATCGCCGCGCATTCTGATTCCCATCATCGAGATCTATCAGAACGAAGATGGCAGCATCACCATTCCGAAAGTTCTACGCCCGTACATGAACGGACAAAAATACATTACAGCGAAGACAAAATAAGTATTGTTCGCCTCTCTATGCATGAGGAGCGGGAAGTGTGCAAAGGCTGTTTTTTGTTGATGCAAAAGCCATGGATCGAGTTCTGGCAAGTTGCTTGAGTTTTCATGAGTGATCACTCAGACTGCACCAGCTTTCCTCACCCTACCCATGACTCTTTATACTCACATTGATGCATTAACAGAACCCGATGAGGCAGATTCGTGGCACTATCGGAGATCCTTGCAGGAAGATTTGCAGGCACAATTGGCTGCATCGAAATCAGTATCTGCAATCAGTGATTCTGAAAATGGAGAAGTAACCTCCGTTGTATTATCACATCATGATGATGTGGTGACCAATCGAGTTAAGGGGCAAGAGGAGCTCACCCGCGGAATAATACTCGCCAGACTTTCGCCGGATGATTTCGCAGACTGATCCTAAGATTATGAAAGTGATTTCTGGCGGAGAGAGGGGGATTCGAACCCCCGAGACCCTTTGGGGGTCTACTCGCTTTCGAGGCGAGCGCCTTCAACCACTCGGCCATCTCTCCGAGGTGCATTCTACCGTATACTTTCTCTATGGAAGATTCATTCCTTCACGATATCGTCTCCCACTTCGGAGTGTCATTTCGGAATGCATCGGAACCTCCCAATACGTTCATCCCCAATGTTTTCATTCTCGATCAGGCGTATGTTCTGAAGGGAAGGATAAAAGATGAAGGAAGAGAAAAGCAGATTCACGAAGAATATGAGCTACTGCGCGTCGTAG
>Ga0209542_10016818_pt1 | contig 12076 bp, 11 predicted proteins | sample RifCSPhighO2_01_FD_184028 | JGI IMG/M metagenome (GOLD analysis project Ga0209542, IMG submission 184028) | Soil microbial communities from Rifle, Colorado - Rifle CSP2_plank highO2_0.1 (SPAdes) (version 2) | ecosystem: Environmental > Terrestrial > Deep subsurface > Rock core/Sediment ...
TTTATAAGCAATAGACCTGTCCCTAAATAAGATTTTACTGCAAATTCCATATTTTGGCCGAAAATTTGCAATAATTTTTCGGCGGGCCTATGGGCAAGCCGAAAAATTCTATCAAATTTCCAGCTCAAAATCTGTAATTTTCGTAACAAATCTTATTTAGGGACAGGTCTAATAAAAAAACCCTGCGAAATCACGATGATTTCGCAGGGCTTGGCCGATTAATCGGCTTTTTCTTGCTTGACAGCGAGGAAGCGATAGTCACCGATCCACTTTCTATTGTACCTCTCTGGCCCCAGCTTGCGGATATCAATGTCATCTACCAACCAGGAACATGGAACGCTACCATCCTTGGTAATAGATCCCAGTGCAACCATGGCTCCTAGTTGAGATGCGGGGCCTTTGTGGTTGTAGGCCATTAGCTTCCGAAGAGTCGCAGGTTTGCAACCCCTCTGCCCCATGACCTTGATGATGTCTTGAGAAGTGACTTTGTCAAGGTCAAAGATTTTGAAGACGACCTTTTTCTTGCCCTTCTCCTCTTTGTCTTGAGGGAAGGTTTCCTCGTTAAATCCGATGGGAAGCCGGTTGTAGTTTGCTGCTGTCATCGCCTGATTGAACGGCAGATCGAAGTCAACCAGAAGCTCGATGTCCTCCGACTCGCTAAACGGGATAGAGGGTTGAGGATCCTTCTGGCCTTGGACTTGGGCGCTATCGTTAGCTTCTGGGAGAGCTTTCTCGCCGTCCTTTTTGACGAGGAGAAAACAGGTAAAGAAACCAGCGGCGAACGCCACCACCACCGCCTGGAAAACCAGGAAATGGGGTAGGTACGACTTGCGAACGTTGACGTTGCTGGACATGACGCGCCTCGCTTGGTTGTTGGTAATCCGGGTCGCGGCGATTTGCTGCGATCCACGAATTTCCGAAGAACTGATGAGTAGCATATAATATAAATGGGTAATTGTCAAATTCCTCCGGCGCTGTTCGGAAACAATCCTCCGCATCGTCATTGCGAGGTAGCAACCGAAGCAATCTCCGTTCACATTTAGATTGCTTCGTTGCTGTGGCTCCTCGCAATGACGACGTTTCCGAACAGCGCCAATCCCCCCTACCAAACAATGAATTAAATCCCTATACTCTAAATTCCGAAGCTTCGGAATTTAGAGTATAGGGATTTAAAGAACAAATAGAAAAGCCCTTTAACACTGGATCGCTTTGTTGCCCCGCCTGCGGGCGGGGCCAGAGGAGGGTGAAGATTACTTCTCGGCTTTTATAAGCAATAAAAAAGCCCTGCAAAATCACGATGATGTTCGCAGGACCAGGCCGAACTTTAATCGGCTTTTTCTTGTTTGACGGCGAGGAAATTACACCCCCCTCTCGCGATTGATTCAGTCAGATCAAGGTGCAGAAAAGGAGTTTTCCGGTCGCCATATAATCCGATAACCGGTACATGGGCATTTCCTTTCCGGTCAATCCACGGAGAAGCTAGGGCCGCCAATGGGAACCATCGGCGTATCGATAAAGAATTTTTTTGGGCGAAGGCGCACAGTTCCCGAATGGTGGCCGGCCTGAATCCCAGCTCTTCCATGTCAATCAGAATTTCTCCTGGTTCATGCATTAGATCGGAATGGAAAATCTTGAAGGTTGCCTTTTGCCGCCCTTGTTCCCCGTGTCGTTTTGGGAAGTTTTTTTCATTCATTTCCAAGGGAACGATATCGTACCCTTTAGGAAAAGATTGCTCCAGTGACAGATCGTAATCAACCAGTATGTCGAAAAAGATGCTGGTTTCCCGTTCGGTCTCGGGACCTTGGCCGGCAATCGGCTTACTAAAGTCCTCGACCATTAGGTAGTGGGTGAAAAATCCTGTCACGTAGGCCATTGCGAAGATCGCGAAAACGAACGACTTTTGAGCTCTGGTTTTGCTCGACATACGTCACCTCGCTTGGTTGTTGGCAATTCGGCGGCGCGGCGATTTACTGCGATCCCCGAATTTCCGAAGAACTAGTTAGTAATATATAATATAAATTGGTAACTGTCAAATTTTTTAGGCGCTGTTCGGAAACCATATCCACATTATTACCTCTTTCTCTATTGTCACCATAACCGAAACATTCAATAATGCCAGCCTTAACAAAGCAAACATTTTGGCAATTTCGGTTTTAAATACCCGAATATGGCTGGAAAGTTTCTGCTTGACGTTACCGAAGAGACCTTTGATCAAGGTTCTTTTTTTGTAGATCGGTTGCGCTGCGTTCTTGTCCGATTGTATTCGTAACGGATCCTGCGCACTCCATCAGTGGTATTGTTTAATGGGGATTACGGGAATATATCCTTTGTCTTCAATCAGCGTCATCAAGGCAATACTATCAAATCCTTTATCTCCAAGCACCGCGCCTTTTCCTTTCGGCAAATTTGCAACGAGTGGCGTAATTAATGGAATATCTCCCCGATAGGCGCCGCCAGCAGCAGCCGAAACCACAAATCGGCGTTTTCCTGCCATTCCCAAGAGTGCACCGATTTCACGTGGGATTTGATCTTACGGATCTCGGTTCCCCGATGTAATTGCATCGGATAGATGTCGTGGTAAGAAAATCCTGTGCCGTCCACAACAAAAAGACGTCCTTTTTCTTTGGACGTCTTTTTGGGCGGAGCCGATTGAACTTTTTTACCGGTAAATTCCACGAACCCTTGGGCAATGTCGGAGGTTAAAAGCTTGAGTCTATCATGATAGGTGGACAAGGCCGGCAACTCTTTGAAGTAATCTTCACAAAATTCCAGAGCTTCACGGAACGAATATTGATTGAGATTTTGGATACAGGCAATAGTTAAAATTAACGCATCGTCGTACGACCTGGGACGGCCTCCCTCGGAGTTGGAGAGGGGCACATGACGCAATGCCATGTACTCGCGAGCAAGTTCGTAAAGCCTCTTAGGCTTAATGGTAGTTCTTCTCATAGGTTCACTCTACCACGAGGGAGGGTTTCCGAACAGCGCCAATTTTTTACCAGGAAAACGGCGGGACCCCTTGACACCAATTTTTTGGCTGCTATACTCATAGGTAATATGAAAATAATAAGAGTTAACCACATGATTAAATTTTGGTACTTGAGGACCATGAGAGGTCGGTTAACTTTATTTGTTTAAAAAAATAGAATAAAAATAAAGTTAATTGACCCCTTAAAAGGTCATTTTTTGTTTCATAAATTTGGTTTTGTATTTGGTAATAGTTTGTTGTAGGTTGCGTAACCTACAGCAGCCCTGTTACTAAAAACAAGGGCAAGTTCTTTCACATCAGTTCCCATTTAGGAAAGGGAAACATATGATTACCATGCCAACGTTGGAAGGAATTTTTGGAACTCCGTCGATTATATTTACGCTCAAGGGAAATCCTCAGAGCGTGGCAGTGCTGGAAGCGCTTGAGCAATGTGATTGCTCTGCCAATCGCATGGTCTTTGATTCAAAAGCGGACGTCGAAAACTATTTTTCAAGCACGGGTATATCGCCCGCATCGGCAGTGGTTCTTTTTGACCAAAATCTTGGCCGAAAGCGTTTTCGTCCGACGTGCCGAAATCGATCATGGGCAGTAAAGGTGCCTGACTGGACCGCCGGAGCACAGTGGATTGTGATGGTCGGTGGAGCATGTCATTCTCAGCCAAGGGTTGAAGGGTGTGCCCGGCAAATCGCCGCTGATTTCGGTAAAAATTTCTCCAAGCGCTTGCATGGCGGACAATTTCCGTGGGGCTCTGGAAAAAAAACAAGCATTGGGTGCGAACAGCCCCCTCGGCCAATTTCTATTCCAGACACCATTGGGCAGATCATCGCTGATCTTAATGCGGGCCCCAATCTGGCGGAAGCCATTGCGGACAAAGCGTTTGCCGCAGAACTGCCAACAGATTCTAGGATTAGCTGGATTCGCGTTGTTCCGGAACCGCTCACCCTGGATGTTAGAGCAGTTGAAAAGGTTCTTGCAGCCCTTCGGTCGTTTGAAGTGGCATGCAATCAGTTGGTGTCAGATAATCCGGAAGTTCAAGATCTGCTTCTTGCGGGAGTGGAATTGCCGGAAGGATCTCTTTTGCCAAAGGCATATCTGTTTCCTCGGGTGTCCAGGTCCAGCGTCGGTCGTCCCGATCTTCACTATACCGGACAAAACGATCTTCCATTTGCTTCGGAGATCGACGAAATGCCCGGTGGCATGCCGGAACTCGTGCATATCGATCATGTGTATGGAATCAACGCAGCTCGTTGGCAAAAGGCCTTTGACTGGCTGTGCCAGGAAGGCAAGCTCCTTTTCCTGGTTTCGCATCAGTGGTCCAAGTGTTACATTCCCGAAACGGAGTGGCTGGTTGGATATCTGCAACGCCTTGGGTACCCCGTTGGTCTTCTGACAACCGATCGAATTGAAGAAATTAAGTTTTGCAACGGCGGACTCTACCTGGCTGGCGAAAAGATTAGGACAATCTGGAGGCAGTTCCCAATTTTCGAGACCAGGTGCTGGCTTGAGAATGTGGTCATGGCGGCAGAGGAAGGTCGCGTCCGCTTGTTTCCCGAGTTTGCGCACTTTGGCAACAAGGCATGGTTTTCGGTTTTCCGCAGCCACGAAGCGTTTTATCGAAAAACGCTTGATGCTGATACATTCGCCATTTTGGATCAAGTTCTACCACATTCCTACATCGTAGGGGCGGGTGGCAGTGATTCATTTCCTTTTGAGGTGAACGGAGTGGATATCGCATCGCTCACTGATCTTAAAAACCTTCCAGAGTCGCACCGCGATAAACTGGTTTTAAAGATCTGCGGGGCAAACAACCTGGCGGCTCGTTCTTACGGAGTTTTGATGGGGGTAGGCATTCAGGACGATGAATGGAAGAACTGGATTAATGAGCGCCTGGAACTGCGGCAACCGTTTGTGGTCCAGCGGCGACTTGCTGCGGGAATCGGACGGATTCCGGTCATGAATACTAAAACCGGTTACCCGGAACTCTTCTCGTGCCGAATTCTGGCGCGGCCGTGGAGTTTTAATGGCAAACTAGTTTCGGTGCATGGATGTGCCGTTCCTTCGTATTTGTATCGAGTGCATGGAATGGTGGACATGGCCGTAGTGCCATTTTCCATCTAGGGCAAATTTCTAACAGGCCGGGCGATTAACTTCTTGTAAAGTTGATCGCTCGGCATATTTTTTAAAAATCAAGGTATTTTTTTAGTTATGAATAATATTACAAAAGTCAAAAAAAGATTTTTTCAATATGGTATTACAATCGGTTTATTAAAACCCGGACTACTTAATTCCATTGCCGATGTTAACGGGGTCATGGTGGGGCATGTGACCAAAATAAAAGGCGATGATGTTAGAACTGGTGTTAGTATTATTGACCCTGGTATTAAGAATTTATATAACTTAAAAATCCCCGCGGCATTCTATGTGGGAAACGGTACGGGGAAAGTTGCCGGTACGATTCAAGTAGAAGAGCTGGGAACCCTTGAGGCGCCCATCGGACTAACCAATACCCTTTCTGTTGGATATGTAACACAAGGAATAATAGGGTTGGTGCTTTCCAGGGAGCGGGTACCAAAAATTCAAAGCGTGAATGTTTTGGTGGGAGAATGTAATGATGGGATATTAAACAATATCCATAAAAATTCTATTTTTGAGAAAGACGTTATTTTGGCTTACAAAAATCGCAGGAAGGATTTTAATGTTGGTAATGTAGGGGCCGGGTGTGGTACCAGGTGTTTTTCATGGAAGGGTGGCATAGGTACATCCTCTAGATTAGTTAAGATACAAAGAAAAGAATATACCGTTGGCGTTCTTGTTCAAACAAATTACGGAGGTGCCCTAGAAATTGCGGGAGTTCCTATCGGAACACTGCTTTTAAAAACAGATTATAAAGAGTTTATTGCTGATACCGACGGTTCTTGTATGATTGTTGTCGCAACCGATGCCCCCCTTTCTTCTCGTCAGTTAAAACGTGTTGCTAAAAGGGCGCTGATGGGATTGGCAAAAACAGGGACCGTGATGCGCGAAGGAAGCGGTGACTTTGTAATTGCTTTTACAACTTCTCGCAAAGGCCTTGAAGGTTCTGGTGTACTGGGCCAATGCCTTCTTGATTCCCAGTTAAATGTCATGTTTCTGGCGACAGCCGAAGCAACCGAAGAAGCGGTATATGATGCTTTATTTGCTGCCAGTACCATGGGTGGTCGAGATGGTAACGTCCTTGAAGCGCTACCAAAGGAAAAGGTTATTGAACTACTTTCTCAATATGGAAAAAGGTAATTATCGAATTGGAATAGTTGGTGGTATGGGACCCATGGCTGGTGTTGCGCTTCAACAGCTTATCATTGAAAACACCCCCGCCCCAAGAGATCAAGATCACATCGAGGTGGTATGTTTTACTAATCCACGTATTCCCGATCGGACGAAATCCCTAAAAGAAGATAGGGGGGAAAAATTTACCAAAGCGATTGTGGACTCAATACAAATTTTACAAAAAACTGGAGTAAACTGTATTCTAATGCCTTGCAATACGGCCCATGTTCGTTTTGATCAAATACAAAAAGCTGTTCCTATTCCTATTATCAATATTATTGATGCAACATTTAGAGAACTTCGTGGATTAAATGCTTTAACGGTCGGTCTTTTGGCGACCAATGGAACCATTAATTCAAAAATATTTGATAACAGTAAAAATGTAAAGATTATTACTCCAACTAGCCAAGAACAAAAGAAGGTTACGAAAATTATCTACCAAATAAAATCAGGTAAATATGATAACAAACAAATCGCATCAAGCATAGATTCCCTAATAGAAAAGTTAACCGCACGGGGAGCTGAGGCGATAATTCTGGGGTGCACGGAACTTTCTTTGTATTTTCCATTGCTTAAAAGCAATCGTGTGGTTGATCCGCTTACGTTGCTGGCAAAAGAAGCGGTCGATATGGCAAGAACCACACGATTTTCTGCAGTCCAATGGTAATATAAGTGGTACGGTGCAAAAAAGCAGGACTTGATTTTTACTCTATTTTATCGTAGTATGAAACCAAGAATTAATCATAATCGTATATTATACGTCATCATAAACATATGAACGGAAGCGGAGCAAATTTTACCAATAAAGCGCAGGATGCGATCCTGTCAGCGCAGTCCATTGCGCAAGAAAAGGGGCAACAACAGATTGATGCCCTGCATTTGCTGTACGCCCTTTTGGTGCAAGAGGGCTCGCTGGTTATTACCATATTACAAAAATTGGGGGTGGATGTGGAAACGTTAAAAAAGAAAACCGAAGGACAGTTACTAAAAATTTCCACGATGCTCAACCCCGCCACCTTTGGCCAGTTTTATCTGACCCAAGACATGGCCAAGGTGCTGGATAAAGCCCGCCAAGAATCAGCCAAGATGCAAGACGAATTTATATCGGTTGAGCATTTGTTTTTGGCATTGCTTGACCAAAAATCCATGGCGCGCGAGGTGCTGGAAAAAGTGGTATTGTTTGGCTCGGGTTCAGATATAAAAAGTGGAAAATTAGATTATGAAACGGTGCTTAAAATGTTGTCGCAAATTCGCGGCGGCCAGCGGATTACCGATCCGGAACCCGAATCAAAATACCAGGTGATAGAAAAATACACCCGAAATTTAACCGATTTGGCGGTCTCCGGAAAAATTGATCCCATTATCGGCCGGGATAACGAAATTAGACGCTTGATGCAAATTATTTCCCGAAGGACTAAAAATAACCCGGTGCTCATCGGAGAAGCGGGTGTGGGAAAAACCGCCATTGTGGAGGGCTTTGCCCAGCGCGTGGCCCGGGGCAATGTGCCTGAATTTTTAAAAAACAAAGAAGTGATTTCGCTGGATCTGGGGGCTATTATTGCCGGAACCAAGTATCGCGGGGAATTTGAAACCAGAATCAAGGCCTTGTTAAAAGAAATTAGTCGATCGGCCGGAAAATACGTTTTATTTATTGATGAGTTGCATACCTTGGTGGGCGCGGGGGCTGCTGAAGGCGCTATTGACGCTTCTAATTTATTAAAGCCCGCTTTGGCTCGCGGAGAATTAAAAGCTATTGGGGCGACTACCTTAAAAGAGTACCAAAAATATATTGAAAAAGACCCGGCTCTGGAACGAAGGTTCCAGCCGATTTTTGTGCAGGAACCAACCGTTGAAGATGCCACCGCTATTTTGCGGGGCATTAAGGAAAAATACGAAGTGCACCACGGGGTGCGCATTAAGGATTCGGCCATTAAAGCGGCGGTGGAACTTGCCAGTCGCTACATTGCCGATCGGTTTTTGCCTGACAAAGCCGTGGACTTGATGGATGAAGCGGCTTCGGCTCTACGCCTTGAAATTGAAAGCGAACCCCAGGAATTGGAAAAATTCCAGGAAGAAATTACTAAATTAGAGATTGAAAAACAGGCACTAAAGAAGGAAAAGGACTCCGACAAGCGTCTAAAGGCCATTGCCCGAGAATTAGCCGATATTAAGGAAAAGACCAAGGGATTGCGCGCCAAGTGGGATGCCGAAAAGGACTTAATTGATACAATAAAAGATATTCGAAGAAAAATTGATGAATTGTCGCACCAAACCGACATTGCCCAGCGCGAGGCCAATTTAGAAAAAGTGGCAGAAATAAAGTATGGAAAAATACCTCAGCTGATGAAAGACCAAAAACAGATTGAACAAAAATTGATTAAGCTACAAAAAACCCACCACTTTTTAAAAGAGGAGGTGACCGAAGAAGATGTGGCCAGGGTTGTGTCGCGGTGGACGGGGATTCCGGTCATGCGGCTTATTACCGAAGAAGCCAAAAAACTGGAGACCATGGAAGGTACGCTTAACCGACGGGTTATCGGCCAAGAAGAGGCCATCAGCGCTATATCCCGCGCCATTCGCCGGGCTCGCGCTGGCATTTCCGAAGAAAATAAGCCGCTGGGCAGTTTCTTATTTTTGGGGCCTACGGGCGTTGGTAAAACGGAAACAGCGCGGGCTTTGGCAGAATTTTTGTTTGATGACGAAAAGGCCATGATACGATTGGATATGTCAGAATACATGGAGCGCCATACCGTATCTAAAATTATCGGCTCTCCCCCGGGGTACGTGGGGTATGAAGAAGCGGGACAGTTGACTGAAAAGGTGCGGCGAAGACCATACGCGGTTATTTTGCTGGACGAAATAGAAAAGGCCCACCCGGAAGTGTTTAATATTCTGCTGCAAATTTTTGAAGATGGGCGCTTGACCGATTCCAAGGGCCGCCTGGTATCATTTAAAAATGCCATCATTATTATGACTTCGAACGTGGGAAGCGATTTTATCAATAAAATGTCGGCGATTGGTTTTTCGAGCCAAGAAGATATTGCCGAGCGCGAATCTATGAAAGATAAAATCATGAATTCCTTGCGCGACCAGTTTCGGCCGGAATTTTTAAACCGCATTGATGAAATTGTTATCTTTAACTACCTGAAAACACCGGAAATTAAAACCATTGTGGATTTAGAATTCTCAAAAGTAGAAAAGCGCCTTAAAGCCAAGGAAATCAGCATTAAAATTTCCGAAAAAGCCAAGGAATTTTTGGTGCGCGAGGGGTTCGACCCAAACCTTGGCGCGCGGCCATTGAAACGGGTAATTCAGCGGCTCATTTTAGACCCGTTATCCATTAAAATTGTGACCAATGAAATTTCTGAAGGTAGTAGGGTATTAATTGATGAAAAAAACGGGCACATCACCTTTGATCTGCCAAGATTACTGCCAAAGATGAGTTCACCGGAAAAAGTTTCTGCAAGGCGATCCTAATTTACGAATACATCCGAATGATCCGAATAAAAAAAGAGTGCTGATGGCTATCAGTACTTTGGCGGTGGTTATTTTTCCACGATTTGAAAATATTGTCTGGCGCACCCCATGAACACATTAAATTCTTCTCTGTTTTGGGGTGGTGCAACGTTGAGTTCTTGGGCTAAACAAGCGGCCAGGAGCTTGGCTATTGGGCAAAGCACCGCTCCGACTTGAGTGTCAACAATTGCGCCCTGGCCCATTTTTTCCAATGCCTGAAAGATTTTTTTGCAATACGCCATCCATTCAGGAATAGAAGTATATTTTTTATCGGGTATTTCCGGGACTTCAAATATAGAAAGGTATTCTTCGATAGTATTAATAAACTGATGAAGTTTCTCTTTTGCTTGTCTATTGGGTCGCGATATGCCGGTTTGTTCCGCTAGCGCTTGGCATATTGCCGAAGAAAGATCATCTTTTTTCATGACTTCATCCTTTTCCATTAAATCCTTTAGTTTGCGAAGATGTGCTTTGCAAAAAGCGTAGCAAAAGCCATTTATAATTCCATTGGTTAAGATCATTAGTTTCATTTGCAATGTTTCGCTCATGATAATTCTCCTTGGTTTTTAAGGTGCTGACCACACTTGTTGTCTAACAAATCTTATAAGCAATGTCAATTATTTTTAAAATAGCGGGGATGGTCGTCTTGGGAGCGCTGGGCGCATTATTGTTTAATGCCCTGGTTTTTCCTTACATGCTTTCCAGTCCCTATTTTGAAAATTACCAATTTATCAAGGATTTTAAGCAGGGCAAAATTGTAATTAATCAAAAAGAGAGTGTGTATATTCAAGAAAATACCGCCCTGCAAGAGGCCATTGATCGAGTAAAAAAATCGGTAGTGGTTATTCAAAGCCCGACCAGGGGATTGGTTTCGGGATTTATTGCTTCTTCCGATGGCAACATTATTACCTTGGCTGATGCCGTGGGTGCCGGCGGCGCCGGTAGTGTTTTTTTTGAAGGGCAGCCAGTCACTGTTACCTCCATGAAAATTGACCTTCAGCATAATTTAGCATTATTAAAAATTGATAAAAATAATTTACAGACCGTGGGTTTTGCCAGTCCCGATTCCACAAAAATGGGCCAGCGGATTTTTTTAGTGGCTCCCGCTAAAACGAGCGGGGATGCTTGGCTTGCCAATGAGGGAATTATTCGGGAAATTGAGGTTTTGCCAAATGGTTTTGGGCAGGTCATAAAAACAAATATGAAGGAGGCCGCAACGGCAAACGGAAGCCCGCTATTTAATGTAGCGGGCCAGTTAGTGGGACTTAATATGGTTGATGTTAGTGGAAACATTTCCGCTATTTCGGTTAATAGTATTCAGGGGTTGTTGGGATTGTAACTGAATTTGAAATTTGAAATTTACAATTTGAAATCAATTTTAAAAAAATGAATTTGAAATAATTGAAACACGATGTCGCGTTTTCAAATTTAGTCATTTAAAATTCAAGTATTGATTTCAAATGCACTTGCGAGGAGGCCTTGCGAGTCCAGCAAATTGTAAATTTCAAATTCACAAAAATGATCTCTTTTGACGATTTTAAAAAGTTAGAAATAAAAATCGGGAAAGTGATTTCGGCCGAAAAAATAGAAGGCGCGGACAAATTACTAAAACTCGTGTTTGACCTGGGCGGTCCGGAGCCGGTACAAATTGTGGCCGGTATCGCCGAGGTTTTTCCCGATGCATCAGTATTGATAGGCAAACAATTACCCGTAGTGGCAAATCTTGAGCCGAAAATGCTCAAAGGCCAGGTAAGTAACGGCATGATTTTGGCGGTAAATGTTGAGGGAAAGCCCGTTTTACTACATCCGGAAAAAGAAGTTCCGCCGGGAAGCGTGGTTAAATAAATGGCAATACAGACCTCTTGCAAAATAAGGATTAGCTGCAAATTCCATATTTTGGCTGAAAATTTGCAATAATTTTTCGACGGGCCTATGGGCAAGCCGAAAAATTCTATCAAATTTTCATCTCAAAATCTGTAATTTTCGCTCTAATCCTTATTTTGCAAGAGGTCTTATGTTAATATTAAGGTGTTGCTCTGCTCATGGGCAACTCTCCTTGAGGGGGGTCGTGTCAATCGGTTTGACGCGACCCCCTGTTTTTTTACCAAAAAGGGGCCGAAAAATATTTCTTTGTTTTTCGTGTCAAATCATATAACTATCTGACTGAAACGGGTGTCCGGCAAACTTCTGAAAATCTCACCGAAATTTTCTTTTTTTCTTCGACTTTTTGTGAATTAATTTTGGTTTGATAAAACTTGAAAATCG
>Ga0209542_10016819_pt1 | contig 12076 bp, 9 predicted proteins | sample RifCSPhighO2_01_FD_184028 | JGI IMG/M metagenome (GOLD analysis project Ga0209542, IMG submission 184028) | Soil microbial communities from Rifle, Colorado - Rifle CSP2_plank highO2_0.1 (SPAdes) (version 2) | ecosystem: Environmental > Terrestrial > Deep subsurface > Rock core/Sediment ...
CCCCCTGCCGATCGCCGTCAATTGAATTATGAACAAAAATCCCCGCGCTTAAGCAAAAATTATGCGTTCCGTCAATAGTCAAATCATAAACATCGGCATTTTCGGACAAATTTTCAATCTTGATAATTTTATGGTTTGCGTTAATCTCTTGATTGATTAAATCAATATTATCTTGAAAATATTTATCTAATCCTTTTTCCCATAATGTCGCGCACCCGTAAGGATAAATTTTATTTCGAATCTGATTATAATTTATTTTATTTATTTCAAGTCGTTGACTTAAAACTTCTTTACAGATATTTATAAATTTTAATTTACCGGTTTTATTTGTTTTATGGTTTTTATTTCCTTTAATAATCTTTTCACGCATTAAAACGCGATATTCTGGATTTTGCCAAAGACGCTTTAAAGTTTTAGTCGCCCGTTCGCTCAATTCAATTCTTTTTTCCGGATGTTCTTGAATAAATTTTTTATTTATATCGCTAAGAAAACGGCACATTTTTTTACGATATTCGGGATTCTTCCAATTTTTAATATTTCTTTCATAAAGAATATTTCTATATTTTTCTTTAACAATTGGATTAGATAAATATTTTTTCCTGCCGGCGGCAATTTTTTCTCTATAATTTGGATTTTTGTGCTGTTCAGACGCATGAGTATAATGTATTTTCCAATGTTCTCCCCATTTCATCCGCAAAATATTTTCCGGATTATTATTTAATTTGTTAAAATCTATATGATGTCTTACTTTTCCTTTTAATTTTGAATACTTTTTATTGGTTAAATTAAAATTATCGGCTAAATGATGAGCCGAAACCCACTCGTCTTTTTTTGGTTGGTATATTAAAATATATCCTTCGCGATTTAAGCGATCAGTTTTTTCTGACAATTTTTGATATAAAGGCATTAAAGAATCTTGCGGCGTCAAATCCTGCGCCTTTCTATAAGAACCATTTTTCAACATAAATAAATGATTGGGAGTGCATTTTATTTCTTTGTCATTATCAAGGGTAATTTTTATAATTTTTGTGTTTTTCTTTGTTAAGCGAGGATTTTTTATTTTTGCAATTGAAATTAAACCAATTGAATTAACCGTGTACGTATAATTCTTTTTCCCAAGTTTTTCTTCGTTTATAAGCTCTTCAAAACTTAAATTGCGGCTGTCTGTTAATTTAATTTTTGTATCTTTTGTAAAACATCCCCAGTTTCCCTGACCGTCAACCAGCGGATAGCGTAAGGAAAAATTTTGGGCCATTCTGGCCATGGCGTCATAAACGGAAGCGTCGCCGTGAGGGTGATATTTGCCAAGCACTTCGCCCACGACCGTGGCTGATTTTCGGTGTTTGGCGCCGGAAAAGAGGCCCAGCCGATGCATGGCGTAAAGGATTCTTCGCTGAACCGGCTTGAGACCGTCGCGGATATCCGGCAAGGCGCGCGAAACAATGACCGACATCGCGTAGGTCAGATAAGATGTCTGCATTTCCGAAACGATATCGCTCGGCTGAATTATTTTTTCTTCGTTTTCCGCCCCGTTTATTTTTTTATTATTTTTCTCTTTCATAAATAATTGGCGCTGGTTCGGCCGAAAGATTGCTTATTTCTCCCAATTTTTCTTTAAGATTCCGTTTTAATTCCGCGGCCGAATTTTTCGCGCCGGAGAGAATTAAACTGAACGGTTCAAGAACTTTGTTTTCAGCCGTTTTTTCCGTTGTTTTTATTGAATATCTGAAATTTATCAGCCAAATAGCCGTAATTAAAACCATTCCGACAACTAAACCGATGGCCAGAATTTTTTTGCGTTCCGGCTCCGGTTTATTTTGAATTTCTTCCAATTTGTTTAAAAATGACATCTTAATTTTTTAAATCGCCGGTTTTAACACTATTACTTTGCTTTCTTCTTGCGATATGTCTTTTTTCTTGATCGTTAATTTTTCTTCCGCTTTTGTTTTTTCTTCCCCCATTTCTTTCAGAAATTCAGCCAGTTGATTTTTATTTTTGGCGTTCGGGGCGTCATAATGCATTGGAATAACGATTCGGGGTTCAATTTGGGCGGAAATTGCGGCGGCTTTTTGAGCATCAATGACCGTTTCGCCGCCGATGGGAAGAAACAGGATATCCGCGCCGCTTAATTCTTCTTTGGCGCGTTCGGATAATTCTTTTTCGCCGAAATCTCCCAAATGGCAAAGGCGGATTCCCTCCCATTCCACTTTATAAATGGTGTTCGGGCCGTATTTTTTTCCGTTTTGATCGTCATGGAAAGAGGGAAGACCGGTTATTTGCACTCCTTTGATTTCGTATTCTCCCGGCCCGTTTATGACCTGTAATTTTTCTTCTTTGGGATTAATGACGCCTTCGCCGTTGTGCCGGGGATGATTATGGCTGATTAAAACAAGATGTGATTCAAAGCGGGGCGTTTTCGCCGCCGCGTTTTTGGCTGGCGGATCAAAAACCAGGACATTGTCTCCGGATTGGATTTTAAAGCAAGATATGCCGTAATAAGTGATGATCATATTATTATTCTATTCTATAATAAATATACATAATAAATCATACATATATAATTATACAAAAATTTAAAATTATTTAACAGGGTAAACGAGTCAGTCTTTACAATCTTTGATAAAATATATAAACTGGATTTCATATGTCGGATCAGTCTGTAGCTGTTAAAACCAAGGAATCGCGGGAAATTCAGGATTTTCAAAAAAAGAAAATCGTTTCTATGGATTTTCTTTTTAAGTCGGTGATTTTGCCGGTGCCCAGAGCCGGTGATCTTTTGGAAGCCAAATTTTTAGCCAGAAAAGGCCGGAGCGTTTTCTTTGATTTGGGGCCATTTGGGACTGGTATTATTTTTGGGCAAGAATTTATTAACGCGCGCGACATCATAAAAAAATTAAAACCGGGCGAAACAGTGGCCGCCAAGGCCGTTGAAGTGGAAGGCGAACAGGGCTGCGTGGAACTTTCTTTAAGAGAAGCAAAACAGGATATCGTCTGGCAGGAAGCCAGAGAGCTGATGAAAAAAAATACTCCTTTGGAGCTGGCCGTCAGCGGGGCCAATAAAGGCGGTTTGGTGATCGGGTGGCGCGGCCTTCAAGGATTTTTACCCACTTCCCAGCTTCGGAATAATCACTATCCGCGGGTGGATGGCGGCGATAAAGGAAAAATTCTGGAAGAATTAAAGAAATTGGTTGATCAAAAAATAACCTTGACGATTATTACGGCCAATGCCAAGGAAGAAAAATTAATTTTTTCCGAAAAATACGCCGAATCGGAAGAATTAAGAGGGCTGGTTTTAAAATATAAAATTGGCGATGTGGTGGAAGGAGTGATAACCGGTGTGGTTAATTTCGGCATTTTTATAAAATTAGACGAGGGTCTGGAGGGTTTGGCGCATATTTCGGAATTGGATTGGTCTTTGGTTAATGATCCGGCCGAACTTTTTTCCGCGGGAGAAGAAATCAAGGCCAAGGTGATCGGCGTTGAAAATGGAAAAATTTCTTTGTCCGTTAAGGCGCTGGCGCCGGATCCCTGGCAGGAAATAAAAGATAAATATAAGAAAGGCGATATTATTGAAGGAGAAGTTTTGCGTTTTAATTCTTATGGCGCGCTTATTTGCTTGGCGAAAGGGGTTTGCGGATTGGCGCATATCTCGGAATTTAATTCGGAAAATGATATGCGGGAAAAACTGGCGTTGGGTAAAAAATTTCCTTTTCAAATTACGCTCTTTGATCCGGCGGAACACAAATTAACTTTTGGTTTTTTAGAGGAAAGCATAGAGGAAAGCATTGAAAAAGAGGCGACTAACAAAGAGAAAAAAGAATAAATAAATTTAAAGCCGGCTAGAGGCGGTTTGGTGGTCTTTGGTGATGATGGTTTCAAACGCTTGGTTGATTTTTTCGGCCAGTGCGTTTATTTTTTTGTTTTCTTCGGCGGTGAAGCCGCCTAAAATCAGTTTTTCTATTTTTTGCTTGCCTGAGGGCTTTTTTAGTTTGCCGGAGGGGGTGGCTGGCGAGATACCGATTCTTAGACGCAGAAAATCTTTGGTTTTTATTGTTCGCATGATTGATTCCACGCCGCGGTGGCCGCCCGAGTTTTTGCCGAAAGAAATTTTAATTTTTCCCAAAGGCAAATCCAAATCATCATGGATAACGATCAGGTTTTTGGCTTTGGCTTGAGAATTAATCAGCGATTTTAAAGAATTTCCAGATTTGTTCATAAAAGTGTTCGGCAGGATAATCGTGAATTTTTCCCGATTGATTTTTCCTTCGGTTTTTTGGGCGTTCAATTTTCCATCATATTCAAAATCATTCAGTTTTAGATGCTTGGCAAAAAGCGTTGCTAAAATCCGGCCCGCGTTATGGCGGGTTTTTTCGTACTCGTTTCCGGGATTGCCTAATCCTATAATGTAGCGCATTATGTTTATTATAGAATATTATTTATCATATTGATATTGATGAACAATTTGACTAAAAAAGAAAAAAGAATTCTCAAAAAAGAAGAAAAGCTGGCGGAGAAGGAAACAAAACGCCGCCAAATGATTTTCAAAAAATATTTTTTATGGTTCGGCGTTTTTATTTTGCTGAGCGCCGCTATTTTTGGTTTTGTGAAAATCGCCCCGGATTTGGCGAAAAATCAGACCGCTTCTTTAGCTTCAACGGTTGATGAAAATGATTGGTTTAAAGGCGGAGAAAGCGCGCCAGTCGCGCTGGTGGAATACAGCGATTTTCAATGCCCGGCTTGCGCTTTTTACGCGCCGTTGGTCAAAGATTTAGCCGAAGAATTTGGAAACGGATTGAAAATTGTTTATCGCCATTTTCCTTTGAATCAAATCCATAAAAACGCGGATTTGGCGGCGCGGGCGGCCGAAGCGGCCGGCCAGCAGGGAAAATTCTGGGAAATGCATGATTTGATTTTTGATAATCAAAAACAATGGTCCGAAATTCGGAAAACGGAAGCGGAAAAAATTTTTGCGGGATTCGCGGAAAAACTCGGGCTTGACGCGGAAAAATTCATTTTTGACGTTCAGAGTAAAAAAGTTGAAAAAGCGGTGGCTGAAGATTTGGCAAGCGGTCTCGCTTCAAGGATTCAAGGAACGCCGACCTTTTTTCTTAACAACAAGAAAATTCAAAATCCTCGAAATTATGAAGAGCTTAAAAATCTTGTTTTAACAAGCAAAAATTAACTGGAATTTTAAAATAATTAAGATATAAACAAAAAAATTCGTCAATTATTGACGGATTTTTTTGTTTCTTCTATTCTTAAATTATGGATCCCTGCCAATATATTCAGGAACGGACCCAAAAAATAACCGAAGCTTTATATCGAGTGACGGATTTATTTTCAGACAAGGAACCGATTAAGTGGCTTTTAAGGAAAAAAGGAATTAATATCTTTAACTGCCTAAGTTTCTTAGACGACGATTCTCCGGTTCAGCGGCTGAAAAATATTGGAATCGTTTCCGGATTAATCAGCAGTATTTTGCGCGTTTTAGAAATCGCTTCAGCTGGCGCTTTTATTTCTGTCGTGAATTTTGAAGTTTTACGGCGCGAATATCGGGTCTTGGCTGATTTCATAAATCATAATAAAAAAGACATTTTGCCGTCTCCGACTGCTTTTTTGTCCGATTCTGTCCTTATTAAAGAAAATCCTTCCTCAAAAGAAGGAGATAGTCTTAAAGGACATTCTAATTCTAACGGACAAATTGGGATAAATAATTTTTTTAATGGACATTCTTTGATTGTTAAAGAAAATAATGGTAAAAATAAAGAGAAAAGCAATGGTAATAACGCCAGCGGCGGTAATCTGAAAATAAATACAAATACGATAGTAAAGGATAAAAAAAAGAAAGATGTTTCTTACAGTAATAACAATGAAGCAGAGATTAAATTTGACCGGCAGAAAAAAATTCTGGAATTCGTGAAAAATAACGGTTGGGTTGGGGCAAGAGAAGTTTCCGCTGTTTTTGATAAAAATATCAGTGAAAAGACCGTTCAAAGAGATTTAATCGCAATGGCAGATTCAGGTATTTTAAGAAAAGCCGGCGATAAGCGCTGGCGCCGATACGCCACAGTATGATAGTTATCCACCTATCATCTTGCGCCTTCGGCGCATCGATGATTTCGGCCTTTGGCCGAACCGGATAACTCGCAAAGCAGTTTGCGAGTTATCCACAACTATTCTTTACGGGTAATTTCTCTTGAAGTATAATATAAAAAAGGTGTGAAAACTATTTGCTTCATCTTTTGATTTTTAGTAATTAATAAACTAAGAATTTAAATTAAAAATCAAAAGAGGGAGCAAAAGACTGAACATTGAGAATTTAATAATTCCGTATCAGATTTTGGAGTTCTAACTGGGTCGATATGAAACAGTTGAACTTCAGCGCTGAAAATTTACCCTGTTAAATTTGCTTCACAATTATTTAACTGGGGTTAAAATTTAAATTTGAAAGAAAGATTAAAAGATTATTAGTTAATTAAGAGCATGGATAAAGCCGGCCTCTTGGTCGAAGTCGGCAAATAAATCTATGCGATAAATTAAAATTATTAAAATTATTAAAATTATGAGTAATTTAAAAAAGAGAGGCGGAATCAAGGGAAAAATTGTTTCCTCTCTATTAACCGCGACTACAACTATTTGGTTGTCGGGCGCGATGATGTTTGCTCCGTTAGCGGTTCAGGCCGACGCGGTTTCTGATCTGCAGGTGCAAATCGCGGCATTGCTCGCTCAAATTAATACCTTGCAATCGCAACTTACAACGATGCAAGGCGGGACAACCGCGGCCGCTTGTTCATTTTCCCGAGACCTTACTTTAGGCTCGCAGGGCGATGATGTAAAATGTTTGCAGAATTATTTGACCGGCACGGGCCACTTTAGTTTTAGCGGCGGCGCGACCGGTTATTTCGGTTCTGTAACCAAATCAGCGGTTGCCGCTTGGCAATCCGCTAACGGAGTTTCGCCGGCCGTCGGATATTTTGGTTCTATTTCCAGAGCAAAATATTCTTCTGTTGCGGCCGTGACTCCGACTACCCCAATCACTCCGACTACCCCAACTACTCCCACCACTCCGACTACCGTTGTTACGGGCGCTGGTTTGGCGGTTGAAGCGGGAATTCAGCCCGCCGGAAGTTTGGCGCCGGACAATGCCACCAGAATTCCTTTTACGGTTTTGAAATTTACCGCCGGCAGTTCTGACGTGACTGTTGATTCAATAGTCGTTGAAAGAACTGGCTTGGCGAATGACGCCGTGTTTGCCGGAATCGTGCTTTTGGACGAGAAAGGCCTTCAGGTTGGCGTGGCCAAAACTTTGAATTCCGTCCATCAAGCGACCTTGACGGAAGATTTCGTGGTTAAAGCCGGCCAAAGCCGAATAATGACGATCGGCGGTAATCGCGCTGATACTGCCACTTACGCCGGACAAATTGCTTACCTGAATTTGGTGAGTGTTAATACTGTCGGCGGAGCGGCGGTTAGCGGCACTCTTCCGATTTCCGGAGCCGGCCATACCATCAACGAATCTTTGAGCATTGGTTCAGTGACTATGCTTCGCGGCGCCACTGATCCGGGCGCTAATCAGAGCAAGGAAGTTGGCCTGACCGGCTACACTTTCTCGGCGATTCGCGTTACCGCCGGATCAGCGGAAAAAGTTTATCTTGAATCAATCCGCTGGTATCAGTCCGGTTCTGCTTCCAAAGACGACCTTGCCAATCTTAAGATTATCGCGGACGGCGTGGAATACATTCCCACGGTTAGTACTGACGGAAAATATTACACCGCCAGTTTTGGCAATGGGACAGCCGGCATTCTGATTGACAAAGGATTTTCCAAAGATATTTCCATTAAAGGCGATATTGTCAGCGGATCAGCCCGCACTATCGCTTTTGACATTGCCAAGAAAACTGATCTTGGTTTGAAAGGCGTAACTTACGGCTATGGTTTGACCGCTCCGCAGGGTACTTCTTGTACATCTCCTACAACAAGCGGCACAGCTTGTTTCACCAGCACTGAAGATCCTTGGTATGATTCCGCGATCGTGACTATTTCCGCCGGATCAATGACTGTTTCCAATTCCACTTCCGTGGCGGCCCAAAATATCTCCATTAATCAAGCTAATCAAATTTTAGGCGCGATTAGCGTTGATGTCAGAGGCGAATCAATTACCGTTGGGGCAATGGACTTTAACATCTCGCTTGGTTCAGAAGGAACAGACGCGGATGTTAACGATATTACCAGTGTTTCTTTTTACGACGAGAATGGCGCGGTAGTGGCTGGTCCGGTTGACGGCAGCGCCACTCCTGACACGACCGGCGCTTCCAGCATCGGCGGCGACGGCGTGATTACCTTTACCGATTCCGTCACTTTCCCGTCCGGCGTTCACATTTATACTTTAAAAGGCAAATTGGGAACGGATATTACCAATAATGTGACAATTACCGCTTCCACGACGCCGAGCACTCAATGGACTACGGTTACCGGCCAGACCACCGGCGTAACCATTACGCCCAGCCCGACTTCGGCTATTAATTTGAGCCAGATGACCGCGAAGACTGGCGCTTTAACTGTGTCGGCTTCCAGCATTCCGATTGCTCAAACTGTGATTGCCGGCGCCAGCCAATTCTTGTTCGCGAATTACATTCTGGACTCAACTGCTTCCGGAGAAGATGTTAGATTAACGGCTATTCCTTTGGCTTATGATGTGGTAACAGCCGCGGCAACCGAACTGACCAGCTGTAAACTTTATGACGGTTCTACGGCAGTGACAACCGGTTCAAACATTGTTAATCCAAGCGCGGTTGGTTCAGGGACATCCTTTACCTTTGACGGTTCCGGTTTGATTGTCAGTAAAGGCACTTCCAAGACTATTAGTTTAAAATGCAATGTTGCTTCCAGCATTAGCGCGGGCGATATTTTCAGATGGGGGATCAATAACGGCGAAACTTACACTGGCGCGACCGGCGTAACCAGCGGCCAAACTATTGCTGAAACTTTTACCGATTCTGTTGGCCAGAATATGACCGGCGCGACTGGCGGCAGTTTGGCGGTAACGCTTGATACTGACAGTCCCGGTTATATTATTGTTAATGCCGGCGCCACGGGCGTCACTTTGGCTAAAATCAGATTTGCGGCGAGCAGTGAAGACATTGATCTTAAGCAAGTTGCTTTGGAGATGACAAGCGCCGCTTCCAACACGCCGGTTGATTTGGTAGGCAGGCAAGTAACCTTATGGGATGGTTCTACTCAAGTAGGCACAGCCGTATTTCCGACCGGCGATAACGCCACTTCCAGCGCGATCACTAATTTCAGAATTCCGCGCGATGGCGCTAAAGTCCTGACAATTAAGGGTGATATTGCCGCTACAAGCGTTTCCGGTCCTTTGACTGCTTCCGGCGATCTCTTGATTATTGGTTATGACGGAGACAACGTCGGCCTTAACGGCAACTATGGAACTGGCGTAGCTTCAGGAAATACTATCAACGGCGGGACAACTGATAGAAATTCGTCAGGCGTGCGTATTATGAAAGCTTATCCGACCTTGGCAAAGCTTTCCGTGCCGAACAGTGGGGCTTTAACTGTCGGAACACAAGCCGGCAAGAATCTCTATCGGTTCAGCGTGAAAGCTAATAATGGAGATATGGCTCTGTATAAATGGTCATTTACGGTAAGTTCTTCTTCGGTCCAAGCCACTACTTCCACTTATGGCCTGTATGTTTACACTGACAGCGGTTTCTCCACTGCTGATACTACTTTTACTTCAGACGGTTTGATCAATTATGGAAATTGCGTGAACGGAAGAAATAATGTAACTAATACCACTAGAACTGAAGGTGCTAACAACAGTCCGGCTCCTGGCAGCCCGATTGAGATTTATCCTGATAAGGGTACAACCGCTTGCAACGCGACCACTACTTATATCGTTCCAACAGGAATTACCAGATACTTTGAATTAAGAGGCACGGTTGCCAATGTAGAGTCCGCGACTGGCGTGGAGACGATCAGCGCGACGCTTGACGGCGATGCCGCTTATCCGGTGAATGCAAGTACTTTGATGAATACCGCTTCTGGCACCGACGGCGACGCGAACGATGACTTTATCTGGTCACCAGTTTCTACCACGAGCGCGAATACCATTAACGATCTTGACTTCACTAATGGTTACAGCGTTTCCGGTTTGCCGGGCACCAGTATGACTGTTGAGTACTTTACCAGTCCTAACTAAGTCTTCCTTGTGGACTTTGTTGATTCCGCTTTAGCGGAATCAGGACGCACAAAAACCCCCTTTTCAGGGGGTTTTTGCTTTGGTAGAATTTACCCTGTTAAATAATTTTAAATTTTTGTATAATTATATAGGTAAAATGTTTTTAAGAAACAGGCTTAAGTCTTATTTAACAGGGTGAATTATGAATACTAAAATAAAAATTATTTTTGTTAGCGGTTTTTTTATTCTTGTTGCTGTTGGCGCCGGACTTTATTTTTGGCAAGACTGGCAAAATTCCCAAAATTCCAATGACTTGGAGGCTAAGCCTCCAAGTGGGGAATTTCAAGAATATCCTTTGAAAAATAATTTTAAAAATCAAATGCCGGATCTTTCCAGAGTTATCCCAAAAAACGCTAGCAATGAAAATGTTGAACAAATAAAATTTATAATTCAGGCTCTTAAAGATAACAACGATTATTTTCAGGGCTGGTTGCAGTTGGGAATTTTAAGGAAAAATGTCGGCGATTGGGATGGCGCGCTGGAAGCTTGGAAATTCACGGCGGTTATCCGGCCCGATAATTCCATCGCTTATCTTAATCTTGGCGATCTTTACGGCTATTATTTTCATGACAATCAAAAAGCCGAAGAAAATTTATTAAAAGCCATAGAAGTTGAGCCCGTCAATATCTACGGGTATTTTAAAACTTATGAATTTTACACTGATACCAATCAGCCGGAAAAAGCCCGCCAAATTATAAAACAAGGAATCACCGCCAATCCCAATACTTCGCAGCAGCTCCAGTCTATTCTTCACAGATAAGATTCATTAAAAATATAAAACAATTCTTTATTTCCCCAAGGATTACCCTTGGGGAAAAATAAAAATATGACTAAAATAAAAAAGATAATTTTGATCGTTTTATTAATCATAATTGCGGTGGTTGTCGGATGGTATGGGTTAAAAAAATATGAGCAGTGGAGTTTTTGGCGCGAGATGAAATCGCAGGCTGATCAATTCACATTCGAGCAAAATCGCTTAAAAGCGCTTGTGGAGGCTGATACCTATGGCGGCAAAACTCCGCAGGAAACTTTGGAAATGTTCATCGCCGCCGTGGAAGCGGGCGATTATGAGCTTGCGAGCAAGTATTTTGTGGTGGAGAAACAATTAGAATGGGTAAATAAATTACAAATATTGCCTGTTAAAAATATTAAGTGGTTTGTAGAGAATTTAAAATTGCAAACTCAAAATAATACGGGAACTTATTCTAGTAATAAACAAATTTATACTATTGAAACACCCGCATTTACAAAGTTAATTATTTATCCTTCTAACATCTGGAAAATCAATGAAATTTAAACTGCCAATCATTGTTATTTTAGCAGGATTATTATTTTCTAATCCTATTTTGGCTTATGACGATAAAACCACTCACCCAGCTCTCACCGACGAGATTGTTGATTTTTATAATTTATTTTCCGCTCAAAAATTAACATTTGAACAAAAAGAATGGATTGTGCAAGGCGCGATGAGCGAAGATACTCCTCCGAGATGGATCAATCACTTTTATGATCCAATCTATAAAGTTGGCTGGTCCGGAGAAAACACCGGCATCTGGCCCATTATGTCTGTTCAATACTTTTCTGGCAAAGTATTGTCCAGCGCCAATCCGGTTTCCTCTTTAGATTGGCTTCACAATCAAAAGCTTCAGTCCGAATACGGCGAGTATCGCGGCAATCGCACTTGGGAGCGAGCGATCTATGAATACGCGAACGAAAATACTAAAGAGGCTTACTACACGCTGGGCTTTATCCTTCATCTCATAGAGGATGCCACCGTGCCCGATCATACGCGGAACGATACTCATGCTCATGAATTGCAAT
>Ga0209542_10016822_pt1 | contig 12074 bp, 10 predicted proteins | sample RifCSPhighO2_01_FD_184028 | JGI IMG/M metagenome (GOLD analysis project Ga0209542, IMG submission 184028) | Soil microbial communities from Rifle, Colorado - Rifle CSP2_plank highO2_0.1 (SPAdes) (version 2) | ecosystem: Environmental > Terrestrial > Deep subsurface > Rock core/Sediment ...
GGAAAAAGCGGTTTGGAGATCAAAGTAAAGGCGGAAGTTAAGGCTAAGTCCTCTTAACTAGAAGCACAGTAAATTATACCTTTGTAACAATATTAACTAATCTTGTAAACTTGAATTTTTCCATTTGTTTTGGTAATCTCACATAGTCATGTCACAAGAACAAGAAAAAATACCAGAAAAAGAAACGGTTCCCGAATTTAAAGCCGGTGATTCTGTTAGAGTCCACTACAAGATAACTGAAGGAGATAAACACAGAATTCAGCCTTTCGACGGGATAGTGTTATCAAAAAGAGGTTCAGGTATGTCCAAAACCTTTATTGTTCGAAAAATAAGTGCCGATGGTGTTGCCATAGAGAGAATATTCCCCCTATACTCTCCGAATATAACAAAACTGGAAATTACCAGACATGGCAAAGTGCGAAGGGCCAAACTTTACTATTTGAGAGGTAAACAGGGAAGGGAAGCTACGAAGGTTAAGGAAGCTTAATTCATAGATACTCGCTAACATTATCAGCATTTTGTATTCCAGAAAGATTGAATACGCCTTTTCCGTTATTAACTCTATTTGAAAATAACAGTCTTATTGCGTTTTCATTCTGAGGGAAATTAATTTCTGGAGTGAAAGTTAGAACCATAAGGTTGATTATATTTTTATTTATTGTAATGCTTTCCGAGATTATATAAGTTTTTGGATCTCTTTCGTGTGTTAAAGTATCTATATTTTGACTTTTTACAACAACGTGAGAACTTTCCAGGAGAGAAGTAATTAAATTTTGTTTTTCTACTTCATTTTCCATTTCAATTTGTAATGAACCATGATACGCGTAACCATTATGTGACTTGCCTCTCAAATAAACTACATCAATTCTTGTTTCAACTCCAGTTAAGTTCTTTATTTCATCACCGGATTTGTAATCCATAGTTAACATATTATCTCTATTATTTACCTTAAAGTGATAAGCATGGATTCTGTTGATATTTCCCAACTTTTCAGTATTTATTGACTGGATAACCCGTATGGTGGACATCGCTGAACATTTAGCTATTCTTAAATATTTTACATTTACATTTTCCTTATATAAGCCAGAATAATAGATATCAATATCAGGTAGATTCTCTCCATTTTGGAATACAGCAGGGATATTAAGCTGTTTGTATATTTCTAGGTTCTCTGCACCTTTTCCATTAGCTGCGCAATCAACAAAAATGTCAGTTTTATTTATATATCCTAGAGGTACGTCATAAAGTTTTTTATATATTAAGTATCCTTTGTTCTTAATTGCATCATGTTTTGATTCATCCGGCTCAACTATATAAATAATGTTTATATATTTCATATTTTGCTCATTCCAGATGACAAAGTTCATACCGAAATCACCGTAACCAATTACAGCTATATTTATATTTTGATTGTTCTTTATATTCATATTAATTCAAGTATAAAAAAACCGCCTTTTGGCGGTACAAGCTGCTAAAAAACAAATACACAGATCACCCGCCTTAAGGCATGTAAAAAAAGAAAAAGAAATTATTACTTTGTGTTGAAAGTATTTTTTTCATAGAATTTAGATATTATAAGTGAAAATTTTTATTAAGTAAACATTAAATGTTACATTATAAGTAATTTTTAAATGGCCAAAATATGATGTAAAATAATAATATGGCAAATAGTATTAAACCCTCAATGAAAGAATTTTTTGAATGGGATGATGATGGTTATCCGATTAAAGAAAATCCTGAAGAAGGAATGGGATCAAAACACGGAAGTTCTTCTGATACTCAAGTAGAAAGCAACGTGGAAATTGAAGTTCGTGAATTTAACATAGATGAATTATTAAAAGACGACCCGGAATTGGCAAGATTGCTGGGCAGAGAAGCGGCAGCAAGATTAATTGCTATGACAATAGAAAGGGAGTCAAAGGGTAAGATTAGATTTAAAGATTTAGGTCAAGATAAAATCGACGAGGACTAGTTTTATAAGAGTATGCATTTTGTTTTATCTTGTTGACACACATTATTTAATATTTTTATCTTCTTTGAAGTAAAATCAAATTATGAATGTAATAATATTATATGGTTTACCTGCTGTGGGTAAGTTGACTATCGCGAAGGAATTGTCAAATATTACTGGATATAAATTATTTCATAATCATCTTTCAATTGATTTTGCACTAGCTTTTTTTAAATTTGGTACACCAAAATTCGTTAAAACACGAAATGAACTTTGGTTAAAAGGTTTAAAAATCGCTAAAGATTGTGGTTTCACTGGTTTAATATTAACTATTGCATTTGAAAAGACTTTAGATCCAAAATTAATTTTAAATATAAACAAATATTTTAATGTAAATGATAAAATTTACTATATACATCTAAAATGCGGCAAAGAAGAATTAATAAAAAGAGTTTCAAATAAAAAAAGAAATAATACTGGTAAAATAAATTCACCTGAACAGCTTTTCCACCTCATGAATACTAGGTTTGTTTATACACCATATTTTTATGGTAAAAAAACACACGAAATTGATATAACATATTTAAAACCTACAAAAACAGTTAAATTAATAGTTAGATTTATTAACAAAAATCAATGAGTGTTTATACCTTATAGTTGTAATTTTAAATAATGGTGGGGGCGGAGGGAATCGAACCCTCGACAGACGGCTTAAAAGGCCGCTACTCTACCACTGAGCTACGCCCCCCAATATATTTAGAAACTCTGCCATTTTACTATAAATGATTGAAAAGATACATTAAAATCTTATCAAAAACAAAGTCATTGAGCTACAAAATAGCAATTATAAAGGGAATTTTGTTTCAATCTTATCTATATATTTTTTAAAAGTAAATTGTTTCGCAGATTCAACTGCGTTTTTCTTTATTTTTATTAACGAGTTTTTATCATAAATAATTATGTTTTTTAATACTTCTGAAAGATCTTCTCCGTCTCCTGGTTTAAATCTAAATCCGTTTATGCCATCTTTTATTACATCCTTAGGTCCACCATATATTGGCCCAACTACAGTTGTTCCGCCAACGGACATACTTTCTAACATAGTATAAGAAAAACCTTCCCCTATTGATGGAATTAGTACTGCGGTTGCTTGAGCCATAGGATTTAGGAAATCCAATGTTCTGGATTTAGAATAAGTTTTAAGCTTTGATATAGGTAAGTGATATTCATTAAATAATTCTTTTGCAACGTCAGCTTCTACATCATCCCATAAAAACAATTTTAAAACATAATCAAAATCTATTGATTGCAATGCTTTTAATACTACGCCAAATCCTTTCCAGGAAGAGGTTACCCTTCCTGTGTATATAAAAGTAGGTTTTTCACTTGATAACCAAAGACTCTCGTCAGTTTTGGGAAATTCCTTAAGGTACAAGTGATCCATTAAAACTATATCCTTTCTTTGACTAAGTGATGAAAAATAATCTTTTACATCCTCTGAACAGACTAATATACCCAAAATATTGTCATATAATTCTTTTGTATTTACATCAGTGGAAATCATTGAATCTAAAAGCTTTGTTTTAGTAAAAATATTATAAACACTTTTAGGTTTCTTATTGATAACAGAATCACGAATTTGTATAAAATCTTGGACCGGTTTTCTGACTTCCTCTTTAAGATTACTAAAAGTGAACCAAGGATCCATATAATAAAGTATTCCCACATTTTGATACTTAATTGGTGTCAAATTGCTTAAAAAAGCGATGAATGGATGACCTAAAATAAAAAATATTCTATCGGGATTTAATTCATTTAACAGCTTTTGGTACCTGTGTAATGTCCTAAGGAGATTAAAATCTATTGGTGTGTTTAAGTAAATTCTTTTAATTGAGGGATCTTCATTATAAATACTGGGGTCAGCCGCCTCCGTAATTACAATTACAGTGTTTTTATAACTTTTACTTTCATAATGTTTTATTAAGTTATTAATTACGGGTATAGTACCACCTGACTCTTCATAAGCGAATGTTACAAAAACAACGTTTTTCATGCGAAAAATGATATCACAATACAATTGACATGCAATAGGTAGTATTGTAAACTTAATTTCACGTATATGAATTTACTCGCTAAATCAACATTTATATATATTCTTATCGTTAACTCTCAAAAGTAGGGGGGTTCTTTTGTTCAGTTTATTTAGGAACTCTCCATAAGGAGAGTTTTTTTATGGAAAAAACTATAAAAAACAAAAAATTAATAAGTTTAATAACTCCAATTCATGTTAAAGATATAAATAACTTGGGGAATTTTATAGAACAACTTAACTTGTTTAATAATACCATAAAAGATCTGGAAATAATTCTTGTGTTAAATGGAGGTAATAGTGATAGTTTTGAACCCTTTAAAAATAATCTAATGTCGAATGATTTTAGTAATTTAAAAATATTAGAGTTTAATTTGGAATTAATAATTGGTTTAGCTAGAAATTTGGGCGCTATTCATGCTAGTGGAGAATATCTTATTTTTATGGATTGTGATGTTGAAGTTAGTGAAATGAGTATCTTAGCACTTTTAAAAAGCTTGAATTCTTTAAATACAGATAAATATGCAGCAATAATGCCTGGAATACAAAAATATTGTGGTAGTACAATTTGGACAGAATTAGATTCATTAGAGGATAAAAGATCCTACGAGTGTAGAATTAATGAGAATAATTCATTGATCTTATATGGTCCTTTTAATATAATTAAAACCACTATATTCAAACGCCTAGGAGGATGGGAATATAGAATAGTTTGTTCTGAAGATCGCGACATGGCATTGAGAATTTTGAATATTGGCAAAAAAATAAAATATATTCCTGAGATAGTAATTTGTCATAAAAATCCGACTTCATTTAAGAATGTTCTTAAAAGAAAGATATTTCATGCAAAAGTAAATGCATTAGTTTATGAACGATATCCTTTGTATTACAAAAAATCAACTAAAGATTGGGTTAATATGGTAAAACCAAAATTAAATATAAAATATAATATATTTGGTTTATTATATGCAGTGTCAATATTTACGTATTTTATTGTATTTTACTATTCTAGGTTTGTCTTGAAAAGAAACTATTATCATCTAATTAAAATAGAACCATTCTATTTAATATAAATGAAATCCTTAGTTAATTTCGGTAGAAATGAAGATATGTTTTGGAAGAATTTCGGATATAGTTATGCGGGAATATTGTACTTAGGTTTTTTAAATTGGTTAAAAGATAAATTGATTGAATCAAACATTTCGGAAGTGTTTTTTTTAGCTCGAGACGGCTGGATAATGAAGAAAACCTTCGACATTATGTTCCCGAACTCTTCAAGTAATGTCCACACTCATTATCTATATTCGAGTCGTAGGATGTTTAATATTGCTTCACTGGAAATACTTACAAATGATGATATAAACTTCTTTTTAAGTGGTAGTACTATATTAACAGTGAAAGAATATTTGAATAGAATTGGTGTGACTTTTGATAAAGCGCGTGATGTTGTTAAAGCATTTGGATTAAGCGGCGACGAATTTGTGGATTCAGAACTAAAAAAAGAACAAATAAAGGAAATATTCTTCGACTTAGAAGAATCAATTTTAGAAAATGCAAAGTTAGAAAGAGAAAATCTAATAAAATACTTAAAATTAAATTATGTATTCGATTTTAATAATATTGCATTAGTTGATATTGGTTGGTTTGGAAGTATGCAATACTCACTTAATAAAATACTTAGAAGCTATAATAGTAATACACAATTGAAAGGGTTATATTTAGGAACTTTCATGTCTGAAACCACACGCGATTTAAACATGGAAGCATTTTTATTCAATAAACAGAAACCTATAGAATATTTTGAACTAGTATATAAGTGTGTAGAGGTCTTTGAATTGCTTTTTTCCTCATCAGAACCAAGTGTTTTAAGTGTAGAAGTTGATAATACTAATATATTAATGAAGTTTGATATTAACGATAATAATATTGATAAAATTGTAGTTCTGAATGATATTCATAGTAATGCTTTAAATTTCATTAAGGACAATAGGTTATTATATAGTGGAAGCAATGCTAATATCGCTAACTACTATAAGGATAGAATTTATGACACTTTTCATAGACTGCTTTTTGAACCTACATTTGAGGAAGTTGTAAAAATAGGTAATATTAATCACGCAGAGGGATTTGGTCAAGGAACAAAATTACGTTCAATTGTTACAATGAAGCCTATTGAGGAATATTATAATGATTTAACAAATGTTGTTAATGATTATAAGAATTCATATTGGAGAACCGGATTTACAAAATATTTATATTATGAACAAAAAAACAGTAAAAAATAATTATTATAAATATAAGAAAGTTGCTGTAATACTTAGAACAAAAGATAGACCTTTATTCTTGGCAAGAGCTATTGAAGATATATTTAATCAAACTTACCAGGATTTTGAGGTAATTATCGTAAATGATTCAAGCGATCAAAACAAACTAGAGTTAGTTATTAAAGACTATTTAAATTCTGGAAAACTTAAAGTTATAAATAATAAGAAAAGTGAAGGTTTTGCTAAGTCATCTAACGTTGGTATAAAAAATTCCGAAAGTGATTTTATTGTGCTTCATGATGATGATGATACATGGGACTCGCAATTTCTTGAAAAAACTGTTGGTATACTAAATAAATCTAACCATAATAATGAATATCCTTCAGGAGTAGCAACTCATATAACAAAAATTATCGAGGAAGTTATAGCAGAAAATGGTGTTATTAAGGAAATATCTAGGGAAGAATACAATATGACGATTCAAAATATAAATTTATTTTATATGTTAGGTCAAAACCAATTTGCCCCCATATCGTTTTTATATAGAAGAGATGTTTTAAAACAAGTTGGCTATTATAATGAAGGAATGCCAACTATGGATGACTGGGATTTTAACCAGAGATTTTTGCAATATTATGATATTTTACTTATTAAAGAACCATTAGCGTATTATCATGTAAGGACTTCCGAAGACCAAAAATATGCTAATTCTGTAACTGTAGGAAAACAATATATGAAAAACTTAAATAATTTCAATAAAAATAAATATCTTAGAGAAGATATAAAAAACGGAAAACTAGGACTTGGTTATTTAATGAATGTTTCACAAAATATAATTGAAATCCAACGCAGTATTAATAAATTAGAAAACATTTTAAAAGACAGAGTCTTCGAAAAATAATAAAACTAAATTGATGTATAGAAAATAAATTCTATAAAGATATACTAGCTTTGTTATGAATGATAAAATACTGATTGTATGAAAAAATACATCAGTTTATTAAAAGAATTTCTTAATTTTAAATCAATTTCAACCGACCCCAATTACCAGGAAGAAATTAAAAAAACAGTTGACTGGCTTCAAACATTATTTGAAGAAAATAGCTTTAGGGTTCAAATCTTAAAAGGAAAATCATGCAATCCTGTAGTCATCGCCTATTTCGAGACAGATCCGGTTTTTGAAACCATACTTGTTTATGGCCACTATGATGTTCAGCCTGCTAACCAAGAGGACGGATGGTTTTCAGATCCGTTTTCACTGTTCGAAAAAGATGGAAGATTTTACGGCCGAGGCACTGTCGACAATAAAGGTCAGGTTTTGATACATATTTATACTGTATTGGAACTTATAAAGCAGAAAAATCTAAAATACAATGTTAAGTTCTTAATAGAAGGCAATGAGGAAACTTCTAACGAGGATCTTCCGGAAATAATAAAAAATAATAAAGAATTGTTGTCCTGTGACTACATAATAATATCTGACGGAGAATTATTAGGTAAAAACCCAGTTTTAGAATATTCTCTGCGCGGCGGATTTAGCTGCAAATTAGAATATAAAACAGCAAATAATAACCTGCATTCCGGTATTTACGGTGGTGCTGTACCAAACGCTGCATACGAACTATCAAAATTTGTATCCAAACTATATGATCAGGAAAACAGAATTACTGTGTATAGTTTCTACGATAATGTTGACGAAATTAAAGATACCCAAAAAGACGACAATCAGATATTAACTCAGTTAAGCCAAAATATGATTGATAATACCGGCGTAAAAAATCTATTAACCGAACCGGACTATGATTTTTTTACTCAAATAGGCTGCCGTCCGACAATTCAAGTAACGGGATTTAAAGCAGGTTATATTGGTGAGGGATTTTCTAATATTGTGCCTTCAACCGCGGAGGTAAGGTTAAACTTTAGGATTGTGACCTCTCAAAAAGCTCGGGAAGTAATAAAATTATTTGAAGAATATGTAAAAATGAATACCCCCAAATATGTTGAATATAATATGGAATTTGCACATAGTCACGATCCAGTGAAAATTAATGTTGAATCATCAATGGCAGAAGAAATTGCGAAATTACTGGAAAAGGCATTTGAGACAAAAGTATATAAAAAGCCTGTTGGTGGAGCTATTCCAATTGTGTCGAATTTTAAAACTGTTTTAGGTAAAGATACATTATTGATTTCATTGGGAAACGATGATTGTAATATGCACGGAATAAATGAGAATTTTGACATAGCACTACTTGAAAAAGGATTAAAATTCAGCCGGTTGTTTTTTTCCAAATAACATTTTTTACTTTGAAGTGCTTTTAAAAAAAAGATTTCAACTACTTCAAGAAAAATAATAGCTTTAAATTGTTTAATTAAATGTTACTAATAACACGGGTCTGTTTGAATCTTCGCTTTCTCTTGAGTTGAAATCCAGACCATTGCTTCCACTGCCATCAAAACCTAATGACATCAATGATCCTTTTCGATCTTTCACATAACTAGTTAAATCTATTTCTATCCATTTACCGGCATCAGTACCGACAAAAGATGTTATTACGGCTCCCATATCCAGCTGATTATTATAGTCCACAACGGTCTCTTTCCAAGATGTATTTGACACTTTCTTAACATTATAATTGGCCGGTGAATAGTTAGTTACTGTTACTTTTAGCTTGGCTGTGTTTATACTTTTGCCTGCTAATGATGCTAAATCAAATTTCATATATGTAATTTCAACAGGTGATCCATCTACATGTAAGGATGTGGTTTTTCCTCTGTTTTTGTTTGGTTCAGCAGATGTTATAAAAGTGTCAGCTACAGGGTAAAGTGAAACAGAATTTCCAGTAGGTGGTGTCGGGGTAGGTGTAGTAGTGGGAGTTAAAGTAACTTTTGGTGTTGGCGTCGGAGTTATGAGAGTTAAATCAGCTACATTTACTCTTACTCTGGATGTTGGTGTAATCAAGATATCTAAAGGATCGCCCCCTGATGGAATAGCCACCACATTTGAATCAGTTGTAGTGGTGAAATTAGTATTTGTGACTCCTTCAGTCGGAATAAATCGAATACTGGACTGCCCGGCATTTACAGCTTTAAATGATAGAGTCGCTGCCGGAAAATTACCTGTATACATTCCTGTTGTTTTATTGCTTGACCAGTCATATGCAGCAAGACCAATCTGAATTATTCCCGCGCCTCTTGAACAAGCAGGAGTTAAACCGTTATGACTTCCTCTGTTGGCACAATCCAGAACTAGTTGCCTGTTGAATGCACCACCGGAAGTAGCGGGCATAACGGATCTTAAAATACTGTTACCGGAAACTAAAATATCTTCTAATAAAAGCAAATCTTTATTAAATCTAATCAATAAGTCTGTTCCGACAACTCCCACACCTCCTGTATTAAGATTAACTACAACGTTAAAACTGGAACCAGGTGAAGTATTAATTGTTTCTGGTGAAAATGTCAAAGTTGCAGTTGGAGCAATTGTAGTAACTCCTCTAACAAATAATTTACTTCTGTTTAAATAAACAATTCCTCCAACTAATAACATGGAAAAAACAGTTAGAGTAGTAATAATTTTTGATTTTTTGCTTAAATTTAATTTATTCATATTATTGAACTTCTATATTTGGTTCTAATACATTATAACCAAGAGTCTCGTCCCAAACTTCAAAATTAGCAAACCTGACAGAATAAGCGGGATTGTTTTTTAAACTTTCAGCCGAATCCGGTATCCATAAGGCTAATTTGTATGATCCAGGAACAACATTTGTGGGTAGACCCACACTGGAGTTAATTACATACGATTTTCTAGCTTCCCACTTTCTGGGATCAACATTGTTTAATTTGAATTCGTATCTATTGCTTGTGTTTTGTAACACCAAATATACTGGGCGGGTATTGAACATTGATGCAAAACCTGAATTATTTAAACTCACACTTACTGACAATGTATTTCCGGGTGAAAGCTTTTCAGGTAATGATGCTTCCTTTAATTCTAATCTATAACCTAAACGCCTTCGGATATCCGGCATACATCCGTCATTTATCCAGCTGTTAAGAACTGTTTGATTAAATCCGTTATTAATAAATGACCAGTGCATGTTTTCCATTTGTAAAACCGCATTTGGACATGAACTTCTCGGAGGATTATCCAAACTTGCTTCGCCTCCAACAGGGGAGTATTTGCTGTTTTGATAAACAAAGTTTCTCCAGCATTGTGTTTCTCCTACACTGGAATTATCGCAATATGTTGATATTTTTACTCCTGCTGCATTTGATTTAAACGTTCCGTCATCTGTGTCATCTTTCAAAAAAGCGTCATCATGAAGACCTAATCTACTTAAATTTGTCCCTGTGAACGCTTGAGAATCAGAAATAGGCCCTTCATAGAATCTCTGCTGATATCTCGGATATCTAAGCATAAGCATTCGATCTGAAGGTAATACAGTGAGTAGCGTATCAGTAATTCTCTTTCTATCTTCAAGATTATTCAGATATTTAGAACTGTGCCACTCTCCCCAATGACCTACAAATCCTGCCTGCATCGCAGCTATAACATCTGTGTTATTTTGTAGAATGGGTTTTAGCTGATCAATGTGATCTAGAACTAGACTAAGAGGAACGTCTGGATTGACTTTTAGGGGATCTGATGATGATTTTGGTCCAGGATTATAGACAAAACGGATTACAAGCTTTAAGCCTCTGCTTCTTGCAGTATCAAATACCTTATCTATTGTATTCAATGCAGCTTGATCTAAAAGTTTACTATGATAATCAGTAAGTGTAACACCATAATTGTCACGTTCGTCTCTATAATTATCAAGCCTAAAATAGATCCACACTAATGTATCGGATGGTTGAAGAGCTCTTACTTTCGCTAAATCAAGTGGTTGGTCCACAAAAACTGAAGACTGTTTCATAAAACCTCGTTCCGGATTTGCAAAATCAATACTTGAAGCTGTATATGTTTTTTTGTTCGTAAGATCAGGTGAAGGTGTGGGGGTTGGTGTAGGTGAAGCTGTAGGTACTGGTGTTGAAGTTGGAGTAATACTTGCTTGAAGGGATTTAAGAACCACTGAAAAATCTAATGCATTTATCCTTCCATCCTGGAATTGATCAACAGAATTAGTGAGTTTTGCAAGCCAATTTTGGAGTACACATTTTAAATCGTCTATATTTACTCCACCATTTCCGCAGGCATCCCCGCCTCCTATCGGTATAGGTGTAGATGTTGGCGTTGGGGTTGGCGAAATAGTCGTTGTTGGAGTGGGTGTGGGAGATAGAGTTGGTGTAACAGTGGTAGTTGGAGTGGGAGTCGGTGTAGGTGATGGAGTAGGTGTCTGACTTACTTGGGTAGTTCCAACGCAAGTTCCGGATCCCGAATCAATTACTGTGTGAGCTGGATCATCTTTTATAAACTGCCAATCATAGCTAGTTGGACGCAATGTTAATTTTAATACACCATATCCGCCATTGTATCTGTATTCACTAGTAGGAAGAGGAGAACCAAATGCATATAAACTTTTTCCGGCATTTCCGACTACGAATTCTGTAACTCCTCTTGTAGGTTCGGAAACTCCAGATGGATTTTGGGGTAAAAATCTCTCATATAAATGATCATGACCATTTAGAACAATATCTGCTCTATAATCATACATAGCTTGGAAAAGAGGTGCGGCACCGTTATTACTTCCATGAAGACTTCCGGAACTAAATCTTGGTTCGTGCCAATAACCTAATGTACATACATTATTGTGGGCTGCTAAAT